>Ga0115550_1001208_pt1 | contig 19830 bp, 30 predicted proteins | sample COGITO_mtgs_1005_FD_87177 | JGI IMG/M metagenome (GOLD analysis project Ga0115550, IMG submission 87177) | Pelagic marine microbial communities from North Sea - COGITO_mtgs_100511 | ecosystem: Environmental > Aquatic > Marine > Epipelagic | place: Germany:Helgoland, sampling site Kabeltonne... | reverse complement strand
TCTATTGCCAAATCACAAATAGCGTCTAATATATCATTACGTTGACATGCAGCATCTGTTTCTATAAATTCTAGATTGAAATTTTGCCAATCAATGCCAATTAGTTCATAATCAGAAAGGGTATCAGCAGAGGTCATTCGGTCGCCATCATACTTATAAAGGTATTCTAATACCTCATCAACTACTAAAAGAACTTCAAATAGTTTACCATCAGCCAATTGTACGGCCAATGCTTCCAGTTCGGAATACATCTTATAAGATTTAAACTCATAGTCCATAGGACCATCAGTCATCCAACTGGGTATTTTCATAGGATTAGCCATATGCTCTATCTATCACATTGACGGTAGAGTATATGGCTAATTGCTAGGTATTAAAATAATATTTTATTTTGTCTTTCTAGCCTCCGTTGGTGTTTTTAACGCTGGAGCTACCTTGGTGGTAGTAAGCCCCCATTGTAAAATAAACCAACTCATTTCTCTTTTGGCTAGATTGGCATTAAGTTTAAGCTCAGTTTTAATTAAATCTGTGCCCCATTTTATAAATGCAGACTCTTCTTTTTCAGTTGTACTGTATTGCATATACCATTCTTGATTTGATACTACATCTTCATACACCACGCCATGTGGCTCTAGTTGCTTATTTATTAACTTAATAAATACTGCTCTTTGCTTTTCTCTCTTATTCATTTTTATTTTCTTTGACTCTGTACTATTTCATCAATAATGCCATACTTAAGTGCTTCTTCGGCATTAAGCCAAAAATCTCGAGTGGCATCTTTCATTACTTGTTCTGGTTTTTTACCACAATAACTCCCAAGTAAATTAAATAGCTCAACATTGACTTTTTGCCATTCAGCCCAATCTACCTTTGCATCTTGAATATTTCCAGAGAATCCTCCTGAAGATTGGTGTAACATTGTTGTTGAATGTTTTAATGACATTCTTTTACCTTTGGTTCCAGCTCCTAATAGAACAGATCCCATTGAAGCGGCCATGCCAGTATTAATTGTTCTAATATCACATTTGATATAATCCATAACATCAACCATTTATAGCCCAGATTTAACTGAACCTCCTGGTGAATCAATATGCATTGTAATATCTGACTCAGAAGTAGTATCCATAAACATTAATTGAGCCTGTACCACTGTTGACATCTGATCATTTACTGGGCCTGCTACCCATAATAGTCTATCGGCCATTAATCTTGAAAAGATATCCATTTGAGTTACTCGCATCTCACGCTCCTCTAAAATATAAGGAGTCATAGAACCTTCTATATGTTTAGCATACATGTCAACTGTACTTGATCCTATGTTTAATTCACTTTTAGCAAATCTTTCAAATTCTTTATCTTTATTATAGTAATTCATTATTTATAGTTTTTTGTAAGTGTGTTAATTAGACTGCATGTCTCGTATTCTTCTATTTCTAAAAAGTAGGCGTTTGCTTTATTTAAAGATTGCACATAGCCAGCCTCTGGTAAATGCATTGCAAATTCATTATCGTCTTCATCTATAATAATTGCTAGTAAATCGTTGCCTTGTTCGCCTTCGTGTGCCTCCAATACAAATTCCACAATCCTTCTAAAGAATATATCATACTTTGACATTAGCAACATATCGAAATCCTCTTTCAATAGTACCCTTGGGTTGGCGATGAATATTGTTGGTGCGTTTGACATATTATTAATTGTCGTCATTTTCTAATATAAAGTAATCTGCTAAGATTGATTTATAATCCACCAACTTAGAGCCAGCAGCTTCATCTATTCTAGAAACAAAATCTCTAGCCGTACTACTTAGGCTAACCTTACCATCATTATAATCAATAAAAGGTTTTTTTAATATAAACGAATGATCTTCCGATACATTATCATTAACAATAGTTTCTGCTAATTCAAAATGTCTTTCATAAAAATGCAAGTTATCAGCATAATGAAAATAGTGTCCTAGTTTTAGGTCAGGATAATCTTTAAGTAGTATATGGTATACTGATTGCATTAAGAATGAGAAGAAGGGTGCGTCAAATGTAAGACCAAAGAATATATCATTAGATCTCATTTGTATTTTCATCATAAGTGTATTCTCGCGAATAAAGAAATTAGAGTACATTGTACATACAAAATCTTTATTACCTTCAAACTGAAACTTAGGCTGATTAAAGAACATGATAGCCTGTCTGCTATTTATATCTTTCTTTAGTGATTCAACCACCCATCCAAACTGCTCATCATTAATTACAAGACTACCATAGTTTGAATTAATTTCATTTGAGTCTGGATTAGTTAATGTCGACCACATTTTAGAATATTTACCGATGTAATCTACATCATTGTCTCTGTGTAAATACCAAGCCAATTCTCCAGCTAAATACTTCCAATTAAAGTTCCGTGCTGGAAAATTAGCAATTGGATATTTTGGGTCTATATCGAAATCAGCCAAAGAAACTTCTTTTACTTTTAAGTCTCTTGGTTGAGATTCAATACCACTTGAATTGATATGTTTAATTATATCTATAAATGTTTTTGAAAAGCTCATGTTATTTGTATATGTATACTTGTTATATGATTATTTTAGAGTAAGTTTACTATCTGTTTTGTTTTTATTGATAGTATAAGTTTTGCCGGCTTTAAGTTTGCCATCAATTATAGCATCTGCAACTAGATCTTCTACATATTTTTGTATTGCTCTTTTTACAGGCCTTGCACCATATAGTACATCATAGCCTTCAATTGCTAAAAAGTCCTTTGTTGCTTTTGTAAATTTAAATTGATATCCAACTTCTTCCATTCTATCATTAAAATGATCTAATTCAATATCTACAATTTTAAGAATACTATCATTTGATAATTGTGAAAATAATATAAGTTGATCTAGTCTATTTAAAAACTCAGGGCTAAACTTATTCTTAAGCTCCTTTTTAATGATAGCATCTTTCTTAACACTTTCCTGCACAACACTAGATTCACTATTGAATCCAACACCATTGCCGAAATCTTGTACCTTTCTTGCACCAACATTAGAAGTCATTACAATAATAGTATTTGTAAAATCAACTTCCCTTCCTAATGAATCGGTTAAACGACCTTCGTCAAGTACCTGTAGAAGTGTATTGAATGTGTCTGGGTGAGCTTTCTCGATTTCGTCAAATAGAACCACAGAGTAAGGCTTGCGTCGCACAGCCTCTGTTAGTTGACCACCATCCTCGTGTCCAACATATCCCGGAGGAGATCCAATTAATCTAGAAACATTAAATTTCTCTTGGTATTCTGACATATCGATTCTAATCATAGAATCTGCTTCACCAAACATATATTCTGCTAATGCTTTTACAGTTTCTGTTTTACCAACTCCAGTTGGGCCTAAGAACATAAAAGAACCAATTGGTTTATTATGACTAGCAACTCCAGTTCTTGATCTCTTAATAACTTGCGTTAAAGCATCAACAGCCTCGTCTTGTCCAATAATATGTTTCTTAAGTTCGGCTGACATTGCTTTAATCATCTTCAAATCATCAGCCCCTAATTTATTAACAGGAATTCCAGTTTGCATTGAGATTGTTTCAAGTATATCAGTAAGAGTTACTTGTCTACGTTTTTTCTTAAGACCTTCTTCCCATAATTCAGTTTCATCAATTACTTTAGATTCAATCTTTAGTTGCTTATCTCTTAGTGCCGCTGCTAATTCATAATCTTGAATATCTACAGCTGCTTTCTTTTCTAATCTAACTTCTTCAGATTCAGATTCTAATGTTTTAATCTTAGCCGGCATTTTTACTTCCATTAAATGTGTTCGTGCACCAGACTCATCTAATAAGTCAATTGCTTTATCTGGAAGTTCTCTTTGTTTAATATAACGTTCACTTAGTTTAACACAAGCTTCGATAGCCTCTTTAGAATATTCAACAGAGTGATGCTCTTCATAGACCCCTTTAATCCTAGTAAGTATTTCGATTGCATCTACAATTGATGGAGGATCTACAAATACTTCTTGGAATCTACGGGTTAATGCCCCATCATCCTCAATATTCTCTCGGTACTCATCTAATGTTGTAGCACCAATACATTGTACTTGCCCTCTTGCTAAAGCTGGTTTAAGAATATTACTAGCATCTAACGCACCACTAACTCCACCAGCTCCTACTATTGTATGAATCTCATCAATAAAAATTATAACATTTGGAGATGCTTTTATTTCATCCACAATATTCTTCATACGTTCTTCAAACTCGCCACGGTATTTTGTACCAGCAACTATGTTTGCCATATTAAGAGAAATTAATCTCTTATTAAGTAGAACTCTTGCTACTTTTTTAGTTATAATTCTTTGTGCAATAGCTTCCACGATTGCAGTTTTACCAACACCAGGGTCTCCTAATATAATTGGATTATTCTTTTTCCTACGTGCAAGTATCTGGCAAATTCTATAAATCTCTTTATCTCTTCCTATTATAGGATCTAATTTACCTTCTGCTGCCTGTTGGGTTAGGTCTTCACCAAACTCATCTAAAAAAGGAGTAGGTTTTCTTTTAGTAGGGCCTTTGCGCCCCTTTTCATTTTCGTAACCGTCTGCTAATGACATATTTTCGTTTTATATTTATAAGTGTTATATAAAGTTTATTATTAAAGTTTACATTCTACATGATATATATTATACTATGTGTATGTATTGCACAATCAAACTAGTACGAATTACCGTGCATAAAAACAAAATAATAGAATGGAAATATTATTAATCGCTGCTATAACTATAGCCGCAGCATCTCTGTACCTATCGGCCAGGAATGCAAAGAGTTTAAAATCACTGTCAATTAATGAAGATGGTAAAACCGGTCCTAAAGGTGAAGCCGGAGCTACAGGGGCAAATGGAGTTGATGGTGCTGACGGCGCTGACGGCGCTGACGGCGCTGACGGAGCAAATGGTATTAATGGTACCTCAGGTGTAAATGGAGTTGATGGTATCAATGGAGCAAATGGTACTAATGGCACTTCAGGTATAAGTGGGGCTGCTGGTAAAGCTGGTAAAGCTGGTAAAGCTGGTAAAGATGGTAAGGCTGGGCCAATGGGGCCAATGGGGCCAATGGATGACACTTTAAGGGTGGAATTTGAGGAACTTCTTAATGGAAGGTTAAATCAAATAATTCAAGAATTACTAAATGAGCGTGGTCTAACTGGCGAAAATGAAGAATGTGAGACTTTACGAACTGAAGCTGAAGAGTTTATTAATGGAAGGTTAAATGAAATTATCATGGAACGTATTGAAGAGCGTTTAAATAATTAATTTATTAACGCATACTATAGAGGGGGCTTAATTGTCCCTTTTTAGTTTACAATACCATCTGCTGCATATGTTCCAGGTAAAAGATCTGGCTTATACCTTGCTTTAAACCCAAATGATTCTACATAGCCAACCGCAGCCTTTACTAATTTATTTGATTTAGCCATAGGATTAGAATTATAATCTAGGTCTATTGTTGAAACCTCAACACCATGTTCTCTTAGGTAGAGCGCAACTGCACATGAAAATTCTGTCTCTTTCCATAAACGAGTCCACATATCCTTTATAATAGGAAGGGTAAGTCGTTGGTAAATTATATGGCAGCCAGAAGTCTCAATATGAAATACCAACGTGGTAGCATACCATGTATAATTACTTTTATTTTGACTATCACACCCTAGATATATTTTTATATCCCGGCCCTTGTGCATTGCAAGGTATTCCTTTACATACTCAGCAAGTTCAAATTTAGTATTGCTAGTTAGTTTTTGGAATTTCATTAATAGTAAGGTTTATATGGAAATAGGACGTTTGTTATCTACTAGACCTAAAACTCCAAGAGTTTCTATTTCATGTTTCAATAATGGATCTATGTGTTTATATAAGCCATGTTCAATATCTGTAAGCCTACCTGTATTAGCATATAACATAACCTCATTATTTATAGATTCAAATACTTTTAATATTGTATTTTGAATAGATGTGCAGAAACTCCATAACATGCACATGTGTATTTTTTCAATCTCATTTATTCGATCTGGTAAGTATGATTTTTGAGCTTTAGCCAGTATAACGTTTCCATTTGCAATATGATTAGATCTATTAAAGTTAGTTGTTAATGCATACCTCCCTGAGATTTTAAAAACTCTTTTAAATCCGCTTAAATCTTCTTTTAATAACTGGCACATTACATATGATTCAGTTGCATTCTTTATTATACCCAATGCTGCAATCTCTGTGTTTATCCCACCAATACCAATATATGATTCTGCATATTTTGATATCTTGTGTATTTCAGGATCTGTATTGAATGGCTTTAGTTTAACATTATCTGATACTAACAAATTTAAAATCTGCGCAGGCATAGCAGTAGTTGCTGAGTCACATAGCCATATTTCAGCGTCTGGTATTCTAGCATTAATACTATCTATTGTGTGTGCAGTTTGCATTGCCCTATGCCACGGTTCAGCATTGGGAACCATTATTGCAGATGTTATAATAAATAAGTCTTTCATCTATTATTTATTTGATTTATCTTTTTAGGTGTTAAAGCCTTTAAGAATTCAACATATAAATTAATAGCATACTTAACGTCTTTTTTATGTACCGATTCACATGTGGTATGCATATATTTAAGTGGAGTTGCCAGGATCGCAGTTGGAGTATTCTCCATAAAGAATGCCATGGTATCATTACCCATTGAACCTACTGTTAATTGAACCGGTATCTTATTGTCCTTTGCTACATCTCTTAACATTTTATTAATATCCCTGTGGTTTTGTGCAGTATACTCTAAACAAGGTCCTTCGCCACCTTTATTATCTCCATCTTTTGCTTTGTTAATCATCGGAGTGTTTGTGTTATGGCAAACATCATGTACTAATGCAAGATCAGCTTGTAGCGCCTTAGCGATCATTTTAGCACCATGTAAACCCACCTCTTCTTGAACAGAATTAACTACATATAAATCATATGGTAATTTAATTCCTTGCTCTACGATCTTCCTAAGAGCCTCAGCGATGATGTATCCACCAATCTTATTGTCTAATGATCTACCAACATAATAGTCTCCCATTTCTTCTAGTTGAGTATCAAATGTGATGAGGTTCCCAACTTCAACGCCAGCTTTAGTAACCGCCTTCTTATCTTTAAGACCCATATCAACCCAAAGTTCATGTGGATCATAACCTTTCGAAGTATATTCTGCTCTTGTGTGAATTGCTGGCCATCCAAATAAACCTCTTACTTTTTTACCATCATGTGTATGGATCATTACAGTTTTAGAGGGTGCTATCATATTATCTGAACCACCATGTCTTTTTACTCTAATCATACCATCTGCTTCGATGTTTGTAATAATCCAAGCTATTTCATCACAATGTGCTTCAATAACTACTTTGGGTGGAGATGTGTTTAATCTATGTTTTGTTTTATAAACACCATACGAAGTTCCATAAGCATCTGTGTATAAAAAATCTGCATATGGTTTAATATAATCTGTCCATATTTTCTGGCCTTCTTGTTCCTGTCCCACTGGACTATATGCATTTAAGTAATTATAAAGAAAGGTTTCGTTTGATTTCATTTTAGTTTTATTTATTTTCATTATAGATCCCATATTGATTTTCTTTTTCTTTTTCTTAGTTTCATTTGTATTAAAAATATTAATTTTTTAATCATTTATTAGTTCAGATTTGTTTGGCCAAAGATCAAAGTAAATATGAGAAAAGTCTAGTGTTAATAAAACATACCAGCCTAATAGAAATGCTATACCCATTGAAAATAATATTAATAATACTAGTTCTTTATTTTTATTCATTGATTTAATGTTAAAAGTTTGTTTTAGGACCTAAATATTCTGGAGTAGTCATATATTTGTTATGGTATTCCATTACTTTGTTTCTGGCTTCATCTGCACTATCGACAATTCTAAATAAATCAAAATCCTTTTCGCTCATTCTACCTGAACTTAATAATTGATCCTTCATCCAATCTATTAACCCACTCCAATATTCTTTACCTACAAGAACTATCGGATATTTTACATTATGTCCACATTGTGCTAATGTTATAGCTTCGAATGTTTCATCTAGTGTTCCAACTCCTCCTGGAAATACTACAAATGCCTGTGAGTATTTAAGGAACATCACCTTTCTTGTAAAAAAGTATCTACATTCAATACCGAGATCAACATACTTATTCATACCTGCCTCGAATGGTAATTCTATACCAATTCAAATAGATTTGCCACTAACTTCATGTGCACCGTGGTTGGCGGCTGCCATAATACCTGGACCACCGCCAGTAATTACGCCAAAACCTTCACATGCAATTAACTTACCAAATTCACGTGCTTCATTATACCATTTGCTTCCTTGTTTAGTTCTTGCAGAACCAAATACAGATATACAGGGGCCTAATTCGCTAAATGTATCAAAACCTTTTGTGAATTCTCCCTGAATTCTCATGATCTGCCATGCATCTTCTGCCTTATCTCTCATTTTATTTTTGTTTATTAATTATTACTCTCCTCGCTTGTGTAGAAATTGCAATAGGCCAACATAAGCAGCGTTAGTATCTTTTTCTTTTAACAAAGAAGGTTCAATGTCTGATGTTTCGAATTTACTAGTGATTCTCTCAACAAAAGTAAAGTCGTCTAGGTTTGCATCAGCTCCATATGCAACAGTCCATGTTAAGTATTCTAAATTTAAGCTATCAATTGTTAGTTTCATAATTGTATTATATTAATATTATTATATGTTAATATTAGATCATTAGTGTAAGGTAGTAAGCTAACTTATATCCAATAAAAGCACCCACCGCAGTTGGTACTGGAAATAATATGAACTTACCTAAACTTGTTACGTATTTAGGTCTATTAACAACTCGACCTAAGAAGAAATAATAGATCATATATCCTGATAAGACTAATATATCTACTCGTTCTGCAATAAAGACGACTAAGACTGCTCCTAGTAAACCAAAGATAAAGTTATCTATTGCTGCCATTGTTAATTCCTTGCCGGAAGTTGCTTGTAGCTCTTTTTGTATTTTTTTAAGGCTCATAATTTTTAATTTGATAAAGGTGCTTTGATTGTTGGGTGTGATTGGTAGTTCATTAACATAATGTCGCTAATTTCGATTTCTTCAAAATTACCGTTAAGGGCTGCTCTAAGATTATGCCCAGAGCTTAATTTAACTATTGGTAGCTTCATTGGTTCTCTATACATTTGTTCTTTGGCTTGTTCAATATGATTTGAATATAAATGTACATCTCCTAGATTACCGATCAATTCATCTGGTACCATATTTACTTCTTTTGCAATCATTTCAAGTAATAGACCATAAGAGGCAATATTAAATGGTAAACCTAAGAATGTATCTACACTTCTTTGGTTCCACATTAAAGAGATTGCTCTGTATTTTCCAGGATTTACAATCTTTTCTTCTCTAGTAGTTAATCGTGTATAAACTTGGAATCCATAGTGACATGGTGGAAGTGTCATTTTGTCTAATTCTCCAACATTCCAAGCATTAACCATCAACCTTCTACTATCAGGATTTGTTTTAAGTTCGCTAATTAAATCTTGAATTTGGTCTATACTAACAGTATCTGTTTTCCATCTTCTCCATTGCTTACCATAAATTGGGCCTAAATCACCCCATTTATCAGAGAATTCATCATTTGTTTTGATACGTTCAATAAATTGAGATTCTGTTAGTGTGTAAATAGCAGTTGTACCTTTAGTTAGTTCTGCTAGTTTGGTTTGATTTATGTCGAACCGTTTATAAGCATCACCATTCCAAATGTTACAACCATTATCAACCAAATATTTTATATTAGTATCTCCTTTTAAAAACCAAAGAAGTTCTGTAGTGATTGTTTTAAATGGCATTTTCTTAGTTGTAAGTAATGGAAACCCTTCAGACATTTTATGTCTAATTTGTCTACCAAATACTGAACGAGTACCAGTACCTGTTCTATCTTGCTTCTCAACTCCGTTATCAAGAATATCTTTTAGTAGTTTTAAGTAATCGTGTTCGATGTTAACCATATCGTCAAGTTTAATGTTATACAAAAAACCAGCTAAAAGTTTCTTTGATTATGCTTAATGTTACTTCATGGTATATGAACCACTTGAGCCAGGCAATTGGCCAGAATATAAGATCCATGATTGCCCAGAAAATACTTCCGTGGATGTGATGTCCTATAAATGCAGTCGGTAGTGCAACTAAGATTGATGGGAACTTAAAGTTAAAGTTCCAATTTGCTTTTTTAGTTTTTAATTTCATTTTGTTTCTCTTTTATTAGCTGATAGGCTAGGTATAAACTATCCACCGCACTACTTATATGTTTACTAACTTCAACATCTATCTTTGCAACTGGATGTTGCTGTAAGTTCCCGTCTATGTTTAACCCGGTTACCTTAAGCCTATCTAGCATTTCATGATAATGAAAACTATCTAGTTTTGGTTTTTTACTCACTATGCATTTCAGATTAAAGAGATTATGCTTGCTATGATCAGTGCGATTCCACTACAGACTAGTGTGAGTCTCATTACTGCGTAGCCATTCTTTATTTGTTCCTCGGAGCGACCTTGCCAGTCATCAGAGTTCCATGGTTCCATTTCCATACTAAGCTATTCTAGAACCTCCAACTGTCATATTGGCACTTGCACCAGTACATCTCCAACAAAGAACCTTTACTGCATTTTTATCACAAACTACAACCTCGCAACATCCACCGCTTGGCGCAAACATTCCCCACTTTGAATTATCCGGGTCATGATTCATGCACTTTAGGCTATGAGTTCCTCTATCCTTGCTACTGTATTGTTTACCTTTTTTCATTTAAGCTTCTTTCATTATTATACTTGCCCACCACTAAAAGTTTCAAAGCCTCTGATGCTATTCAGGTCTTCCGGGAAATTTGGAACTTTTTTGTTCAGACATTCCGGATAGCCCCCTTCTCTCTTATGGGGGATTTTTGCCAGACACTCCCAGACCCTCCCTGGCCCCAAACTACTCAAACTACTCAAAGCCCCTAAGTAACGAGTGGGGGCCTTTCCAAAAAGTACCTAGGCCTCGCAGGGCCCCAGGCTAAGTAAAGAATACCAAGCGATTTAGGTGACTATGATTCTAATGCGATGGCAAGGCTCATATTACTCTTATTACTCTTATGGCTCTTAATTACTTCTTAGTCTCCTTGTGTGCCTGTGTGTGTACTCTTATACTTACTGCAATTAGAGTCCTTAGAGAACTAGGAGTACCAGCGGGCGCGCGAGGCCCTTTGGCCCCTCTTCCGGAGGGCTACATTTTTTTGGGCTGGCTACATTGGCTTTAAGACTCTGAGGCCCAGTAAGTATACGCGGGGCCTGGAGACTCCTTTTCCGGAGGGCCCAATTTTCTGCGCGGTACCGACATTGCTCTCTAGTCACTAATCTCTCTGGGTAACTTAAGGCCTATGAGCATCTGACCTCTAGTCGAGGTCGATCCAGTTTAGGGGCCAGTACTAGGGCCCATTCCTCTAATTATAAGTTATTTTGGACTTTCTCGGGCGGCTTACTCTATGCCATGGCTACTTTCGGCAACTTTCGGCAACTCTCGGGGCCTGAAGCGAGGTCCGTATACTGTGATAATGCGTGCGCGTATATGAAACGCGTTCATGACAAAGGCCATTATTAATTCTTTACTTTCCTTAACTCGGCCGCGTACCGCCAGATGCCATGGGCGCCAAAAGGCCAAAAGTCACCCAGAGCCCCAAATCAGCATCCGGACCCCCAAAAGGCCCAATGGGCCCCATTTAGCCAAGTTGGCCTCCATGGCTACCTTAACTTTTCCTTAAGCCCAATGTTTTATGCTACCTACCACTTTTTGTTTCAAACACTCACAATTATTTACCGTATTAGTTTGGTGCAGAGAGGTGCAGAGAGGTGCAGAGAGGCCTCTGGGCCCTCTGTGGCCCTCTGTGGCCTTGAGCTACCCAGAGGCCAATTGGATGCCAGGTATGCCAGTTAGCTGTATATGCCACCTGGAGCCCCAGAGCCCTCTACAGCCCCAGATGGCCAATTAGCCAATTGGAGCCCAGGTGGCATTCTGCCATAAGTGCCATGGAGGCCATATAGGCCATATAGCGCGTCTGTGGGGCCTCTGTGGGCCGCGTTCTGGAGGGCCTTCTGTGGGCCGCGATATGGGCCTTCTGTGGGGGCCTTCTGTGGACCGCGTTCTGGAGCCGCGATATGGGGCCTTCTGTGGGGCTCGATTCTGGGGCTCTCATCTGGGAGCCCTCACAGCAAATTGATCACCATGTCTCTATGGTAACCAATCTACTGAATTAGAGTCTAGTTTCTTTTTATTGGGCTGTACCCTCTGCTGACTTAAGCGTGGCTACTGAGATTTTGTATAGTTTACCGGTTAAGTGTTCCTTTATACCGATTGGAGATTTACTGGCCCTTGTGTTAAATCCGGTTATATTAAATTGTTTACCACTTAAGCGGATTGTGTCTCCAACTCTCCATTGATCAAAACCAAGTAGTGGGGCGTGGCGTGCGAATGCTGCTGCCTCTTTGGTTTCTACTGGGGTACCGGCACTGGAGAGAGTGTTTAGCTTAAATTTAAAGTTGCATTCATGGTCACTGAAGCGAGCATTTCCAAGTTCCATAGTAATACCATACTTTAGGGCTATGGTTGCCAGGTCGGCCTCTAGTGAAGTTCTTAGGCTTTTAACTGTTGGGCGATCGAAGTTTGTGATTTTCTGCATGTTTATGTTTTTAAGTTCGTATGTGTTTAATTACAAGTGTAATATAAACAAAATAACTGACATAAAAAAACTTTGTGGCAGTTATTTTGCATTTGGTTTGTTTAGGCCTCTACTGTGGCTTCGGTAGCATTCATTTGGTATGCCATGCTTGCCCATGTTTTAGAACCGACTGCTGTGTACTGCATGGCACTATATAAGTTTGTGTTGTAATACATGCTATTAATAACTCCTACCGTTAGGTTTGCCAGTATGGTTTCGTCGATAAGTTTAACTTTCTTACCAGTTCTACTGAAGATTGTTGAGTAGAAGTCCGAACCTTCTGGACAGAATTCCACGCTATGTAGTACACCTTTCTTATAGCCACTAATGATTAACTCTGGGTGGGCTAGCATTCTTGCGTTGTCGAAGTCTCTTGCGTCACAAACTGTATAACCCAAATTGGTTTTAACTACGTGTCTGAATTTTCCAGCTGTATACTGTGTAAGTATGTCTGTGGTAATGAATGAATGTTGATCTAATAGGACGATTGATTTGTTTTTAATATTTTTCATGTTTTAATTTGTTTATGTGTTTAATTACAAGTGTAATATAATCATTTTTTCTGACATAAAAAAACTTTGTGGCACTTATTTTGTAGAAAGTTATTAACAATCTATACTAACATAGTCACCATCCTCTGCTGAGGTGAGTCGCCCGGCCGCCGTTGGCTCGGTTATAGGAAAGGTATTGTTGAGGTTACTTATTATACAAACTCGGTTTGCGCATACCTCACAGTATTAAATGTGGAGTTTGGCTTTTGTTTCTTTTCTTTTTTGTTCAATATATTGCCCGACGCGCTAGTGGCCTGCCCTGGATCATGATCCAAGCCAATACACATACTTGGCACTAGTGGCAACTAGTGGCGTGGAGTGGACCACTATGGCACTCCACGGGATTCAGGCCCTCCAGGCTGCATGAGCCACTGTGGTCCACTGCGCCATGCAAACTTTTTTGCAAATAATTGCCATTTTATTTTTTTATGTCAGTTATTTTGTTTATATTACACTTGTAATTAAACACATACGAACATGAATATTAAGATAAACAAGGCTGAAGAGAAGCTAATCACTAAACTCTTAACTGAATACCAGCAAACGAATGCTGCCAAGCCTTCCAAATGGAATACCTCAACAAGTGTTCTTAATAAGATATCTGATGCTGGATTGGTACCCACACAGAGGCAACCTAAGCAACTCAAATTTAAACAGTATATGTTTACATTCGAAGAAGGGGGCTGGAATACCTGCTATGCAAAATCTAAGCGTGGGGCAATCAAGGCCGCCCTGCTTGAGTATAAAGACTCCGAGGGCCTAACACCTAGACTTGACTCATTCCATGTAGCAACGGAGTCTGGGCTTAAGTCTGCAATGTCTCTCTTCTACTAATTGTTAATAACTTTATTCAAATTAGTTGCCATAAAGTTTTTTATTGTCAATTAAATTGATTATATTTGAACTGTAATTAAATAACAACATAAACTTAAAAAATAAACTACATGAAAAAATTAATCGGTCCTTACACATTTTCACTTTCTGGTTCTATGGTATCAATCCACGAAACTAAAACTAACCAATTACTTAAAGCTGTTGACTACCGTCCAAACGAAGCTGTTGATAAGTTTAACGCGCTCTGTTCACATTGGTCTGCTAAGAAACTAACTACAGTTGCTTAAGCCCGCTAGGCCATCAGTGGCCATCTAATCCATTTGAAACTTTTGCCAATTTTGGCGTATAACAACTGTAAATAAATTTTATGACAACAACTGAATTCATTCAGCAAGTAATTGCAACCGACTACCAATTTGATCCTAAGTCTCCAGACTATTTAGGTTTCATAAACATGGCGCCATCCGACGGATCCGCAGCGGCGGCAATCCACCTCAACAACATCATCGAAAACCCAACAGCCTTTGAAACTATTTTCAGGGAACTGGGTTTAAGTATTGAATCAGCCCATGATGATGAGGTGATAATAACTACTATGGAAGAGATTGAATATCCAATATAAGGGACTTAAGTCGGAGCAGCCATATAAATTCTAGATCGGTACATTGACTCAGGACTACAGTCCCCTTGAAAGGCTCACTTCGGTGGGCCTTTCTTTTTGTTAACAACTTTCTGCAAAATAAGTTGCCAAAAGTTTTTTTATGTCAAATAAAATGATTATATTACACTTGTAATTAAAACACATACACATAATGAAAATCACAATTAATTTACTTAACCTTATCGCAGCCATGGCTGCCTTTGTAATGGCATACCTTATTGTTAATGGTACTGCTCAGTCTGTAATCCATTTCGCGGATCCTCTTAATGAGATGGCCTGCTTCTTTGTGGCACTTATGCTAGGACTTGGTTTTTCATTCGTGTCCTTCGAAAAGCCTAAAGCTTAATTGTTAATAACTTTCCGCAAAATAAGTTGCCAAAAGTTTTCTATTGTCAATTAAAATGATTATATTACACTTGTACTTAAACACATAAACAAAATGAAAAAATACATTCACACACCAAGAAACTACCAAGGTAAAATCGAATACTACCAAGCCCAATTAAGCCTAGCAGTAGATGCACTAGACTTATCAAAAATCAAGTTCTTAACTACCAAGTTAGAATACTTCATGGGCAGAGAGGAAGCAAGACAGGAGCGCCTAACCCAATTGGAGTTCTAACCAGCCTGCAGAAGGAGCTCAATTATAACTGTAATTAAAAAAATCAAAATCACATTAAATGTCAAAAACAACTTATAAATTTAAGACAACAAAAGCTGGCTTCGAGCTTACCTCAACTGAAGGCAATAAGCTTACAATTGAAGAGGGCCATCCCAAATATGAATGGCTTTCTCAAGTAGAAGCAGATCGAGTAATCAACATTAACTCTAAGGGACACTTCAACTCGTCCAAGGATTACCAAGGACTATACAGCACCAAGCCTACTGGCACTAATGGAATGGCGATCAGTCTAACTAAACTTAATGATCTAAACTTTTCAGACGCCCTCTTTGTACCTATGAAGACTGGCACTGCACTTGACAAATTCCTTTCAACTGATGGTGGCTTTATGCCTGGCGCAAATGTTATGGCATGTGGAGCTCCGGGCGTTGGTAAGACTACAGTGCTACTTGAAATGCTACATAAGGTTAGAGAGCTGGATCCTACTCGCAAGGTACTCTTTATCTCTGCTGAAATGACTCAGCTAGATATGGCCCGTTACTTAAAGCGTTTCCCTCAATGGGGTACGTTACCAATCTTATTCCTATCCGATTATGCAGATGAGAATCCTCAAGCAGTAATCGAGGCTACACTTCAACAGGGCTGGGACCTAGTCCTAACCGATTCCTACTCAGAAGTTAATGACACTGTCAAGGAGGCCTGCGGCCTAACCAGAGGTAAATGTGAAAAATGGTTCCTGGATCTAATGACCCAACAGAACAAGGGTACTAACAAGCTAAAGAAATACACCACATTCATAACCATCCTACAACTAAGCAAGGGCGGCCAGTTCGTTGGCTCAAACAAACTAAAGCACCTTACCACCTCTATGATGGACCTTAACTGGAAGGGCGGCGAGAACAGTAGCGAGAGGTACATGGAGTTCACTAAGAACAGACTGGGCCCAGTCAACCAGAAGCTCTACTTCAACATGGAGGCTGGAGTCCAATTTGACGAACAAAGATACCAGCGAGACCTCCTAAATGATGAGATGATCCAGGAGGAAAAGGCGAAGCTAGACTCAGAGGCCAATGCCTTTGATAAGCTATTCATGAGCCTGCCAAACGAAATGGAGTCTAGCCCCTCAGAAGTAGAGGGCCTAGGCTAAACTTAGAGGCCTGCCGGTGGCCAAGTAACCGGATATGTTTTAATTACAGCGATTGGTCTTATGGGACTAATCAAGGCATCCACTAGGCGTGATTTCCTGGTGGATTGCCTGTGTGACTCTGGAGAGCAGCGGGGCCTAAGGAGGCCATGGCAGATGTGTATTATCGCGCGCCCGTTTGACCCATCTAACCAGGACTTCACTTAGTTTTTGAACGCCTCTATATATGCTCCTTACGTGGGCGGGTGTGTTGGCCCTTTCTGGGCTTATAACTTGGGCTATTGGATTGGGAACTGGGAGGGGATAAAAAAGAGAAAGGAAGGCATGGGAGACCTGGAAGACTAGAGACTACAAAGTTGTTGCTTACGTTTTGCAAAGGATGGAGATCTGCTGTACTGCTTGTGGGTGTGGTCTGTTCTGGACTGAGTTAGCTTATTACTGTTATGTGTATACTGTATAGATAGTTTTACTTTACTCTTAGGTTCTTACTAAGATTATTTAGATTTTGGTTGTTTGTATGGAGAATTTGACTGTTTACTGTTGACTCTTTTATGGTTTCTTCTTTGGTTTCTTCTTTGGCTTTTTGTACCAGACTCCTTCATCCATTCTTAATAAGACTCTGTTACCTATGATATAGAATATGATTAAGGTTATTAAACATTTTAGGATTAACATTACTCTTTTATGAGAATATCTTTTTTAGGAATGATTTTGACTTTGGTGAGTCTGTATGGAAAGCCTCCTGCTTGTTGGATTGTGATGCTAGTATAAAGAAGTCTACTAGGGCTTGTTCAGCTCTGTCCAGATTTGCAAAGTAACATAGGGTGTAATCTAATCCAAACCATTTGTTTAGTAGTTTGATCTGTTCTACTTGTTTTGCTTTCATCCAACTGAGAGGGGTTTGTTGCTCTTCTCTTAATAGGCTTTGGCTGTATATTAGGTAGGCTCCTGTTACTGTTGCGAATTTTAGAAGGTTTGTTGTTCCTATTAAGATTGAATTGCTGGCTACTTCGTAATCGTGGAAACTTTCTTGTGCTCCTAGAGCTTCTCCTAAATGAAAGATCTTATCAAATCTATGCTCTTGGAATATGTCTGATATGTCACAAGTATCACCTTCCATATAGATTGCTCCTGGTTGGTGGCTTGCTCTACTTCCGGTTGAATAGTTGTCTAATGAGATTATCTCTGTGTTTGGATAAACTTGCAAAAGTTTTTTGATTAGTTGTGAACCGACGCGGCCGGCTCCTCCTGTTACTAGTATGCTTTCCATGTAAATTTTAAATTAGGCCCAATTGGCCAGTGTTAACAAAAACAATATTGCTCGTTCAACGGAATTGTGTCCATATCTGCACTATTGTAAGCTTCATTCTTACCTCTTCTTAAGGTTGCGTATTTTGCGCCAGACCAATACTTTTCTAAACCAGGAATCTTTTCAACCTCATCTCTGTATATGTCATAAAGTTTAAGCACTTGTAAGCAAGGTACTGTATGTCCATAATCTTTCTTCTTACCATCAACATTATAGTAAGGAAATCCAAGATTTGCTCTTCTTGCTGTTGGGTAGAGTTCGGCTATATCTAGGACTCCTCTAAATTGACTCTTTGTTAGATCAATAATGGTTCCATCTGTTTTATGCTGTACAAACCAGTGTGTTGTTTGTCCTACCTTCTTATCCTTTACCTTAATATCAATCTTCTTAATCAATTTTAGATCCCAATCTGAAGAGTAACCTCCAAGTGCATAGAATACAAATTGAGAACAGGGGTAACAGTAACCAAAAGGCCACTTTGTAGAAATACCTGCAGCATTCATCTTTTCAGTCTGTTCTTTTTGATTAACATTAGACGCAGGACTTGCTCCGTGTGTGTTGTGTGGTTTAAAAAGATCTGTATGTTTCTTAAAAAAGTCTTCCACCTTTTTCATAGTAGAATTATCTACCTTAAGTTTTACCTCATCCGTAGCTTCTGCTTCATTTATGAAATCTCCAAATTTGTTGATATGCTTCATGTGTATTATATGTTTTTCTATAACTTTGTTTATCTATTTATCAGTCAAATTTTGTTGTTAGCGCGCTCCAGAAAAGATTGATTCTAAGCGAGGCAATTTCTCAGGAATATGATATATCACCTTGTATAAAGAAAATGCCACAGAAGTCGCATGATGGCCTCCTGTGGCATATATATTAATCATATCCTAAGCTAATTATTAAGCAGGTGGTGAGAATGTTAAAGTTACTGTGTAACCTTGAGCTATAGGCTCTTCGATCGTCGCATCAATCCAGATGATTTCGCCCGCAACATTAGTCGGTGGAATTGTAGTTTCAAACTGTTGTTGTGCAGGATGTGTATACTGGTGTACTGGTTGAGGTGTAAAGTTAACCTCACGCCAGACATTAAATGTTAAGCCAGTACCAGCATCCGCTTGCCCATAAGATGTTGAGATACCAGTTAGTAACAAGTTAGTACCAAACGAGGTTGGAATCTTTACAAATTTCTCTCTAAGGTTCTGTGTTGTTAGAGTAGTGGTATAGTCTACTGCATGGTATGTAATGTAAACATCACTCGTTCTTCCTGAAGTTCCACTCGTTCCATCACTTCCGGCAGCTCCAATACCTGAAGTTCCTGAAGTTCCAGTTGTTCCTGAGGTTCCAGTTGTACCTGAAGTTCCACTTGTTCCTGAAGTTCCCATTGTTCCATCAGTACCAGTTGTTCCACTAGTTCCTGAAGTTCCACTAGTTCCTGAGGTTCCAGTTGTTCCTGAGGTACCAGTTGTTCCTGAGGTACCAGTTGTTCCTGAGGTACCAGTTGTTCCTGAAGTTCCCCCAGTTCCATCAGTTCCATCTGTTCCATCTGTTCCAGAAGTTCCACTTGTTCCTGAGGTTCCAGTTGTACCTGAAGTTCCTGAAGTTCCGGTTGTACCTGAAGTTCCGGTTGTACCTGAAGTTCCCCCAGTTCCATCAGTACCATCTGTTCCACTAGTTCCTGAAGTTCCAGAGGTTCCTGAAGTTCCACTTGTTCCACTTGTTCCAGTCGTACCCGAAGTACCACCAGTTCCATCAGTACCAGTTGTTCCACTTGTACCAGTTGTTCCACTAGTTCCTTCTACAGTTATACCACTAGTACCACTTGTTCCTGAAGAACCATCTGTACCTGTTGTACCAGCTGTTCCTGAACTACCACTAGTACCTGATACACCACTACTTCCTGAACTACCACTT
>Ga0115550_1001196_pt1 | contig 19899 bp, 19 predicted proteins | sample COGITO_mtgs_1005_FD_87177 | JGI IMG/M metagenome (GOLD analysis project Ga0115550, IMG submission 87177) | Pelagic marine microbial communities from North Sea - COGITO_mtgs_100511 | ecosystem: Environmental > Aquatic > Marine > Epipelagic | place: Germany:Helgoland, sampling site Kabeltonne... | reverse complement strand
CCGATCATCAAATAACTGACCATCGAAATGTGCCTATAGATGCGCTTAAAAAAGAAACGCCAACGACAATCAGCAATAAAGATATTACCGATGAGCAGTTAAACGATTTATTACCCACATCAGACGACATTCTCCAAAATGATGAGCGCATAGAACCCTCAATAGACTCTATGGCAGGCTTTGAGACCTCGCCAATAATAGAAGCACCGCCTATTGAAATGGATATATATGAAACGCCACTCCTCAAAAATCGATTACTCGGTATTGTCGGCGTCATTTTCTGCCTAATTTTGGTTTTTGCGCTAGGCCTGCAATGGTTGCTGGCTCACCCCAACCAATTTAAAGACCATCCTCGCTGGGGAACAAGCTATCAATTGGCTTGCCAGCTCACTCATTCCTTTATCAGTTGCGACCCTAATGACAGCAAAAATAGTGACAGCAAAAATGCTCATCAGGCACAATTACTCAAGGTTGTTAGCAATAGAGTAATTAGCCACCCCGAACAGGAAAACACTTTATTACTTGAAACCGTTATTCTCAATACAGCTGAGCAGCCTCTACCCTTTCCTATTATTAATGTGCAATTCAGCAATATAAAAGAACAGCTATTAGATGAATTTAATTTTACTGCCGCCGACTATTTACACGGCGAACTCGAAAACGCCCAACAAATCGCTCCGGCAACGCCAGTCCATATTGCCCTTAAAATAAGCGACCCAGGCCCCACGGCGGTCAATTACACAATCGAACTAAGATAAATCGTTATAATCTCTGCATCATCCAAGCTGAAGGCTCTGTCATTTAGGCTGAAGGCTCTATCATCTAGGCTAAAGGCTCTATCATCTAGGCAGCATGCCCTGCAAATAGGGTTGGCAAGTGGTAAGCATTCACTTTACTATGCACAAAATGTGTACGTCATAGATAAATACGAGATATAAAGCTGACGCTTAATAGAAAAAAATGATTACTATTGGTCCATATCAATTGGCCGGAAGGGCCGTTTTAGCTCCCATGGCAGGTGTAACAGATTTTCCATTTCGGCAAATCTGCAGGCGCTTGGGTGCCAGTATGGTAACGGCCGAGATGAGCGCCAGTAATCCTGCATTACGAGACACGCGAAAATCGCAGTTAAGGTTGGCTAATCCTGATGATGCCGAACCTAGAACTATCCAGATTGTAGGTACAGAACCGCTTCATATGGCGGCTGCAGCCCGATATCAAGTTGAATCCGGCGCGCAAATTGTTGATATCAACATGGGTTGCCCAGCTAAAAAGGTCTGTAAAAAGCTCGCCGGCTCTGCATTAATGAAAGATACCCACCTTGTCAGAGCTATTTTAACAGCCGTGGTTGCTAGCGTTGATGTCCCTGTAACACTTAAAATTCGTACCGGATGGGACTTAGAAAGCCGAAATGCCGTTGAAATAGCCAAAATTGCAGAAGATTTAGGTGTTCAATCGCTTGCTGTTCATGGCCGAACCCGCGCTTGCAGGTTCCATGGATTGGCAGAATACGATACCATAGGTGAAGTTGTTCAAGCAGTTAATATCCCGGTGTTTGCTAATGGTGATATCAGCTCAGCATTGAAAGCTAAAACCGTGCTAGATTACACGGGTGCCGACGGCGTCATGATTGGCCGCGGTGCACAAGGAAGACCTTGGATTTTTTCTGAAATAAATGATTTACTCAATAATAAAAAAGCGACAAGCGAACTTTTCACAGCTAAATCGTTGAACTTAAATCACACAAGAAACCAAGAACACTTTATAATGGAGCATCTACTGCATATTCATGATTATTATCATGAAATTTGTAGTAGTGATAATAATGCAAACCTTACTAAACGGTTAGAAACATCACCTAAAAGCGAAGACTGTCAGAAAAAACGCAACACAGAAAAACATACAGAACTCGCGGTAAGAATTAGTCGAAAGCATATTTGTTGGTATTTTGAACAAATGATCCATATGCTTGTCGATTTAAACAATAAAAAGGATTTAGATTCGGTGGCAAGTCAGGGATTAAAACAAGAAGTAAAACGACTTATCACCAATATTGAAACTGCTAAAAAGCAGTTCAACCAGTTAAGCAGCCGTAACGCGCAACTGGAGCACGTCGAACATTTTTTTGGGGAACTTCACACTACAGGGGACATCGCAGCATGAGCAATAGCGACTCTTTTTTGCATGAGCCAATTTCAAATCAAGCCGAACCACAGCTTGATCAATCACAAGCCGCCGCCAATTCAACCGCCAGCTTGCGAGAGAATGTTGAATCAGCAATGGCTAACTACTTTAAACACCTAGATGGACAACCGGTTTCGGATGTTTATCAAATGGTAATGTCTGAAATTGAAGCACCACTTCTAGAGCAAGTAATGAAGTATGTGCGTAACAATCAGACTAAAGCCGCACACTTACTGGGCCTGAACCGCGGAACGCTCAGAAAGAAGCTTAAGCAATACGGTTTACTATAACGGTTAAAAGCAGATATCGCAGCGTTGTAGTACTGATAGCGCCGCATTTTTGATATCTTGCTGTTGTTTTAAAGGGTGAGTTAACACTTTAAAGTAACAGTATGGTTTAAATAGCAATTCCATTTAAACCTAGTTAACCAATAAGCACTTGCCAATAGTTGGCAGGTGCTTTTTACTTTTCAGTAAAGTGCTTTTTGTTAAAGCGCCTCTTATTAAAGCGCTACTGAAAGGCAAAGACTAAAGCTGCTAATCATATGCGCACCATTTCATCAGGTGGCGCTATTCAATTCTGCGGCTAAACATTTCAAATTCTTGTCATCACAAATTGGTTACATAAATCACCTCCACACTCACCTAAAAGACTGCATTCAAATACTATGGAAAATCGTTCTCTATCTACTATTCGTCGAGCATTAATCAGCGTTTCAGATAAAACCGGCATTGTTGAATTTGCACAAGCACTCAGCAAGCGCGGTATTGAAATACTCTCTACCGGTGGCACTTACAAATTATTAAAGGAAAACGATGTCAACGTGATTGAAGTCTCCGAATACACAGACTTTCCTGAAATGATGGATGGCCGCGTTAAAACACTGCACCCAAAAGTGCATGGCGGCATATTAGCTCGCCGTGGTATCGATGAAAAAGTCATGAAAGCTAATGGCATAAACGCCATCGATTTAGTCGTGGTTAATTTATACCCGTTCGAAAAAACCGTTGCCAATCCTAATTGCCATATTGCTGATGCCATTGAAAATATTGATATTGGCGGGCCAACAATGGTGCGCGCCGCAGCAAAGAATCATAATGACGTTACTATTGTGGTCAACACGGATGATTACAGTAAGGTCTTAAACGCATTAGCCGACAATGACGGCGCAACGACCTTTGAAATGCGTTTTGATTTTGCGATTAAAGCTTACGAACATACGGCTGCTTATGATGGCGCCATTGCCAATTACTTTGGCCAAAAAGTAGAAGGCGGTAGTGAAGGATTTCCACGCACCTTTAATAGCCAGTTTATCAAAACACAATCTCTGCGTTATGGTGAAAACCCTCATCAAAAATCAGCATTTTACGTCGAAGCCAACCCACAAGATGTCAGTATTGCAACGGCCACACAGTTACAGGGTAAGGAATTATCGTATAACAATATTGCCGACACTGACGCAGCGTTAGAAACCGTTAAATTATTTGATGAGCCTAGCTGCGTTATCGTTAAACATGCTAATCCTTGCGGTGTTGCCAGCGCCGATACTATTGAAGCCGCTTATCAGCGTGCCTTTGCTACCGATCCCGAATCGGCTTTTGGCGGCATAATTGCATTTAACCGTGAGCTGGATGAAGCGACTGCAGCAGCTATTTGCGAAAAACAATTTGTTGAAGTTATTATTGCACCCGGCGCTACTGATGCCGCACAAAAAGCCATTGCCCAGAAAAAGAATCTGCGCTTATTGGTGTGTGATGCATGGTCACCTTCTAGCACAGCACTTGATTACAAACGAGTTAACGGTGGACTATTAGTACAAGACCGCGATCTTGGTGTTATCACAGAAGCTGACTTAAGCATCGTTTCAAAACGCCAGCCAAGCAGCACAGAAATTGCTGATTTATTATTTAGCTGGAAAGTCGCTAAAATGGTAAAATCGAATGCGATTATTTACGGCAAAGACGGCCAAACGATTGGTGTTGGCGCAGGACAAATGAGTCGCGTTAACTCTGCACGTATCGCCGCAATAAAAGCTGAACATGCCGGGCTTCAAGTTGCAGGCTCATGCATGGCATCCGATGCCTTTTTCCCATTTAGAGATGGAATCGATAATGCTGCAAAAGTCGGTATTAGCTGTGTTATTCAGCCAGGTGGCTCAATGCGTGATGAAGAAGTGATTGCCGCTGCCGATGAGCACAATATGGCGATGGTATTTACGGGTATGCGCCATTTCCGCCATTAAGCCAATCAGCACCTTATTGCTTAACCCGATAGAATAGATTGACTGAACAAGACATTATTAGGAAGAAATAAACATGCAAGTACTGGTTATAGGAAGCGGCGGACGCGAACACGCATTAGCTTGGAAATTATCTCAAAGCCCTGACGTCAGTACTGTTTATGTTGCACCTGGTAATGCGGGAACAGCACTAGAACCTAATATAGAAAATATCAATATCGCAATCGATGATTTTGCTGGCCTCTCGGCGTTTGCACAGCAACACGGCATTGATTTAACCGTTGTCGGTCCAGAAGGCCCGCTGGTTGATGGTATCGTTGACCATTTTATGAATCTCAACTTGCGTTGCTTTGGGCCTAGCGCTAAAGCCGCTCAACTCGAAGGTTCAAAATCGTTCACCAAAGATTTTTTAGCACGCCACAATATTCCTTCCGCTGAATACCAAACATTTACCGACCAAGCGGCCGCCATTGATTATGTGCGTGACAAAGGCGCGCCTATTGTTGTTAAAGCCGATGGACTTGCCGCGGGCAAAGGCGTTATTGTTGCCATGACCGAAGCAGAAGCAGAAGCCGCCATTGCAGATATGTTAGCCGGTAATGCATTTGGCGAAGCCGGACATAAAGTGGTTATTGAAGAATTTCTTGAAGGCGAAGAAGCCAGCTTTATCGTTGTCAGCGATGGCGTTAATATTTTGCCCATGGCCACCAGTCAAGATCATAAACGCATTGGCGAAGGTGATACTGGCCCTAACACAGGCGGTATGGGAGCCTACTCACCAGCACCTGTGGTGACAGCCGAGATACACGCAAGAATAATGCGCGAAGTTATTGAGCCAACCGTTGCCGGCATGGCAGCTGAAGGTAATACCTATTCAGGATTTTTATACGCAGGCTTAATGATTGATGATCAAGGGGCACCCAAGGTCATCGAATATAATTGTCGCTTTGGCGATCCTGAGACACAGCCCATTATGATGCGCATGCAATCAGACTTAACCGAACTCTGCATCGCCACCGTGGATAAAAATCTCGCTGGGCAAACGGTAGAATGGGCAGACTCACTCGCATTAGGCGTTGTGCTGGCAGCAGGAGGTTATCCAGAGGCCTATAAAAAAGGCTTAATAATCGAAGGGCTAGAATCCGTTGTCGATGATAACTGCAAAGTTTTTCACGCGGGCACTACTCAGCAAGGCGATAATGTTCTAACCAATGGTGGCCGCGTACTCTGCGTTACCGCACTGGGTGAAACAGCAGAAAAAGCACAAGCACTTGCCTATGAAAATAGCGCTAAGATTACTTGGCCTGGTGTACAATCACGTCAAGACATAGGCTATCGCGCGGTTGCACGAGAGCGCTCAAAAAACTAATTTATATCGATAACAGCCGGCTTAAAGGACCAATGCCATGTATGTCCAAGACTTCATAACAGCTCGCCGGTCACAGCGCCAGACACACAAAAAATATCACTCATCGCTTAACAGCAGCGGTTTTTTATTTGTTTTTCTATTAAGCTTACTCCACACCTTATACTCGTTTAATGCTTATGCCACAGAACAAGAGCCAGTCACTAGCAGCCCGCTAGTAATTAACTTTTCGCCCAGCTCTTTATTTTTCCAAATCCATAAAACTGATATAAACAACGGGGTATTAGGAAGCTATTTAGAAAGCCACTTAGAAAATAATTTTTCTGGCAGCGCCCCCTCTTACATCGAAGCCATTGACCAGAATTCCGATTTTTGGCAGCCACTAGCGGGACATAGCAAGGCAATTCTTGGCAACGAACGACCGCATTGGTTTCGCTTACAGCTTCACAACCCGTCTAATCAGACCGTAAATTATATTTTCTCTGTGCGGTTGACTCGGGGGCTTTATATTAAATCACTCATCATCCCATTCTCAGCTGAAACGACAACACAAAAAATAGACCTACCCCTCAGTCAAGCACCTCTGGTGATGGAAAATCTTTTCACTCGAAAAACCGATGAAACAAAAAAAGGTAGTATTGATTTAACCTTTAATGCCAACGAAAAAAAAATTATTCTTATCAGTTTAGCTAGTGATAACTGGACCATCCCATATTTCTCTTTAAAGACCGCAGCACAACTAACGGCAGATAAAAATCACGAAGAAAAGTTCTGGCATCTAATAAATGGGATTTTTATTAGCATGATAGCTTTCATCTTCATTGGATCCATTATCTCAAAACAAAGCGGATTGCTTTGGCTGCCACTTTATTCCATCAGCACACTGTGTTTTTTGCCAGGCTATTTAAGCTACAACCTGCAAGACTTCGGTATCAATCCCGAAAAGATGCATATGTTGAATATCGAATTATGCGTAATCTCTCTTATTGCCTTTGTGGGGATTCTAAAATATATTTATTCAAAAAATATTTTTTTACGTAGAATTAAACATTCAAACTTACTTTTGGCTCTAATCTGCTTACTGATCACCATCAACTTCTTTGCCCCACCAAAAGTAGACTTATTAGTGTATGCTTCTCAAATATTTGAAATAATTATTGCCATTTATTTATCGGTCAATGCATTTATAAGAAAAGGAAATCCAGCAACCATTATAGTTGGACCTGCAAAGTTAATCCTTATGTTCTTTATTTTATTTATTCTCTACCAAGGCAGTATGAGTGTAATATCAGAACATGAACTCTCTACTTGGCTCGCATCATTAATCTTAATTGATGCCGTAATACTCACTATTATTCTGTTTTTGATTGATCGTCAACGAAGAGAAGAAAAACTTCTTAAACTCATCGTATCAATAGAGAAAGAACAAAAAGTTGCTGCAATCTCCCCCCTACTCGGTAAAAACCGTCATGACTTGCGCGCATCACTGTCTGACATTATAGGTTTATCCGAACTGATTATTGCCTCACCGTTAGACCAAGAGCAGCGCAAACACATTCTTGATATACAGCAATCAGGAAGAAAAGGGCTAGAAAAAATAAATCATATTTTTTCTTATAAAAATGAAAACGCTGCGCCATTACAGAATCAAGAACCTTTCACGCTGAGTATACTCATCAGCGAATGCGCTCAATATTATGGCTACAGAGCTAACGAACTCAATAAAGAAGTCATTGTTGATATTGCAGAGCGCACGCCAGAGTACTGGAAAGGAAATCATGAGCAAATTCGTCAACTCTTTATGCACATGCTCGAATTCTATTTAGCCGAGACTAACTTTAATGAAGTTAGAATCAACGTATCTGAATTCAGTAAAAAGTCATTTACTATTGTATTTTCAATTACTGTAGATGATAGTCCATCAGCCATTACCAAAAAAATTAACTCGAAATTGACAACCGCAAAATTAATTGCAGAAAAATTAGGTGGCACACTATCGATTGTAGAAGCCAACAAAACACTACTAATAACGACTACAATATTAGCCGCACCCACCGAAAACCAATCTCGCCATCATCTTGATTTAGAAATGCTAAAAAACCGACGCATTATTATTATTGATGATAGTGAAACCTCATGTAATGTGATTGAATCTTACCTTCAACGGTGGGATGTATTGACCTTTAAAGCGCATAACTTTATTGATGCCCTGGCAATTATCCACCATCAAAACAATATTGGCCAAGCGATAGATCTTGCACTCATTGATTATGTTATGCCTAATATCAATGGCATAGAGGTGTCACAACGCCTGCGTGCAGATACTGAAGTCCCTGACAGTTTGTCTATTATCATCATGTCTAATACCGCCTCAGGCATTAGTCCCATCGACACTAAAAACTCTGGCATCAAGCAAGTGTTAGATAAACCCGTACTGGCTCACACATTGAGACTGGTACTGCTGGAAGAGTTTTATTTTTTGAAATCTTTGCAAGCATTTAAGCCCACTGAAGATCATTCTAATAAAATTAATAAAAAATTATTATTTGTTGAAGACAATCCCGTCAGTGCAAAAATAATTTCTAGCATGCTTGATCGCCTTCAGATTAATTATGACCATGCATCGACCAGTCAAGAAGCGCTTAAAAAAGCGACGACAAATGATTATGATATTATCCTAATGGACTGTGAACTACCTGACGAATCAGGGTTTTCAGCGACAAGAAAGATAAGAGCCTTTGAGCAATCACGAACGCCAAAGCGAACACCTATCACTATTGTTGCGCTTACGGCGCATGATGACGAAAAAAATAAGCAAGAAAGTGTTGATGCAGGTATGGATGACTATCTTTCTAAGCCGATTAGCTTAATTCAACTTCAGTCATTAATGAATAAAATCGGCGATTAGCAATTGAGGGGAATATATTTCCCCTTAATAGCGAATAATCTGCCACCGCTTAAGCTTCTCCTCAAAGCTCATTGCTGCATAAGCTGGGCTGGTTGAAGGTAATCTCGTCATTGGCAGGCTTCGCCCCTGACCGTCTAACGCAGGAATCACATACCGCTTATATAACACTTCTGCCTTGGCGCCATTAAAATAGATATGCTGAATAGATTTATGATTTATAAAAAATGTCGAGAAATCATTTTTTATGATCGATGATTCAACAATATCAGAATCCAAGCTGCTCTCCCGCGTACAGCTTTGCAAAACATCCCACAATGCAACATTTGCTTCTTTTAAAAATGCTAATTTTTTTTGATAAGAATTATCATCAGCGATTAAACTGTCGCCAACATCAAACAAGGTATAGAAAATTCGCCAAAATGAATTTCTTGGGTGTGCATAATATTGGTCTTCTTGCAGCGATCGTTTACCGGGCATACTCCCTAAAATCAAAATAGTTGCACCCGGATTTATAACCGGCTGAAAACCATTAATGGTTTGCATCGATAATATCTTTTAATGTTTTTTTGCCAAACCGCTCATCAATTATATTTCGAAGATCACTCAACAAATGCACAACGGCTTGCTCACCTTTAATCTCACTATCTGCTTTATGCAAGCCAACCCTATTCACACCTTGCTCTCTTAATTGCCTGAGTACCTTACTGACTATTATTTTATCGACAGGTTGCGCAGGGTAAATTTTCGTCGATGACTCACCCGTTCGAACAATATAATTAAGTACCTCAAGAAAATCTAACATATCATCAACCAGATGAGGCGCAACGCCTAACTGTTTTGCTATGGCTTCAGCCTCCCATGCGGGTAGATTTTTCTGATAATGAAGTCCAATAAGATACAACAAACTCAACGCCAAACTTTCAGAGTCCTCACCATTAAGATAAACGTTATCTCGACGAATAAGAATATATTGTGGATTTTGATAATAAAAAGAGACGCTAGCGCCAACCAATAATACTAACCACCCCATATACATCCATACCATTAAAATAATGATTGATGCAAAGGCAGAATAAATAGCAATGCTACTGGCTGAATTAGCGACGAATGTTGAAATCCCCCAGCCCATTAATTTCCAAATAACAGCGGTGACTAAACCGCCAACGAAAGCGGGTAACAGCCTCACACGAGTGTTTGGCAAAAACATATAAATAAAAGCAAAACCCCAAGACATAATTAAATAAGGAATTAATGTACTAATAAAACTCACGAAATCCGAGCCTGCTGGCAATGATTCAATATAGCTAACCACAACCCCTGTATTGGCTGAGGTAGTAATGGCTGCCGATAAAAAAATCATTAATGGCGCAACAAAAATAACACTTAAATAATCGCGAAAGCGTTGCGACATATTTCTATCACGTTTAATTTGCCAGGTATAATTAAATGATTTTTCGATTTTATGCATCATCGATATAACGCTATAAATTAATAATGCAAAACCAACCGCACCGAGCACACCGACTTTTATATTATCGATAAAACCCATGACATTACTGACGATATCAAATCGTTTATCACCCAAAGAAATTAATCCTTCGAGCAGTGCTGGCTCCACCTCATTATGTAAGCCGAATCCTTTTAAGACAGAAAAGCTCAGAGCAAGAAAAGGGACAATTGCAATGACTGTTGTATAAACTAAACTCATTGCTCTTAGGCTTAACTGACCATCGCGCAAATCGCGTATCACCGCATACAGAATTTGTAATGACTTTATCATCACGCGCTGCCATAAAACCGCTTTTACTAAGTCAGTATCCCAAAGCCATTCGTGAATTTTTTGACTTTTACCTTTAATAAAATTCAACTCAATCATGTTTAACCTTTTAATTACTCTTATTAACAATTCTTATTTATTAATTACTTGCCCAAAGGTTGCGCCGCCTTCGATTAAATATTTCAGCTCTGCCGGTGTCGATTCACGACCCAGTAAATCATTGCGATGCGGAAACCGGCCGAAGTCATCAATTATTTTATAGTGTAAAACCGCATATTCAACATAAGCATTAAACCTCTGCTGATATTTTCCCTCATGCTTCTTATCCACATTATGCGCCAAGCGCTCAAATAACTGTACACATTGTTTCTGGTCTGACATTAACTCAGAGTGCTCTAGAGGTAAATAATAAAAAACTCTCTCGCTACTTGTTAGCTGCAAGTCGAACCCGCGATCTATCCCTTGCAGGCAAATCGCTTTCGCCTTCTCATCATAAGCATAGGCCCTGTCAGTGCCCCTATATATATTGCGGGTAAACTGATCGAGCAACACCAGAAGCGCCAAGCTACCTTTCGCTGTCTCAGCCCAATTAGCTAAATCCTGCTGATAAGCGCTAGTCACTAAAGCCGAAAACTGACGCTTAATCTCCTGATCTACCCCATGATCAGTACCAAACCAAAAATCATCCCGCGTCTCTATAACATCAATTTTCTCACTGCCGAACCAAAATCTAATGATCTTATCAATATCTTCATTCATGACACTAGCCTCCCCTTTTTCTCATTTACTCTTTTTACCTGTATCTGTGACAACTCATAAAGTTCATCGTCAATAATCGTCCGAAGATTTTCATCGGTTTTCTCATTGCATCTGCTAATATGCATGCTAGTACTACTTAATACCGATATCGAAAATATTTAGCCCTAATAGAGATCTAATTCAGTGTCAGATACCCTCAAGCCAAATGCCCGTTTTGATAATGCTTTCGACGCCAATCTCGCGCTGATTTCACAAGATGACACTCGCCCACTTTTACGTCGCATTCAGCGCGGCATTGAGAAAGAAGGCCTGCGCACCAATCAACAAGGACATCTATCACTGACGCCTCATCCATCTGCCTTAGGGTCAGCGTTAACCAACACCTGGCTAACCACTGATTTTAGTGAATCGCTTTTAGAGTTTATTACCCCAGTGTTTGAATCAGTCGACGAAACACTCGACTATTTAAATGATATCCATGCGCTTGCTTATCAGCAACTTGGTGATGAAATTATTTGGGGGGCTAGCATGCCGTGCCTACTTCCGGCCGACAATGACATTCCCCTTGCCCAATATGGCAGCTCCAATATCGCTACTATGAAAACCGTTTATCGCAATGGTCTCGGCCTACGTTACGGAAGAGCGATGCAAACTGTTGCGGGCATCCATTATAATTTTTCTTTACCTGAAGCTTTTTGGCAACGTACGTTCCAACAAGCTAAATGCCAAGGCACAACACAGCATAGTCACCTTCAACACTATATTGATGAACGATATTTTGATTTAATTCGAAATTTTCGTCGTAATTATTGGCTTCTTATTTATTTATTCGGTGCCGCCCCCTGCGTGGATAAATCATTTGTTCAAGATCGAGAAAACACTTTAGACTCACTCAATGAGCATGATCTTTACCAGCCAATGGCTACTTCATTACGCATGGGTGATTTAGGTTACCAAAGCTCAGCACAGCAGTCGTTATTCGTTTGCTACAACACGCTCGATAATTATATTGACACGCTGAGCTGCGCTCTACAGACACCCTATGCTAACTATGAAGCTATTGGTGTTAAAAACGAAACCGGCTACCAGCAGCTCTCATCATCTTTACTGCAAATCGAAAATGAATTCTATTCTGCCATACGACCTAAACGCGTTGCGCAAAGTGGTGAAACACCATTAAAAGCGTTAAAAGAACGTGGCATAGAATATATTGAAGTGCGCTGCTTAGATATTAACCCCTTTCTTGCCACAGGTATTGATGCTGAAACAATTGAATTTTTAGATGCGTTTTTATTGTATTGTTTGCTTGATGATAGTCCGCAGTGTGACCAAGAAGAGTTTCACTTAATCAGTCAAAATCAAGCACGTATTGTTCATCATGGTCGTGACCCTAATGTGCATGTTTTTTGCGGTAAAAATGAAGTTCCCATGCGTGATTGTGCCAACAACATCCTTAATAGTATTGAGAAAATTAGTGCGCAGCTTGATGCAGCTCACCAAACAAATCGCTATTCACAGAGTATTGCCGTTCAACGAGAAAAAGTGGCAGACGCATCTTTAACACCTGCAGCTAAAGTTCTGGCTTCTATGAAAGAAAACAATGAATCACATATCAACTTTAGCTTACGCATGTCGCAGAGTCATGCTGTGCAACATAAATCGCATGATGTTGAAGCACAACAGCAACAAAATTTATTGACGATTGCAGAGCAATCAGTGACTAGCCAAAAAGAGATAGAACAGCAAGACAGTATTCACTTTGATGAGTTTCTTGCTCATTATTTTGAGCAGTAGTTTTTGACGGCGAAGGTTTTTTAATTGTCTAGACTGCGAATTATTAAATTCGCAGTCTATTTTATTTTACTCACTAGCGATAAACGACAAAACTGGTAAATAGAATATCCTCCAGCAGGCTATCCTTTTGCTCTTTAAGCAGAATAGACTTTACGGCTTCAAAAGTTTCTTTACGCAAGGCTTCTTTCCCGTCAGCGGTATCCAGCGTCTCATTTGTTTGAGTCGCAAACAAATTTAAGATCGCATCTTTTATATAAGGCATATGATGCTTCACCTGCTGCTCTCCCTCAACACCACTCACCCTTAGCGACACGTCCACGCTCATGTACCGCAATCGGCCAGGGCCGCCATAGTTGGTTACCAAGGCTGGCTCAATAGCCACATAGATTGATTTCGTTAACATCGAACTGTCATCATCGGCCAATACTCCCAATGGACTGACTAGCACAACCAATAGTACAACGAAAACCCACCGCTTATACTGACTTAAACCTCTACTCACTATTGAATTACTCCTGTTACCCCATTAGTCATACTTTTTTGTCTTTTATACAATATACTTAAACCTTGTTGTCATAAAACAGTTCATATAAATACTAACGTCTATTTTAATAATAGTTGATGTCATACGTGAATCAGCCTGAAGACTGATCACTTAGGAGAAAACAATGTTAAATTTTAAATTACCCTTAACCCCGCAACATTTTCGTCTGGGTATTTTTATTGGCGTTATCTGTCTCTTAGGGTTTGGCTACTATCTCGAATACATCGAGGGCTTAGAGCCCTGCCCATTATGTATTACTCAACGCTTCTTCTTATTCATTTCAGGGTGCCTTGGATTGCTGGCCCTACTGCATAACCCTGCCAGAGTCGGTACAAAAATCTATACCACTATAGGTTCGTTAATGGCTATAGCCGGCGCCGGCTTCGCTTCAAGACAGCTTTATTTACAAAGCTTGCCTGCCGATCAAGCACCCGCCTGCGGACCCAGTATTGATTTTATTTTTCAAACCTTTCCTTTAGCCGATGCTCTTAGCATATTACTTCGCGGTGACGGTAACTGTGCAGAAGTCGCTTGGCGATTTCTTGGTCTCAGCATTCCAGGATGGACGGTTATTACATTTATCTGCCTTGCTGTCGCTTGGTTGCTTCAGCTGCGCAACGTTCACACCCATAACTGATCAAAAATCACCCTAAAGTCTGCAAATTAGTTAGCGCTCACTATCAATCACCCCATTTAGCGGAATTTATATAGCGCTCACCCCTTATACAAAAAACTCATTTTATCAAATAAAATCAATTACTTATAGTCACCTCCTAAAATTATTGTTAATTGTTGGTGTACTGATTTCTTGAGAAAGCTCAATTCCTTTTCTAAGCTCAATAGTAACTTTCACGAAAGCTATGTGAATTCAATCACCCTGTGGTGACTGATTCAAAGTGAACACGAAAGCTTTAATCTCTTTTTTTTGTAGTATGGATTAAAGCCAGTAGGCCATATGGATGGCTGTGTTTTTAAACGGCAGGAGCCGGACAATCAAGTGACTAACAAAACATCGTTATCGCTATATGACTTAAACAATGCGTTTATTCAACGCCATCAGTTACGCACTGATGATGGGGCTAAAAAAGGAAACATGAGATGTTAGATAATTGTAAATCGATCAAAGAACGCTGGGGCGGCGTCAGCAAAATTCTTGATGGCTGGATGCAGCAACGACAAGAATTAATCGTTGAGTTTTGCACCATTAGCGGTGTTCACGACTCTTCATCTATCTACGCAAAAGATACTGCTGCAGGCTTGCGTCACTTTTGTGAACTGATGGTTGACTATATCTCGGCCGGTCATTTCGAAGTGTACGATCACTTAATTCAAGAAGCAGAAGAATTCAATGATGGTAAAGGTCTAGACGTAGCGCGTCGCCTCTATCCTCAGGTCAGTAAAACTACTGAAGTTGCCTTGGCATTTAACGATAGTTTCGATGCGACATTTTCTGACGGTGTCATCAATCCACAGTTAGCGCGTGAATTATCATTGCTAGGCGAAACCTTAGTATCACGCTTTGACCTTGAAGATCAGTTAGTTGAAAGCTTGCACTATTCGCACAGCGAATTAGTTGCCAGCGCTTAATCTCTACCTATCTCACTTGTTACAAGTTTATGGACTAGTACCGACTGCTATCCCTCAGGGCAGCGGTACTAGCCCCATATACTTACTTCATCTTGTTTCATCTTATTTTATCCTCGCTATCTCTCATTATTGATCACTGATTTTGTTTTAAATATTCTCAGGATACTCAATCAATAATCGCTGTACGACAATTCTTAACCCTTTTTTATACATAAGTGATTACTAGCATCCTTTACATATAAGATAGCTTGGCGTTAACCGGGTTTGGATTTAATATAACAACTAAGACACAGCATCGCTTTGATCTAACACAACGTTCTATTGAGTGTGGTTTATGAATTATCTCAAGCATATTTCACGGCTTTCTCTAAAGCTATTGAGCTTACCGCTATTACTCATAGCGTGCTCTGGCGGTACAGCGCCCGAATCCAGTTTTGAGTATGCCGTGCAAGGTTTGTATTCAGCTGAATTGAGTGACAATGGATCACTAGCTTTTGTCGGTTCTATTAATCATGGCGGCAGCCTATGGCGAGCCAGTGACAACGCTCGACGCTTCAATTGGAACCACCGACAAGGACAATTCACTGAAATCACCAATGCGGCTTTCTCTCCTGATCTCAATTACGCCATTACCGCTACGCCGCAAACTATGGTGTTATGGAATATTAAAAACGGCGCTAGCATGGCTTACTGGACCGCCCCCAGTGAAATTCTCGATATCCGTTTACTACCCGATGCACAGCTCGCATTGCTAGGACTTGCTGATCACACAGCCGCCTTATTTGATGTCCGTAATGGCGGCGTAAAACAAGTCTTTTATCATCAGGCCAGAGTCACTTCGGTTGATTTTAATAGCCGCCAACATTTAGTGTTAAGCGGCTCTGATGACTACAGTGCTAAATTATGGCATTTACAAACGGGTGATGTTTTATATGAGTGGCCGCATAAAGCCGAAGTGCAATTAGTTAAATTATCGCCCAATGGCAAGCTGGCATTTACCATGTCAAAATATGATAAAGCGGCACTCTGGGATACCACAACAGGCGAATCAAAAGGCGAGATACCGTTAGCGACTTCAGCACTCTCACGCGGCTTATCATTTACGGCAGTCGCTTTTTCAAATAACGGTGATTACTTACTGACGGGGACATCGCATCGAACAGTACAATTATGGGATACCAATACATTAACCGAAGTTAAACAATGGATAATGCCCAAGCGCGATGCCGTCGCACCGACCAGCGCCTCAGTACTCGCTCTAGCGTTTAATGGCGGCGGTTCAGCTAACGCAGGGTATCGCGCAATCACTTCTGATGGCTTTATTCATCAACTTAAATAGATAGCTGTTTTAACTTACATATCGATTCAAACATGGCGATTCAAATTGCCAGCCAAAAAAAAGCCGGGATGATAAAAATCATTCCGGCTTTTTTATTTTCTATAGTTCTATGTTTAAAACTATATGTCTATCTCAAACAACTATCTCTAACAACTATCTCAAACAACTATCTCAAACATCCTCTAACAAAGCTAAACCCAATTATTCGGCTGCTGGAGCATCGTCTTGAATAGCTAATAATTCAACATCAAAAACCAATGCTGAATTCGGCTGAATCACATTGCCAGCACCATTTTCACCATAGGCTAAATCAGCAGGAATAAACAACTGCCATTTAGAGCCAACAGGCATTAACTGTAATGCTTCTGTCCAACCGGCAATAACGCCGCCAACAGGAAAGGTTGCTGGCTCGCCACGCTCAAGTGAGCTATCAAATACAGTGCCATCAAAAAGACGACCTTCATAATGAACTGTAACTGTGTCGTCAGCAGCTGGCATTGCACCTTCACCCGCAGTTAATATTTTGTACTGCAAACCGCTTTCAGTCACAACAATGCCTTCTTGCTCGGCATTCGCTGCTAGGCTTGCTGCAGAAGCATCAAGGTTGGCTTGCATTGCTGAGTTACGCTTTTCTGCTTGCGCTTTCTGAGTCGCTTGCTGTAACGCCGCTAATGATGCTTGAATCTCTTCTTGCGTCATACGCTGTTCGCCATCCATTGCATCGTAAAAGCCTGCATTAAAGTAAGCAGAATCAACCGTGATATCTGCCGCTTTTAAACTTCCGCCCATACTCTGGCCTAAAGAGTAGCTTTGTTTTTGCTCGTCCGTGCTAGGCACATCAGCTGCGCGTGACAATGATGAGCCTTCTTGTTGGCAACCACTTAAGATTGCGATTGCTGTTACGCCAGCCACGATGGCAATGCCAGATTTAAACTTGTTCATCGGTCCGTCCTGTTGAATTAATTAGCTAAAAATACAAGGCGCGTAGATTATCGCCTGCCGGCGCTATTGTCGAGCTGCAATCATTCCAAAACGAGAAGCTGAACTTATTCGTGTATTTTTTGATCAATCGACGTATTTTGGCGTGCCTGCTTTGCCTGCTCAACCAGCTGAGGCAAATCTTTAAGCACCGCTCCCAGTTTAGACATATCGCCGTTCGCCATGGCCTCAATATCAGCCAAAGTCGCACCCCCAGCAGAGGCTTCAGCCTTTTTCTTGGTTTTAAACGCGCTATTACGATTAGAGAAAGCCTGCTCTTCCAATAAAAAAGCTCGAGGGCCAGTCGAACTCGATACAGGCTCGGCCGGAGATAAGCCATCTTGAATAAATTTTTCGGCGGGAATAGCTAATCCATCATGAGGAACCAAAGTCACCTCGGCGCCCTCGACCGGTGTATCACTAAAATGCAAAACACCCTGATTATCACGCCAGGTATAAATTTCGGCACCAGCACCAATAACAGCCGGTGGCGAATGATGCATTAATGGCGTCTCACTAGAGAGAGCATCACCCCAGCTCCCTAATCCATCTATCGTATTCTCTGACCAACGAATCAATGAGTGAGGCAGCCAATCATCTAAAGTCATAATAGGCTCACCGTCGAGACCACGAATGAACATGGGAGCAATAACACCTAAGCCTATTAAGAGAAGTAATAATTTAATGCTAAGAATTTTCATTTGCCTGCCTGCTTGCTTGGCGTTCTGTTTCGCTTGGCTTTCTATTCCGCTTGGCTTTCCATCCCGCTTGGCTTTCTATTCGGCTTGGCGATGCCCTACTAAGGTAATTAGCATCGATTAAATAGAAGGCGTACTTTGATTCTAGGCATAAGTGATCATGATAAGTAAAAGGAAGGCAGCCAATAAGTGACCTAGCTAGCATTAATCTGAATATTTGACGAATAAAGCGCTGATTTCTTCCCATTGCTGAGCTGGGTTGGTTTTTGCTAATGGCTGACATTGCGATAAATAGAGGCTGATATTCGCCATAACGGCTGCGGCATTATCTGCATTAACCGCTAAGCGTGAATGCCAGCGCTGAGTATCCGTAAATGCTTGCAATTGCTGTAAGCTAACGCGCTCGGCTTCCAGCTCTGCGGCCTTAATTTGCTGATAAACCGGCTTGGCATCCAGCGAGGGCTCACTATCAATTAACTGCTTTACCTCTTTACGAAGCCGACGCAAGGGTAGCGTCATCTTTTGTTGCCATAATTCAACCGTACTGACGAGTAAGGCTATTTCTGCCAGCGTTAATTGCCGGCCGTTTTTTCCCAGCCAAACCACAGTCAGTAGCAGGCACACATCGGCGCCCATTGTATCTTGGAGCTGCAAACAAGCAGACTTTATCGGCTCATGCTGATAAATACCCACTGCAAAATCCCATAAGCTATTCATAATATTACTCGCCTCATCAGTGAATTAGGCATCAATTGGTACTCAATAAAGGCTGGGTGAATATGACGGCCTGGCAACTCACTACTATTGCCACTTTATTTGCGCTTTTCGACATCTCGGAGACCTATAATGATGACGCTATATCGTTATCCACTCTAACAATTAATCGAGTATAAACGGCATATAATAGCCAGACAGATAAAATATGATAAACGAAATTGTTGAACTAGAAACCAAAATCGCCTTCCTCGAAAAGCATATCAATGAGCTATCAGACGTTTTGTATGCTCAGCAAAAGCAAATCGATGAGTTAGGCGCAAAATATGTCAATCTCAAAGATCAATTAACCACCATGGATCAACCAGAGACTGAAACAAGCGATGCCGATGAACGGCCGCCTCATTATTAGCCCATCCATGCTCATTTTGCATTGATCACTTGAAATTGATAACTTCGACCCAATTTATAACTAACAACTGGATCTACTCTTAACCCTATACTCACTATAAAGCATATCTTTATGGCCTATCGGTATTGATAGGTAATGTTCTTATAGCGATAGCAATGGTAGGATGCTGCCAGAATTAGCGACAATCGCGACCACTTATAAATACACACTGACCTGACAACTCCCTAATAGGGTATTGGAGAAAAAAATATGAGCAACACCATCGTCCACGTTACTGATGCCACTTTTGAAGCCGAAGTCATCAATTCCGAAGTTCCTGTTCTTGTCGATTACTGGGCAGAATGGTGTGGCCCTTGTAAAGCAATTGCGCCGGTATTGGAAGAAGTTGCCGCTAACTACGAAGGCAAAATCAAAGTGTGTAAAGTGGATGTAGACAGTAATAAAGATGCGGCTCAAAAATACGGCATTCGTGGTATTCCAACATTAATGGTCTTTAAAGACGGCAATGCCTCTGCAACAAAAGTAGGCGCGCTATCAAAAACGCAATTAGAAGAGTTTGTCGACAGCTCAATCTAATTAAAAAAATCATCTATCTTATTG
>Ga0115550_1001184_pt1 | contig 19999 bp, 18 predicted proteins | sample COGITO_mtgs_1005_FD_87177 | JGI IMG/M metagenome (GOLD analysis project Ga0115550, IMG submission 87177) | Pelagic marine microbial communities from North Sea - COGITO_mtgs_100511 | ecosystem: Environmental > Aquatic > Marine > Epipelagic | place: Germany:Helgoland, sampling site Kabeltonne... | reverse complement strand
TAGGATTCGAACCTAGGGATGGCGAGATCAAAACCCGCTGCCTTACCGCTTGGCGATACCCCAACAGTGATGCCTGACAAAGACTATCAAACACCTTTAAAAATGGCTGGGGTACTAGGATTCGAACCTAGGAATGGCGAGATCAAAACCCGCTGCCTTACCGCTTGGCGATACCCCAACTTCAGAAATAGTGGTGGCTATGACGGGATTCGAACCTGTGACCCTCGCATTATGAGTGCGATGCTCTAACCAACTGAGCTACATAGCCAACCGTGCTTCCAGTGAGTCGTTGCCTCGTCACTGTGCGGGCCGAATTATGCGTATCTGGCTCTGGGGCGTCAACCCTTTTTTTGTCAGAAAAACCGAATTTGGGTGCGTTTGGCGAGTTATTGGTCGCTGTCGTGCAAAAGCCCAACAATCTGGTTTTTTTTACGACATTTGCCGGAAGATACCTGACAAGTACAGATAGAAAAGAGGCCAGCAAATGCTGGCCTCTCATGGGATTAGACGTTGAACAGGAAGTTCAGTACGTCGCCATCTTTGACGATGTAGTCTTTCCCTTCTGCGCGCATCTTGCCCGCTTCCTTGGCGCCTTGTTCACCCTTGTAGGTGATAAAGTCTTCGAAGGCGATGGTTTGAGCGCGAATAAAGCCTTTTTCAAAGTCGGTGTGGATCTTGCCAGCGGCTTGCGGTGCAGTGGCGCCAACCGGTATGGTCCAGGCACGCACCTCTTTCACCCCGGCGGTGAAGTAGGTCTGCAGCTTGAGCAGCTCGTAACCGGAGCGGATCACCCGGTTCAGGCCCGGCTCTTCGATGCCAAGATCTGCCATGAATTCGGCGCGGTCTTCGTCATCGAGCTCGGCGATGTCCGATTCGATGGCGCAGCAGACCACTACGACAACCGCGTTCTCGGCGGCGGCGATTTCACGCACCTTGTCGAGGTAGGGGTTGTTGTCAAAACCGTCTTCTGCCACGTTGGCGATGTACATGGTGGGCTTGAGGGTCAGGAAATTGAGGTGGCTCACGGCCTCCAACTCATCCTTGTCCAGCTTCATGCCACGGATCATCTGACCGTTTTCCAGTGCGACCCGGATCTTCTCCAGAGTTTCCACTTCCAGCTTGGCATCCTTGTCACCGCCCTTGGCGCGCTTGGACTGGCGATGAATGGCACGCTCGCAGGCGTCCAGATCCGACAGGGCCAACTCTGTGTTGATCACTTCGATATCGTCGGCCGGGGAAACCTTGCCGGCAACGTGAACTATGTTGTCGTCATCGAAGCAGCGTACCACGTGGCCGATGGCTTCGGTTTCACGGATATTGGCCAGGAACTGGTTACCCAGACCTTCGCCCTTGGAGGCACCGGCAACCAGACCTGCGATGTCCACGAATTCCATGGTGGTCGGCACGACGCGCTGGGGATTGATGATGGCCGCCAGCTGGTCGAGACGGGGATCCGGCATGGGAACCACACCCGTGTTCGGCTCAATGGTGCAGAACGGGAAGTTGGCGGCTTCGATGCCGGCCTTGGTCAGCGCATTGAACAGGGTGGATTTACCTACATTGGGCAGGCCCACGATACCGCATTTAAAACCCATGGATTGTTACCTTACTTGATAGATGCTGTGAGGGACGCAGGCGCATCCAGTTATATACTTGCCGGCCTTGACGCTGTGCAAGCGGTTCATGGCCTTGGTCATAGCGTGTTTGAACAGTCTGTCGGTGGCGCTGGTGGGCGTTCCCCCCTAACGTCACCCATCAAACCCTGTTCAGACTTTCTCGGCCTTGAAGCTGTGCAAGCGGTTCATGGCCTTGGTCATGTCTTGTTTGAACAGTATGTCGGTGGCGCGCAAGGATTCATCCAGTGCGGCGTCGATCAGGTTCTGTTCGCTGCTCGGGGCCTTGGTCAGCACGAACCCGGCCACCAGCTCCTTGGCGCCAGGGTGGCCAATCCCGAGACGCAGCCGGAAGAAATTATTGTTATTGCCCATCCTGGCAATGATGTCTTTCAGACCGTTGTGGCCGCCGTGGCCGCCGCCCTGCTTGAACTTGGCGATGCCGGGGGGCAGGTCCAGTTCATCGTGGGCCACCAGCATGGCTTCCGGCTCTATCTGGTAGAAACGGGCCAGTGCGGCCACTGCCTTGCCGGAGAGATTCATGTAGGTGTTCGGGATGAGCAGACGCACATCCTGCCCTTCCACCTGAATGCGGGCCGTGTGGCCGAAGAACTTGGGTTCTTCGCGCAGGCTGACATTGTGCCAGCGAGCCAGTTGCTCCACATACCAGGCGCCCGCGTTGTGGCGGGTCTTGGCGTACTCAGGGCCGGGATTGCCCAGACCGACGATCAGTTTGATTTGGTTTGTCACGCTTGATGTCTTCACTCGCTACTTGCAATGGGCAGACCGCCCAAGGCAATGGGACGCGATATTCTAGCCGCCGACTGGCGATCACTCAACCAAAGCTCGGCAACCGTGAGGGAATAACCCTGGTTCGGGTCGCGAATGGCCGCAAAACGGGCCTCTTCTCGAGGCCCGTTCTGGTCAGTATTACCCGGGGGGAGCCTTATTCGGCCCGCAGTAGCGTGACGGTCGGTTCACTCAGTGCCGTCAGTGTCGGTTGCTGCTCTCGCACGTATTGCACGAAGGAAGCTGCATCCGTACCGCAATTGACGGCCCTGGCCTGGCAATCGAGCGTTTGACCTCGGGCATAACGGGCGTTCAACTGATCGCCGCTTTGCTCCACTTTCTCGATGGGAAAACCGGTCAGCTTGCCATCCACCCAGGCGAGATCCAGTCGCTCTGCCCGCAGGGCCTGGGCGCGCGCCAGCGCCTGCCAACCATCGTTGCCGTTGGCGCTGTAGGCGTTCATCACCACTCGATAGCGCTGGTTGTCGACCAAGTCCTGCCACTGTCCTTCGGTCGTCTGCCATTGCAGTTGGGTCAGGTCGCCACGCTTGCCCGCTTCGGTTTCGGTGAAGGTGTAGCGAAGATGGCCGCCGTAGGGGAACTTGCCGGTATGGGCGCTGGCAGGCAGGGTGGCCGTGATGGTCTCGGTCAGCAGGGCGCGCACGTCCGCGCCGCTCAGGGTCAACACGGATAACTGGTTTTTGAATGGCAGCAGGGTGAGCGCCGCATCCCCTTCGCGCAGTTCTCCTGCGGGAAGATCGGCGCGCACGCCGCCCACTGCCAGCAACGCAAAGTGAACCGGGCCACCGGTCAGGGCCTGCACCGCCTGGGTGTTGGCCCAGTAGTATTGGCCTTCGGCCACCAGGGGGGCGACGTCTGAGCCGTGGCTGTCGCTGCCATTGTCACCGGGGCGGCGGGCATTTTGCAGCGGTGCCGGTACAGTGGCGATAACGGTGCCAAAGGCCTGCTCCAGTGCGGGCTTGTAGTGACTGTCGATGATGCCGCGCAGGCGCGGGTCTTCATCCACCGTCACCAGGTTGGGTTGGGCATCGACAAACTTGCTTGCCTGTTTGCCACTCGCCTTGTCCAGCGCCTGCTGGCGGGCAGGGTCGGCGAAGAAGTCGCGGCTGGCCAGCAGCTTGTTTTGACCTTTGCAACCAATGACCCGGCCCTGGCCGTCGAAGCTGACCCGGGCCAGGCCGATGGCCTGGGCGTAGGAGCCAGCCTGCACCACGCAGGTCAGGCCAACGCCGTCCGGATTGGTCACCAGCTGGGCGTATTCGCCGGTCTTGCCCCAACCTATGTTGGTAAAATCGCCGAGCAGGCTGTGGGAGTGGCCGCCGACGATGGCATCGATGCCATTCACTCTGGACGCCAGCGCCAGATCCCGCTCATTGCCGATGTGGGTCAGGGCGATGACGTGATGGATCCCCTTCTTGCGCAGCATGTCCACTGTGCTCTGGGCCGATTCAACCTCCTTGCCAAAACGCAGTTTGCCGACGTTGGGGGAGATATTGGCCATGTCCTCCAGCACCAGTCCCATCACGGCCACCAGTTGCTTGCCCTGGGGCAGTTTGTTGAGATCGGTAACCGGACTCTTCTGGTTGCCATCGAAGGCATAGACCACGAACGGCTTGAGGTTGGTCGCGTGGCGCAGCGCCGGATCGTCACGGGTGTCCAGGTTGGCGGCCAGCAGAGGGAAGTTGACCCCCTCGATGAAGCGGGCCAGCTTCTGGTTGTCGAGATCGAACTCGTGGTTGCCCAGCGCCATGGCATCGAGACCGAACTGACTCAGCAGCTCGGCGTTGGCCATCCCCTCGTTGAGTTTGAAGTAGCCGCTGCCCTGCCAGGCATCGCCGCCGTGCAGCAGCAACAGTGGCTGATTCTTGGCGAGCGCCTCGGCCTGATAGGATTTCACCATGGTGAGCAGGCGCGGATAGCCGCCAAAACGGGTGTAGAGGGTGTCGATTTCCCCCTGCTTGCCAAAGATGGGTCCCTTCAGCTCGGCGTTGACCGGGTCAAACTGGGAGTGAGTGTCGTTCATGTGCGCCAGAGTCAGGGCGAAGGGCTGGTTTTCTTTGCCGGGCTGACAGGCGAACAGGAAGCTGCAGCAGGCAAGGAGCAGCAGCGGGCGCAAGCGATTCATGGATCAATCCTTAACCTGCGGCGGGGCAGGGCAATACCGGGTGTGACAGGGCTAGAAAGACAAAAACCGCCAGCTGGCGGTTTTTGTCACAACAGAGTCTATCAATGCTCAAACATGGCAGAGATGGACTCTTCGTTGCTGATACGACGAATGGCTTCGGCCAGCACGGTTGACAGAGTCAGCTGTTTGACCTTGTCCACTGCCTTCATCTCGGCGGTGAGCGGGATGGAGTCGGTGATGATCAGCTCGTCGATCACTGAGTTCTTGATGTTTTCCACGGCAGAACCGGAGAAGACCGGGTGAGTGGCGTAGGCGAATACACGCTTGGCGCCGCGCTCTTTCAGGGCTTCTGCGGCTTTGCACAGGGTGCCGCCGGTGTCGATCATGTCATCGACGATAATGCAGTCGCGGCCTGCGACGTCACCGATCAGGTGCATGACCTGGGAGACGTTCGGGCGGGGACGACGCTTGTCGATGATGGCGATGTCGGTATCGTCCAGCAGCTTGGCGATGGCACGAGCGCGCACCACACCACCGATGTCCGGCGATACGACGACAGGGGATTCGAGGTTTTTGGACTTCATGTCTTCCAGCAGTACAGGGCTGCCGAACACGTTGTCGACCGGGACGTCGAAGAAGCCCTGGATCTGCTCGGCATGCAGGTCAACGGTCAGCACACGGTCCACACCCACGCTGGAGAGGAAGTCAGCGACAACCTTGGCGGTGATGGGAACACGGGCGGAGCGGACGCGGCGGTCCTGACGGGCATAACCAAAGTAGGGGATAACGGCAGTGATACGGCCAGCTGAAGCACGACGCAGAGCATCCACCATGACGATCAATTCCATCAAATTGTCGTTGGTCGGGGCACAGGTGGATTGAATGATGAAGATATCGCCACCACGTACATTCTCATTGATCTGTACGCTGATCTCGCCGTCGCTAAAGCGACCTACGGCAGCATTGCCGAGTTTGATAAACAGGCGATCTGCGATCTTCTGGGCTAGTTCCGGCGTTGCGTTACCAGCAAACAGCTTCATGTCAGGCACGGTTTGAAACCTCGGGGTTGCATCCAGTATGTGGGGAGTCTGATTCAGACCCGTATCGTTTTGGGGCAAACGATTTATCAAGTTGACGGGTCAGGCCACTATAGGCCGCTTTCAGGCTAGGTGCATATCGTTACATGTTTCAAATCGGATGGCTGTCGCGTTTGGACAGCCCGTCATCAACGAGGCCGATGACCTCTTCGCGATTAACCCGGGGCACCCTGTTGGCGGCAGACCAGCTTGACGAGATTGCGCTCTTTCAAGTTTCGCTGCGGCCAGTCAACCGATGCACCCGTATCAATCACCAAGAGAATGGCTGGGGTACTAGGATTCGAACCTAGGAATGGCGAGATCAAAACCCGCTGCCTTACCGCTTGGCGATACCCCAATCACTGATTTGTTGCAATGTCACGAATAGTGGTGATATGTTCTCGCCCTTGGCGACAAACCCATCCCATCTTTCCGGCACCTTTGCCAACACTTCCCGAGCAGCCTTTTCGTCTTCAAATTGAGCAAAGACGCAGGCTCCTGTGCCCGTCATTCTTGACGGCGCGTATTCTAGCAACCAGCCGAGCGCATTGGCAACCTCGGGGTGGCGCTTTTTCACCAGCAATTCGCAATCGTTTTTCCACTCCCCCTCCAGCAAGTTGTGAAATGCCATTTTCGGGGTCGCTCTGGGCAGGTCCGGATCCTGGAATACGGCGGCCGTTGCCACGTGGCAATCGGGCTTGAGCACCAGATACCAGGCGCCTGGCAATTCGACCGGTTGCAGTTGCTCGCCCACCCCTTCTGCAAAGGCGGCGCGCCCACGCACAAACACCGGCACATCGGCCCCCAGCTGAACGCCAAGCTGTGCCAGCTCATCTTCGCTCAAGCCTGCCTGCCAGAGATGATTGAGCGCCACGAGCGTGGTGGCTGCATCCGAGGATCCACCGCCGATACCACCGCCCATGGGCAGCAGCTTCTCCAGCCGGATATGGGACCCCTGCGGGCTGGGCAACCGCGCCTGCAGCAGGCGGGCGGCGCGGATGATGAGGTTCTGCTCATCGGGCACGCCGGGAATGGCCGGGCTCAAGGTGAGCTGGTCCGTGTCCGGCAGTGGCTCGAATTCGAGCCAGTCGCCGTGATTGAGGAAAATAAACAGGGTCTGCAGCTCGTGATAGCCGTCCGGACGACGGCCATTGACATGCAGGAAGAGGTTGAGTTTGGCCGGTGCCGGCCAGCGAATGGCTGTCATTCTTGGCTCCTTGTCAGTCGCAGTCATCAGCGTACAAGCGTCCATTGGTTGATCTGCAACTTGAGGCGACTGCCCTGGCCTGTCATGGTCAGCAGGTGGGGCAGGCGATAGCCGTCCTGATCCCGGTAGTCGCCATAGACAATCTGCCACTGGCCGTCACGCACACTGGCCAGGCTGCTGTCGGAATTGAGCTCGAATTCGGCCTTGCCCGGCAGTCCCTTGATCCACTCCGGCAGCCCCTGCACCGGAATGTTCCAGCCAATGAGCTGATAGATGAGCGCCTCGGCATCCTGGCTTTGGTGCGGGTTGCCCTCGTTGTCGATCAGGGTGATCTCGCCCTTGCTGCGGGAGAGCTCCAGAATGTGGGTACCGATCAGGCTGGTTAGGTTGAGGCGATAGTCGTCGCCATTTTGCTGCCAGTTGACCCGGGCGCTGCCTTTCTGCTGGGCTGTGATGATGGCCATCTTGCCAGACAGTTGCCAGTGGCTGAGCTGCTCGAGACGAGTCCGCTCTTTCTGCCAGTTGACCTGATCCCGCTGGGGCTGGGTGGTGGTACAGCCGGCCAGCAACAGCAGGCAGCCAAAGGTGAAAATACGCAAGAACAAGGTCATGCTCCAGATGAGGGAATTTGCCACAGTATACGGGGCGGCCGTATTGCTTTTAAAGACTTACCCTTTCTCGTACAATTGGCAGCCTTTGCACCCAGTGTATGAAATGATCGTCGCCCACTCATGAGTTTGCTTGCCCTCGGAATCAACCACAACACCGCCAGTGTCGCCTTGCGGGAGCGGGTCGCGTTCGGCCCGGACTGCATCGATCGCGCCTTGCGTGAGCTGGTCACCCAACCCGGCGTAAGCGAGGCGGTGATCGTCTCGACCTGCAACCGCACCGAGCTTTACTGCAGCCTGGAAAAGGGGCAGGGAGAGCAGGTGCTGCACTGGCTGCAACGTTTCCACGGCCTGGATGCGGCCGAAGTGGTATCCGCCATTTACCAGCATCAGGACGAAGAGGCAGTGCGTCACCTGATGCGGGTGGCCTGCGGCCTGGATTCGCTGGTGCTGGGTGAGCCGCAGATCCTGGGGCAGATCAAGCAATCCTATGCCCATGCCCAGCAGTCCGAAGCGGTGAAAGGCTCGCTGGAGCGCCTGTTCCAGAAGTCCTTCTCCGTGGCCAAGCGGGTGCGCACCGATACCGAGATTGGCGCCAGTGCCGTCTCGGTGGCCTTTGCCGCCGTCAGTCTGGGGCGACGCATCTTCTCCGATCTCTCCCAGACCAAGGTGCTGCTGGTCGGTGCCGGCGAGACCATAGAACTGGTGGCCCGCCATCTGCGCGAGCAGAACGTCACCCGCATGATGGTGGCGAACCGCACCCTGCAGCGGGCTCAACTGCTGGCCGAAGAGTTCGGTGCCCAGGTGATGACGCTCGAAGAGATCCCGGATTACCTGCACGAGGCTGACATTGTCATCAGTTCCACCGCCAGCCCCTTGCCCATCATCGGCAAGGGCATGGTGGAGCGCGCCCTCAAGGCCCGTCGCTTCAAGCCCATGTTTCTGGTGGATATCGCCGTGCCGCGGGATATCGAGGCCGAAGTGGACGAGCTCTCCGATGCCTATCTCTACACGGTTGATGACCTGCAGGGCATCATAGAGCAGAACCTGGAGACCCGTAAAAGGGCCGCTGCCGAGGCGGAGATTATCGTGCTGGAAGAGCGCGATGAGTTCATGGGCTGGTATCGCAGCCAGCATTCGGTGGATCTGATCCGCGATTATCGTCATCAGGCCCAGCAGGTGGCCGATGAGGAGTTGCAGCGCGCCTTGCTGTCCCTGCAACAGGGCGAGAATGCCGAACAGGCCCTCAAGGCCATGGCACACCGCCTCACCAACAAGTTGATCCACGCACCGACCCAGGCCTTGCGCCAGGCGGCGGCCCAGGGGGATCACCATCAGTTGTCCCGCCTGCGTCAGGTGCTGGGATTGCCACAAGAGTAATTGTTCGGGGTGGCCAGCTGGCGGCCCCTTCCTCCATCGAGAAAACAAGATTTATGAATCCGTCACTGATCAGAAAGCTGGAAGGCCTCATCGAGCGCCACGAAGAAGTACAGGCCATGCTCGGCGAGCCCGGGGTGGCCTCGGATCAGGATCGCTACCGCGCCCTGACCCGGGAATATGCCCAGCTGGAAGATATCGTTCATGCCTTCCAGCGCTTCCGCCAGGCCGAAGAGAACCTGGAAGCCACCAAGCTGATGCTGGAAGAGGATGATGCCGACCTGCGCGAGATGGCGCAGGAGGAGTTGCCGCTGGCCAAGAGCACGCTGGAGGAGCAGGAGCAGGCGCTGCAGGTGATGCTGCTGCCCCGGGATCCCAAGGATGACAACAACTGTTACCTGGAGATCCGTGCCGGTGCCGGTGGTGACGAGGCGGCCATTTTTGCCGGTGACCTGTTTCGCATGTATTCGCGCTACGCCGAGCGTCAGGGCTGGCGTATCTCCATCGTCAGCTGCAACGACGGCGAGCACGGTGGCTACAAGGAGGTGATCGCCAAGGTGGATGGCGAGCACGTTTATGGTCGCCTCAAGTTTGAATCCGGTGGCCACAGGGTGCAGCGAGTGCCCGAGACCGAATCCCAGGGCCGGGTGCACACCTCCGCCTGTACCGTCGCCGTGCTGCCGGAAGTGCCGGAAGCCGAGCAGATCGAGATCAATGCGAACGACCTGAAGATAGATACCTTCCGCGCCTCCGGGGCCGGTGGTCAGCACGTCAACAAGACGGATTCCGCCATCCGCATCACCCACTTGCCTACCGGTCTGGTGGTGGAGTGTCAGGATGAGCGCTCCCAGCACAAGAACCGCGCCAAGGCGATGTCCGTGCTGTCTGCCCGTCTGCAGGCGGCCGAGGATGAGCGCCACCGCGCGGCCGAGCAGAGCACCCGTCGCAACCTGGTGGGTTCCGGCGATCGCTCCGAGCGTATCCGCACCTACAACTATCCGCAGGGTCGCCTCTCGGAGCACCGCATCAACCTCACCCTCTATCGCCTTGGCGAGATCATGGAGGGGGATCTGGACTGCATCATCAGCCCCATGATCCAGGAATATCAGGCCGATCAGCTCGCCTCCCTGGCGGAAAACAGCTGATGCAGCCCGTTTGTGCAGATATCGCCGTCACGGCGATGGCGCGCCGTTGATGCAGATCCAGCAGGCCCGCGCCCACATAATGGCGACCCTGGCCGGGGGGGAGTCTCCCCGCGCCGACGCCGACGTGCTGCTCTGCCATCTGCTCGATTGCCGGCGCAGTTATCTGATGACCTGGCCGGAGCGCGAGCTGGATGTGACCCAGCAAGAAAGGCTGCAAGGGTGGCTCACTCGTCGGCTGGCTGGCGAGCCCATCGCCCATCTGGTAGGGGAACGGGAGTTCTGGTCGCTGCCGCTCAAGGTGAGCCCGGCTACCCTGATCCCGCGTCCCGATACCGAGGTGCTGGTCGAACAGGCGCTGGCACGGCTGCCCCCTAGGCCAGCCTCGCCGGATCAGGCGCCCTGCGCCCTGCTGGATCTGGGCACTGGCACGGGGGCCATCGCATTGGCGCTCAAGTCAGAGCGACCCGATGCCGATGTATGGGCGGTGGATCGGATGCCGGAGGCGGCCGCACTGGCGCGCGACAACAGCGCCGCGCTGGGTTTGCCCATCACGGTACGCGATGGCAGCTGGTTTGAGCCGCTTTGCGATCCGCTCCTGAGTCAGGCCCCACGCTTTGCGATGATCGTTTCCAATCCGCCCTACATAGACGGTGCCGACCCTCATCTGAATGAAGGGGATGTGCGGTTCGAACCTCGTTCAGCCCTGGTCGCCGACGAGCAGGGGCTGGCGGATATCCGCCTCATCGTCGCCGGTGCGCCAGCTCATCTGTGTCTTGGTGGCTGGCTCTTGCTGGAGCATGGCTGGCAGCAGGGCGAGGCGGTGCGTCAACTCCTGCTGCAACAGGGGTTCAGCCGGGTGGAAACCGTGCGCGATTACGGGGATAACGAGCGGGTAACGCTGGGATGCCTGGCTCATTGATGGTGAATGGCGGGCCTGAGCCTGCCTTTGTTCAAGGACACGTTATGTATTTTGCTCTCAAACATCTGCATCTGGTGCTGATCGCCTCGGCCGTGCTGATGTTTATGCTGCGTTTCTACTGGGTGCAGACCGGTTCCGGCCGTGCCTACAGCGGCCAAATCATGAAGGTGAGCGGCTGGCTGAACGGGCTGGTGGTGCTCTCTGGCGTGCTGCTGTGCATGGTGCTGGATCTCAATCCACTCAACAACGGCACCCCCTGGCTCAGTGAGAAGCTGACCGCCATCCTGGTGGTGGCGTTTTTGGCCATGATGGCACTGCGACTGGCTCGCAATAACGGTATCCGCTGGTTTGCCTTCCTCGGCGCCATCGGTTGGGTCTTCTTTATCGCCAAACTGGCCGTATACAAGCAGGCCAGTCTGTTCGGTTAAGGATGATGACGATGATACGTGTAGACGAATGGACCGATTTCGAGGCCCACGACATCGCCGAGCTGGCGCTGTCGGTAAGTGATGAGATCCATGGTATCAGTGGCCGCGGTGAGGCCGAGCTGGCCCGTCTCGATGCCTGGCTGGACGAAGCGATTGCCGAGGGCAGTTGTGACGAGGTACGCCGCCAGCTGTTGCAGGGGTTCTACCAGACCCTGGGTTTTCACGGTGACTGGCAGGATTATTTTTCTGCCGCCAACTCCGATCTCGCCCAGGTCCTTGCCACCAAGCGTGGCATACCGGTTAGCCTCGGCATTCTCATCATACAACTGGGCCGCAAGCTCGGGCTGGATGTGGAGGGGATCTGCTTCCCCGGTCACTTCCTGGTGAGCTTTGCCGGCAGCGAAGGCGAGGTCTATGTGGACCCCTTCACCGGTGACGAGTTGAGCCTGCACCACATGGAGTTGTTGCTGCGCGGTGCCCTTGGCAATCTGGCCACCCTGACCCCTGAACACCTGCAACCCTCGGGCCAGTGGGAGATCATCGAACGGCTGCTCAACGTCAGCAAAGGTGCTCTGCTGCGGGAAGATCGTATGACCGAAGCCCTGCGTTGCAGTGAGCTGCTGCTGCGTATGAAGCCGGGCGATCCCCTTGAGACGCGGGATCGGGGATTCATCTATGAACAGCTCGACTGCCCGCGTTTCGCCGCCGACGATTTTGAATACTTTATTGAACAATGCCCGGACGATCCGGTGGCCGATGTGCTCAAGGTACAACTGGCCGCGCTGGATCTTAGCCCCAAGCCCCTCCATTAAGGATGCCCGGGAACTGAAACAGAAGAATATCAAGGCCGGTGTGCCCAGGGCATAACGGACCGACTTGGATGCAAGCCCAAGCCTCTTCACTTTAAGGATGCCTGAGATGGAACAGAAGAATATCAAGATCAATGACATCGATGTAGCCAATGACAAACCGTTCGTGCTGTTTGGTGGCATGAACGTGCTGGAATCCCGCGACATGGCGATGGCGGTGTGCGAGAAGTACGTGGAAGTGACCAGCAAGCTTGGCATCCCCTTTGTGTTCAAGGCGAGCTGGGACAAGGCCAATCGCTCCTCCATCCACTCCTACCGGGGTCCTGGCCTGGAAGAGGGGATGAAGATCTTCCAGGAGCTCAAGGCGACCTTCGGCATGCCGGTGATTTCCGATCTGCATGAAGTGCATCAGGCCAAGCCGGTTGCCGAGGTAGTGGATGTCATTCAGCTGCCCGCCTTCCTGGCGCGCCAGACCGATCTGGTGGAGGCCATGGCCCGCACCGGCAACGTCATCAACATCAAGAAGCCGCAGTTCCTGAGCCCGAGCCAGATGAAGAACATCACCGACAAGTTCGAGGAGTGCGGCAACGACCGTCTGATCCTGTGCGAGCGCGGTGCCAACTTTGGCTATGACAACCTGGTGGTGGACATGCTGGGTCTGGGCGTGATGAAGAAGAGTACGGGTGGCTATCCGGTGATCTTCGACGTGACCCACTCATTGCAGTGCCGCGATCCGCTGGGGGCTGCCTCGGGTGGTCGTCGGGATCAGGTGACCGAGCTGGCACGTGCCGGCATGGCGGTTGGTCTGGCGGGTCTGTTTATCGAATCCCATCCGGACCCGAAAGTGGCCCGTTGTGATGGCCCGAGTGCCCTGCCGCTGGACAAGCTGGAAGGCTTCCTCAAGCAGATGAAGGCGATCGACGATCTTATCAAGGGCTTCGAGCCACTCGATACTTCCGCCTGATCCACGGCGCCAGTGTCGTGATGCCAAATGCCCCGCCATGCGGGGCATTTTTATATCCAGGATGTTGTCATTGAGGTCTTAAATAAATCACCGACCAAATATATCACGGTTGCCGTGGTGTTAATGATGTTAAATGTGTTGTGTGATTAATGTCTCTTAATTGCTTCTTATAACGTGTGAAAGTGGCGCCGTTACGATGACGAAATAGCATTAAGCTGGCGAGAGAACGATGATCTCTCGTTACGGCTCCCTGCATGCTTATTTCTACCATATGAGATGTCGATTAATTAACAGGACGTTAATAATGCGAAACAAAATATTCAGCAGCCTTTATTTTCAGGTGCTGCTTGCGATCACCCTGGGGGTATTTCTTGGGCACGTCTATCCCGACCTAGGGGCGGATATGAAGCCATTGGGTGATGGCTTCGTTAAATTAATCAAGATGATCATAGCCCCCGTTATTTTCTGTACCGTGGTGACGGGTATCGCCGGCATGGAGAGCATGAAGGCGGTGGGGAAAACCGGCGCCATCGCGCTGCTCTACTTTGAGGTGGTGAGTACCATCGCCCTGGTCATAGGGCTGTGCGTGGTCAACCTGCTGCAACCCGGGGTGGGCATGAACGTGGACCCGGCCACGCTGGATGCCAGCGCCATCTCGGCCTATGCCGAGCAGGCCAAGTCGCAAGGCATCATCGCCTTCCTGCTGGACGTGATCCCGGGCAGCGTGATCGGCGCCTTTGCCAGCGGCAATATTCTCCAGGTATTGCTGTTTGCGGTGCTGTTTGGTTTCTCCCTGCATCATATTGGCGAGAAGGGAAAATTAATCTTCAATGTCATCGACAGCTTCTCCCAGGTTATTTTCGGCATCATCAACATGATCATGCGACTGGCTCCGGTTGGCGCATTCGGGGCGATGGCCTTTACCATTGGAAAATACGGTATTGGCTCGCTGGTGCAGCTGGGACAATTAATCGCTTGCTTCTATGTGACCTGTCTGCTGTTTATCTTCATGGTGCTGGGTAGTATTGCCAAGGCAAATGGTTTCAGCATCTTGCGCTTTATTTCCTATATCAAGGAAGAACTGCTGATCGTGCTGGGGACCTCCTCTTCGGAATCCGTATTGCCGCGCATGCTGGTCAAGATGGAGGCGCTCGGCTGCAAGAAATCGGTGGTGGGGCTGGTGATCCCGACCGGTTACTCCTTCAACCTGGATGGCACCTCCATCTATCTGACCATGGCGGCCATCTTCATCGCCCAGGCGACCAACACGCCGCTGGATCTGTTCCAGCAGATCACCCTGCTGGTGGTGCTGCTTATCTCTTCTAAAGGGGCGGCCGGCGTCACGGGCAGTGGTTTCATCGTGCTGGCGGCTACCATCTCTGCGGTGGGGCATCTGCCGCTCGCCGGGTTGGCGCTGATCCTGGGGATAGATCGCTTCATGTCGGAGGCGCGTGCCCTGACCAACCTGATCGGCAACGGGGTGGCCACTGTGGTGGTGGCTCGTTACTGCGATCAGCTCGATGAGCAGCAGATGAACGAGGTGCTCGCCAACCCGGCCGCCGTACAGAAGGTCGACCAGCACGGATAGCTGGAGGTGCGGCCTGCGAGGAGAGGATGGGCAAGCACTGTTTCTTGCCCATAAAAAAACGGCCCGTATGGGCCGTTTTTTTATGGTGCAGATTACCGCAGAGGGAATTACAGGCTCTGGGTAAAGGTACGGGTCACCACGTCACGCTGCTGTTCCGGGGTCAGTGCATTGAAGCGCACGGCATAGCCGGAAACACGGATGGTCAGCTGCGGATATTTTTCCGGATTGGCGATGGCGTCTTCCAGGGTTTCACGACGCAGTACGTTGACGTTCAGGTGCTGGCCACCTTCTACGGCAGGTTCAGCTTGAACCGGCAGTTCACGGTATTCGAACTGACCCAGATCAGACAGTTTGACTTCCTGATCGGCGGCGAAGGTGTCGCCCTTGGCGCAGATGCAACGCGCTTGTTGCTTCTCTTCGTCCAGCAGCCAGAAAGAGTTCAGCAAAGCTGTGTTGGCGGACTGGGTGATTTGGATGCCCTTGATCATGGTATGACTCCTCATAGGAAAGCGGATTCAACTGTAAGGAAATTACCCTGATGTATTTAAACCACCGGGATGACTTAAAGGGCCCTTGCCTTACACCTTTACTTCGTTGGGTCATATATACCACGATGGTAATATTACGAAAATTGATCTAAATCAAGAAATGTGCGCTTTGCGCAGGAGTTAAGGGATTAATTCATTGAGATTAATCAAAAATAGATCATTTTTCTGATTATGTAAGATATCCAAATTATGCATCTTTTATTAATTTAATCTAGTAATTTAACTACATCTTATAGGGTATTCCCCCGTGATTAAGGTGCTCGGCTCTCTCTTGAAGGGATAGATGCTTTGGTTCATCGGCAGTATGGGTCAGGGAGCCATTAGGCTGGAAATGGGGCCTGTAGCCATTGATCTTCTCTTCTATATAGAAGGGCTGTACAGCCAGCTGGGAGGAAGCGTGACCGAGTGTGGCCGCTGGCCTGCGATACCGGGGCCGGGAGATGCCCCTGCTGCGTGTTATCACTCAAGGATGCAGCCTTGCTTGGTGGGCTCAGACGATGGCGCTACGGTTGCGTCTTGCTGTCTGGCCCCCTATCCTGAGCCCCTTGCCGTATTAATTGAGGATATTGGGGTGCGGACCTGGACAGATGTGATTGGATCAGAAAAAGAGCAGGACTATTTCAAGGCGACCCTGGCGACGGTCAGGAGCGAGCGGGAAGCGGGCAAGGTGATCTATCCTCCCGCAACCGAGGTGTTCAACGCCTTCAAGCTGACCGAGCTGGATCAGGTCAAGGTGGTGATCCTGGGGCAAGACCCGTATCACGGCCCAAATCAGGCCCATGGCCTCTGCTTCTCCGTGCTGCCCGGTGTGCGTACGCCTCCCTCTCTGGTCAATATCTACAAGGAGATGCAGCGGGATCTGCCGGACTTTGTCACACCCAACCACGGTTTTCTTGAATCCTGGGCCCAGCAAGGGGTCTTGCTGCTCAATACAGTGCTGACGGTACAGGCGGGCATGGCCCACTCCCACGCCCATCTGGGTTGGGAGACCTTCACAGACAGGGTTATCGAGCAGATCAATGCCAGCTGTCAGGGAGTAGTCTTTTTGCTGTGGGGGGCCCACGCCCAGAAGAAGGGACGCTTCATTGACCGGAGCCGACACCATGTGCTGAGTGCGCCTCACCCCAGTCCGCTCTCGGCTCATCGCGGTTTTATCGGTTGCGGCCACTTCTCCGAGACCAATCGTCTGCTGTCCCAACAGGGGATGAGCCCCATCAACTGGCATTCGGTCTGCGGGTAACGGCCATAAGTGTCGCGGGCAAGCCTGTGCTGGTCACGTCATGAACGGATCCTGGTGAGGGGGGGCTTGGTGTCTGCATATGGGCTGAGGAGCCGAATTGGCGGGGCTTGACGAGCGTATGTGAGGGGGCTGAGCTCTTGCTTGCTTGTCGCCTTCTCTGCTGTTGACTTGATTGAGTGCAAAGTTAGCGCGATAAATGACCGTATACTCGAGACAGGATCTTCCCATTTCAGCGCAAGGAGTGCCCATGTTATCCAGCCTGCACAAGGACCATCTCAATATCGCCAGGTTGCTGACGCTGCTCAAACACAAGCTCGTCGCCATTCGCAATGAACAACCAGTCAGCTACTTCCTGATCCGGGACGCGGTGGACTACTTGCGAGAGGTCTCTGACAAGTACCACCATCCGAAAGAGGACATGATCTACGACTACTACCTGAAATACCGGGTGGTGGAAGGGGAGGTGGCCAACAGGCTGCAGGAGGAGCACACCAGATTGTTGGGTGCCGGTGCCGAGCTCAAGGAGATGGTGGAGATGATACTGATGGATTCGGTCATTCCGCTGGATCAATTCACCGCCAGGCTGGAGCAGTTTGTGGCGCTGCAAGAGGCGCACATGAACTATGAAGAGGCGGTCATCTTCCCTCATCTGCGTGATTCACTGACCGAGGATGACTGGCGTCACCTGGAGCAGCTCTGGCAGAATCGCGCTATCGGGGATCCCCTGTTTGGCGCCGAGATCAGCCAGCACTTTCAGGAGTTGGCCCAACGGCTCTCGCTGCCTCCCTCGTCCTGAGGGCAAGGTACTCAAAAACAAGGCCCCGGTTGAACCGGGGCCTTGTTTTTACAGTTCGATCTCGTCTGAGAGACCTTCATAAGCGATGTCGATGGATTGCAGCTCCTTCTGCAGGCGATGTTTATCTTTCAACGCCTCAATCTCACGCCATTTACGTTTTTTTCCCGTTGTCCCGCGGCTACGCGAACCGAGCTCAACTACATCGTCATAATCGAAGTTGAACATTTCCATGGCTCCCTCCTTGGTTATTCTCGTTTTCATCACCCGTATAACATAACGCCATTGAAAATAAAACGTTTTCGTGACGAACTCATGACAAGGGATCAAGCGCTCATAAAAAAACCGGGCTCCCTCGCGGGAGCCCGGTTTCTGTCTGGTCCTGACGCCTTATCAGAGGCGGCTGGCCAGCATGGTTTCCAGCTTGCCCTGATCGACGGCAAACATGCGGATGCCTTCACCCAGCTTCTCGTGAGCCATGGCGTCCTGGTTCAGTTCCCAGCGGAATTCGGCCTCGGACATCGGAGTCGGTTTTGCCTTGCGCTCGCCGGTGTAGTTCAGCTTGCGCACCACGGCGCCTTCGGTTTTGCTCAGCTCTTCCAGCAGGGCAGGGCCTATGGTCAGACGATCACAACCGGCCAGCTCCAGGATTTCGCCAGTGTTGCGGAAGCTCGCGCCCATGACCACTGTCGGGTAATCGTGCTGCTTGTAGTAGTCGTAGATAGCGGTGACGGAGACAACGCCCGGATCTTCGCTCGGGGTATAGTCACGGTTGTGCTTGGCTTTGTACCAGTCGAGGATGCGGCCCACGAACGGGGAGATCAGGAATGCACCGGCTTCGGCGCAGGCACGGGCCTGAGCGAAGGAGAACAGCAGGGTCAGGTTGCACTGGATACCCTCTTTCTCCAGTACCTCGGCGGCACGAATGCCTTCCCAGGTGGAGGCCAGCTTGATCAGGATGCGATCGTTGGCGATGCCCGCTTCGTTATAGAGACGGATCAGTTTGCGGGCCTTGGCGATGCTGGCTTCGGTGTCGAAGGAGAGACGTGCATCCACCTCGGTGGAGATGCGACCCGGAACGATTTTCAGCACTTCCAGACCTATGTTGACCGCCAGCTTGTCGCCCGCGTCGATGATTTGCTGTGCCTTGTCCTGGCTCTGGGATTTGGCCCAGCTGATGGCGTCTTCGATCAGCGCCGCATATTCGGGGATCTCGGATGCCTTCAACACCAGGGACGGGTTGGTGGTGGCATCGATGGGCTGGTAGCGCTTGATGGCTTCGATATCACCGGTATCGGCGACAACTGTGGTCAGGGCTTTCAGCTGGGTTAATTTATCGGCCATGGCAAATATCATCTCTTTATGAGGGCGCATTCTCTTGGTGAGGGCGCAGGCTCTGGGGTGGCGGGCGTGAGACGACAGTTCTGAAATAAAATTACAAAATCACGGCGACTCAGGCTCAGAAAAGCACGATGGGGGAGGCCCATCGCCACTGCCTGCCTAATTAATACGGATGTGGCTCATCCTGCAATAGGGTGGCTTGTATGCTTATCATCCAGTCCTCGCCAGCAGTGGGGAGTAGTGGGTGAAAGTAGTTGATTAAAAACGACTTTTATCCATTTTTCGTGATCGGTTTTATCCCCTGATAAAAACAACTTTTTTGGTTGATTATCGGTTTTGTGTAGTCGATCACATAAATTGTGTGGTTAGCTACTTGAAATTTTATTACGTGTAAAACGTTTGGCGAAGCCGCCCCATTTTGAAAGCCATTTCAGGTAAACGCTTGCGCAATAGTTTGCCTCCCGACGAGCACGGCTACCTCTATGTGGATAATTGCCAAAATGTGCTCTTTTGGGTCTAATTTGTCGCCGGATAAATTTGACTCTCAGTTTTGTTGAAACTTTGCGTGTTAAATGAAGCTTTATTGCGTTGAAACGCTCGTTTTTTGTTTCTGTAGTGATCGGGATCACTATTCTGAACTCCCTCGCTATGCTAGATTCCGCCCCTTTAGTGAAACGCTAATTCAGAAATAGACAGAAAGGGGCCAGCGCAGACTGGCCATGGATGTGATAACAACGAGAGAAATATGGACACCTTGATCGCAATGCTAAACGACCTGATGTGGGGAGCTGTGCTCATCTACCTGCTGATAGGGGTCGGCATCTTCTTTACTTTCCGCCTGGGTTTTATTCAGGTTCGCCACTTCGGCCACATGTTCTCCGTCTTGCGCAATAGCCGCAAATCAGACAAGGCCGGTATCTCCTCCTTCCAGGCTCTTTGTACCAGCCTTGCCGCCCGAGTGGGTACCGGCAACCTGGCCGGTGTGGCCGTTGCCATCTATCTGGGTGGCCCGGGCGCCATTTTCTGGATGTGGCTGATCGCTTTCATTGGTATGGCGACGGCGTTCGTTGAGAGCACCCTGGCCCAGTTGTACAAGGTGAAGGATGAGGATGGCAACTATCGTGGTGGCCCGGCTTACTACATGGAGCGCGGTCTCGGCATGCGCTGGATGGGGGTGGTATTCTCCCTCTGTCTGCTGCTGGCATTCGGCCTGGTGTTCAATGCGGTGCAGGCCAACTCCATCAGCCTGGCGATGAAGGTAGCGTTCGGCATTCCTGACTGGGCTACCGGCCTGGCGCTGGTGGTGCTCTCCGGCCTTATCATCTTCGGCGGCATTCGAGGCATAGCCCGTTTCGCCGAACTGGTAGTGCCCTTCATGGCGCTGGCCTACATACTGATGGCGCTGTTC
>Ga0115550_1001183_pt1 | contig 20012 bp, 15 predicted proteins | sample COGITO_mtgs_1005_FD_87177 | JGI IMG/M metagenome (GOLD analysis project Ga0115550, IMG submission 87177) | Pelagic marine microbial communities from North Sea - COGITO_mtgs_100511 | ecosystem: Environmental > Aquatic > Marine > Epipelagic | place: Germany:Helgoland, sampling site Kabeltonne... | reverse complement strand
CTGTCTTCGTGCCGCTGGCCCTGGTGCTGATGGCACTGATGACCCAGATCCCGCGCCTGCGCTGGCAATGTCTTGCGGCCAGCCCCCCCATCAAGCGGATAGTGCCGCCTCTGCTCGGCCTGCTCGTGGGCGGCCTGCTCAGCCTGGGGTATCGCGATCTTGGCGCCCTCAGTTGGGTTGGCCTTGTCGCCAACGTGCTGAGTCTCTGGCTGGTGGCAAGCCTGCTGCTCAATTTCTCATTCAAGACCCATGGCCTGAGTGCCAACCGGCTGGGGAGTTTGCTCGCCCACCTGGGAGTCGCCATATGTGCCCTTGGCATCAATCAGGTGAGCCACTACAGCCAGGAGGGGGGCACAGTATTAAAAGCGGGCAGCCCCTACCAGCTTGGCGCCTATACCTTTCGCTATGAGGGGAACGAGCCCCTCATCGGCCCCAACTACACTGCCGAGCGCATTACGCTGAGCGTGCACAAAGGCGCCAAGGAGGTGGCGCGGCTGATGCCGGAGCGGCGCCACTACAGCGTGCGCACCATGAACATGAATGAACCGGGCATCGCGTGGGGGCTGTTTGGGGATCTCTACGTGGTGCTCGGCGAGAAGATGGGGCCGGACGCCTACGCCATGCGCCTTCACTACAAGCCGCTGGTACGCTGGATCTGGCTGGGGGGCATGCTGATGATGGCAGGAGGTGCCCTGCGTTTGTCCGGGCGCAAGCCGTTGCTGGCATCCCGTCCAGCCAAGATCCCGCGGCCCCTGCGCGAACAGGAGGCACCATGAGCCCGCGCCTGCGCCTTTTTATCCCCTTGCTGCTGACCCTGGGCCTCGGTACCTTGCTTTGGCTGGGGCTTGCCAACAATCCCTATCGCCAGGACGAGGCGACCCTGGGGCGTACCCTGCCCCAGTGGCAGAGCGAAAACCTGCTGGATGGGGGGCTTGTCCACACCGACCAGCTCAAGGGAGAGCCCTTTGTACTCAACGTCTGGGCCAGCTGGTGCCCCAACTGCCGCGCCGAGCACCCGCTGCTCGCCGAGCTGGCCAGCACGGTTCCCCTCTATGGGCTCAACTACAGAGACAAGCACGAAGCGGCACGCGCCTGGCTTGGTGAAGCAGGCAACCCCTATCGCGCCGTGCTGGCGGATCCGGACGGCAAGCTGGCGCTGGAGCTCGGCGTCTACGGCACGCCGGAGACTTATCTGTTTGCCGCCGACGGCACCCTGCTCACCCGCCACACGGGCGAGCTGACTGCCGATATCTGGCAGCGCCAGTTTGCGCCAAAGCTCAAGGCCGCCCGCACCACGACCCTGACATCCTCAACGACCACCCGGCAGGAGAGCAAACTATGAAGACCCCTGTCATCCTCTGCACCCTGCTGCTTGTACTCGGTATGAGCGTGGGCGCCCTGGCCAGCGGGGTCGATACCTATCAGTTCCAGCACCCGGAGCGACAGAGCCGCGCCCAGAATCTCGCACGCGCCCTGCGCTGCCCCCAGTGCCAGAACCAGAACCTGGTGGAGTCCAACTCCCCCATCGCCCGGGATCTGCGGCTCGAGGTCTACCGCTGGGTGGACGAGGGGCAGAGCGACGAGCAGATCATCGCCCGCATGACCAGCCGATTTGGCGATTTCGTGCGCTACGATCCCCCCTTCAAGGCCAGCACCCTGCTGCTCTGGGCTGGTCCCCTCCTCCTGCTGGGACTGGCACTGACCACACTGGGACGCCGTCTGAAAGCCAAAGGGGATCAGGCCGTCCCGCTCAACGGCTCTGCCAGCAGGCAAACCGCCGACCCGCGCAGTGAGTTGAATCGCCTGATCATGCTCAGGGAGCAGACCTGTCTCCCCCCAGAACATCCCCTCTATCAGGAGCTAACCGCAGCCAACCTTGACAATGCCACGCCGGCGGCGGAGCTGGCCCTGCGCGAGCGGCTGACCCATCGATCTGGCAACTGCGGCAGCCACACGCAGCACAAGGGCGTCCTTCTGCTGCTCGGAATCGTGATGGTCGGCGGGCTCGCCGCCTTCTATGCCGGCAGCGGCCGCTATCAGGAATGGCAGGCTTATCAGTCACGCCCCGATCCGCTGGCGGGGCTGAGTCCGCGGGATCTGCAGGACAAGGAGCTGGGGGATCTGCATCAAACCCTGCAGCGCAACCCGCAAGACCCCGACAGCTGGGCGGCACTGGGGCAGCTCTATCTCTATCGGGATGAATACGACAACGCCTGGCTTGCCTATCAGCGCCTCGCCCTGCTTGAAGGGGGCGCCAGTGCCGCCACCCTGGCCGCCCAGGCGACTGTGCGCTACTACCAGGCAGGCCAGCAGATCACCCCAGAGGCTCGCCACTTGCTCGATAGCGCCCTCAAGCAGGATAAAGGGGAAGTGAGTGCCCTGATGCTGCTCGCCTCCGATCACTTCCTGCACGGCCGCTACCGCCAGGCCATCACCCTGTGGCAACAACTGCTCGACAGCGAGCTCCCCCGTATCAACCGTGCGGCGCTGATTGAGGCGATCCAGACGGCGAGAATGATGGGGGGCTGACGGGTTGGAGGAGCCATCCTTCACCCTGTTGTCCAGGCCAATATCAACAGGAAATGGCTTGCCATCACGCCAATCAAGGACAAACAATACGAGCCCCTTTATTCCACCGCCGGAGCCTTCCCCATGATCCCCATTCGCTGCCACGCCGTTTCCGGTGTGGCGTTATCGGAAATCGATGGCCAAGCCAAAATACTGCTGATGAAGCGGGTCAAGGGTGGCTTCTGGTGCCATGTGGCGGGCACGGTAGAGGCCGGTGAAACCGGCTGGCAGACCATTATTCGCGAGATGGGTGAAGAGACAGGCATCGCCGTCACAGCGCTATACAGCGGCGAATACCTTGAGCAGTTTTACGAATCGGCCTCGAATACCGTGATGGTGGTGCCGGTCTTTGTGGTCTATTGCCCACCCAATCAAGCGGTCACCCTCAACGACGAACACACCGAATATCGCTGGTGTTCGCTCACCGAAGCCAAGGCGCTGGTGAGCTTTCCCGGGCAGAAGGCGCTCTATGACCACATCTGGCACTATTTTGTCGAAAACCGCCCCTCGGCACTGATGCAAGTGACTATCCCTTCGTAACCGCAGAGGGGGCTCTTCTCGTCTGCGCCATCACACAACTACGACGAATTGAGATGCCGCCACTCTCCAAGGGGCGGCCTGCCTGTTGAGCGTTGCCCGCTGGTACCGTTTTACCCGGCGCCAGGGTGATAAACAGGCTGTCGGGAGCGACAGCCCCCTCCAGGGCACAAAAAAGTGGTAACGAATGGCCATAACAGGCATATAGTGCGCCACCATAGCGCGTCACAATGACAGCGGGTTCTGACCACCATCAGACCCATACATGGCTCGATACTTCATGGAACTGGTCGCCATATAGCCCCGAACGTGGGTATATCAAGGCGCAAGGCCCCATAAAAATGAAATATCGGGCCGTTAAACGTTGTGAAGCGTCAATTACCGTCATATAACTAGCCAAATACCCCTGTCAGTCGTACGGAAGCGTCAAATCATGATTATTCGCCCTTTTCTTACCCTGTTGCTCGGTGCCTTCCTCGTTCCCGTCAGCATGGAGAGCGTCCAGGCCAACCCGTTTTCAGCAGCATCTCCCTCCCCCAATCGCTTTCTCGAACAACGCAGCGATCTGGCCCTGAGTTCGGCCTCCTTCGTGGTCGCCAACCCGCGCACCGGCGAGGTGCTCTCCGAGCGCAACGCCAACCGTGTGATGCCGATTGCCTCCATCACCAAATTGATGACGGCGCTGGTAGTGCTCGATGCCAATCAGCGTCTCTCCGAGACGCTCACCGTTACCATGGCCGACGTGAATCGCCTCAAAGGCACGGGTTCACGGTTGGCGGTAGGTTCACGCCTCAGCCGCGCCGACATGCTGCATATCGCCTTGATGTCGTCGGAAAACCGCGCCGCCTCGGCCCTGGCAAGACACTACCCGGGAGGACAACGCGCCTTTATCGAAGCGATGAATGCCAAGGCCAGCATGCTTGGCATGTGGAGCACCCAGTTTGCAGACAGCACTGGCCTCAATCCGCGCAATGTCTCCAGCGCCCATGATCTGGCCAAGCTGGTGGCGGCCGCTTCGGCCTACCCGCTGATCCGGCAATACTCCGCCACCGAGCAGCGCATGGTACGCAATGGCAAGCGCCAGCTGCACTATCTCAACTCCAACCGACTGGTGCGCGAAGGCAGCTGGCTGGTCACCCTCTCCAAGACGGGCTACATCCGCGAGGCGGGTCGCTGTCTGGTGATGGCAACCCAGATCAACCGCGAACCGGTGATCCTGGTGCTGCTCAATGCCGATACCCCCAATGCCAGGGTGGCGGATGCCAAGCGTATCAAGTCCTGGCTGGAGAGCTCGGGTCGCACCAGCCTGACGGCTCAATCCAGCCCCCAGACCAAGTTGTTCAGCAGCCAGTAATCCGCGTCCATCCCAAAATGTAAAAAGCCCCCGCACCACTGGTGCGGGGGCTTTGCTGTTGCGTGGCCAATGGTGCCGGTCAAGAAACCGGCCCTGTTTAGACCGGCTTGAGCCGGGCTGTGAAGTGGCGCAGCAGGGGCGGTTCGTAGTCGAAGGTGAGACCGCGGATCTCGCTGGCCCTCGTCTTGACCGCAATGAGGCAATCAGCCACATAGTCCATGTGATCCCGGGTATAGACCCGGCGCGGAATGGTGAGACGCAATAGCTCGAAGTCCGCCGCCTCCTGCTTGCCGGTGGCCGGATCGCGCCCCAGCAGCAGGGAGCCTATCTCCACCCCGCGCACACCCCCTTCCAGATAAAGCGCGCAGGCCAGGGCATGAGCCGGGAACTGCTCCCCCGGTATATGGGGCAGCAGCTTCTTGGCATCCACAAAGACCGCATGGCCGCCGGTGGGCGTCTGGATTGGGATGCCAGCCTCGGCCAGCCGCTCGCCGAGATAAGCCACCTGACCGATGCGATAGGTCAGATACTCCTCGTCCATCCCTTCCCGCAGGCCGATGGCCAGCGCCGCCATATCCCGCCCGGCGAGACCGCCATAAGTGACAAACCCCTCCATCGCCACGCAGCGCACCTGCACCGAGCGGAACAGGTCGAGATCCGCCTTGAAGCAGCAAAGACCGCCGATATTGACCAGCCCGTCCTTTTTGGCCGACATGGTGAACATGTCCCCCAGGTCAAACATCTGGTGCACTATCTCCCCGATGCTGCTCTTGGCGTAATCCGGGTCGCGCTCCTTGATAAACCAGGCGTTTTCGGCAAAGCGGGCGGCATCGATCACCACAGGAATATGGTGACGACGTGCAAGCTCGGAAACAGCCTGCATATTGCCCATGGAGACCGGCTGGCCGCCAGCACTGTTGCAGGTGACAGTGATGATGACAGCGGCCACGTTGTCGGCCCCCAGCGTCTCTATGGTGTCGGTCAGGCGACCGAGATCAAAATCCCCCTTCCAGGCATAAGGCGCAGTGGTGTCGAGGGCCTTTGGTGTGAGCAGGTTGATGGCCCGCGCGCCCGCCAACTCTACATGGGCCTTGGTGGTGTCGAAGTGGTAGTTGGAGATGAAGACCGGCGCCTGGCCCTTGCAACGCTTGACCAGCTCGGGAAAGAGGATCTGCTCGGCCCCTCGCCCCTGGTGGGTGGGCATCACATGCTGGTAGCCAAACAACTCGCGCACGGTACGCTCCAGCTCGACGAAGTTGCGGCTGCCCGCATAGGCTTCATCCCCCATCATGATGCCGGCCCACTGGCGATCGGACATGGCGCCCGTGCCGCTGTCGGTCAGCAGATCGATATAGACATCTTCGGCCAGCAGCAGGAAGGGATTCCAGCCAGCGGCCTCAAGGGCGGCGCGGCGCTCGGCGCCAGTGGTCTGTTTGATGGGCTCGACCATCTTGATACGAAAGGGTTCGGGTATACGACGCATAATAAGACTCCTCACCGGCGCGAGGCCAGTGTTGCAGACACATTGAAGTTCAAGAGGTTGTCAGAGGCGAGCTGGGCTCGCGCCAGGCATGGCAGGGTGTCAGCGGTGAGGAAAATCGAAGGTGAGAATGGGATCTCGGGTATACCAGTGGGCGAGCAGGCAAGCTGCCCGGGGCCTAGCTGTCATGACAGGCATCACTCCCCTCCGTATTGGTTGCAAACTGTGTCGGTGGCAAACCATCTTGATTGCCAAGCAGTGCTGCCAACTGGCAGCCTCACCACGTTAACGGCTGGTTAACCCGCAGACAACGGGTACGCTGACACGCTGTGCGCCTGCTCACAAAGTGCGCATGTGCGCGGCAAGCCAGGGTTGTAGATGATCCGCCCACCCTCCTTGTTCGTTAAGCTCCCTACACGCACCCCATATCAGTCATTACCCAAGGCCCGGAAGCCATCATGCATCGCAAACCCCATCTGCCCGAGAAAATATGCCCCGTCTGCCTGCGGCCTTTCGCCTGGCGACGCAAGTGGGCCCGCAACTGGCAGGAGGTTCGCTATTGCAGCGAGCGCTGTCGCCACCAGAAAGGAGCCAGGACCTGATGGAACTGCGTTTAATCCTCGGCGATCAACTCAACGCCAGTCACAGCTGGTTTCGTACCCCTAATCCCGACGTCTGCTATCTGCTGGCGGAGCTGCGCCAGGAGACCGACTACTGCCGCCACCATCGTCAGAAGGTGCTGGCCTTTTTCGCCGCCATGCGCGCCTTCGCCGCGGCCCTTACCAAGGCGGGTCACAGAGTCTGCTATCTCACCCTGGATGAAACCAGGCACTGGCCGAACCTGCCGGCCCTGCTCGATGCCCAGATTATCCACCACCAGGCCAGCCGCTTTGCCTGGCAGAGCCCGGATGAGTGGCGGCTGGCCACGCAGCTTGAACAGTGGACTGCGGGGCTCGCCATGCCTGCCCATCAGGTCGACAGCGAGCATTTCCTCACCCCGAGGGATGGCTGGCAGCGCTATCCCCACAGCCGGATGGAGTTTTTCTACCGCGCTCTGCGCAAGCAATATGGTGTGTTGCTCGATGAAGGGGGCAAGCCCCTTGGCGGGCGCTGGAACTTTGACAGCGAAAACCGGGCCAAACTGCCCGAGCGCCAGCCCATTCCGGCCCCGCTCTTGTTTGCCAACGATGTGCAGGATATCGATGCCATGCTGTTGCATCACGGGGTGAACACATTGGGCTCGGCCAATGCCAGCGCCCTCCCCTGGCCCATCACCCGACGCCAGAGCCGCGAACTGCTCGATCACTTTCTGACCCACTGCCTGCCTCACTTTGGCCGCTATCAGGATGCCCTGAGCGAGCGGGGCTGGAGCCTGTTTCACAGCCGCTTGTCGTTCTCCATGAACAGCAAGATGCTCCATCCCCTCGAGGTGATCCGTGCAGCCGAAACCCACTGGCAGGCCAATCAGGCCACCATCTCGCTGGCACAGGTCGAAGGGTTTATCCGCCAGATCCTCGGCTGGCGCGAGTTTGTCCGCGCCCTCTACTGGGAGCGGATGCCCGAGCTTGGCCACACCAATTTTCTGGCAGCCAGTCGGCCACTGCCCGCCTACTTCTGGAGCGGAGAAACCCGCATGGCCTGCGTGGGGCACGCTATCCGGCAATCTCTGGAGCACGGCTACGCCCATCATATCCAGCGGCTCATGGTGACAGGCAACTTTGCCCTGCTGGCGGGGATCAATCCGGACGAAGTCGATGAGTGGTATTTGGGGATCTACGTGGATGCCATCGAGTGGGTGGAACTGCCCAACACCCGAGGCATGAGCCAGTTTGCCGATGGCGGCCTGATGGGCAGCAAGCCCTACGCCAGCAGCGGTGCTTATCTGGATCGGATGGGTCACTACTGCAAAGGGTGTCACTATGACGTCAAGGCCCGCAGCGGTGACACCAGTTGCCCGTTCAACAGCCTCTACTGGCACTTTTTATGGCGCAATCGGGACAAGCTTGGCAACAATCCTCGCCTCGCTCTCCCTTATGCCAACTGGGATGGTCAAACGGAAGTGCAGCAGCAGGCCACCCTGACAACCGCGGCCCATCATCTGATCCATATCGAGCAGCTTTGATGCCACAGTTAATGCCACCAAACCAATCAATTCCGACATTGAAAACCAGTTAAATAATTGTAACCAGATGTATATTCCGATTATATCTATACCAGTTGAATATCCTGTGGCGGCTGATTATGGTGATGGCCCCAGTCAAGGAGAGACAAGATGGACATAGTGGTACTCGGTGGTGGCGTGGTCGGTGTGACCAGCGCCTGGTATCTGGCCAAAGCGGGCCACAAGGTGACCCTGCTGGAGCGGCGGGACGGGGTGGCGCTGGAGACCAGCCATGCCAACGCCGGCCAGATCTCCCCCGGCTATGCGGCACCCTGGGCGGCACCCGGCATCCCCCTCAAGGCCGCCAAATGGCTGCTGCAAAAACATGCGCCTTTCACGGTGCGCCCGACCTCGGATCCTTTCCAGCTGCGCTGGATGCTGAAGATGTTCGCCAACTGCACCCCGGCAGCCTATGCCACCAACAAGGGACGCATGGTGCGCCTCGCCGAATACAGCCGCGACTGCATGAAGACGCTGCGTGACGAGCTGGCACTGGACTACGAAGGACGCCAGCTCGGCACCTTGCAACTGTTTCGAAGCCAGGCCCAGCTCGATGCCAGCAAACGGGATATCGAGGTGCTGGAAGAATATGGCGTCCCCTATCAGTCACTGGATGCCAGTGGTTGTGAAGGGGTTGAACCGGCATTGGCACGGGTACGTGGCAAGATAGTGGGTGGCCTGCGCCTGCCGGGAGATGAAACCGGCGACTGCTTCCGCTTCACCAAGGCACTGGCCGCCGAGGCGCAAAGACTCGGGGTGGAATTTGTCTTCAACTGCGCCATCGACGAGATTGAGCTCTCTTTGGGGCGCGCCGTAGCGGTACGGGCCGGTGAGCAGCGTTTCAAGGCCGATGCCATCGTCTGCGCCCTGGGCAGCTATGCTACCGGCTTCCTTCGTCCGCTTGGGATCGATCTGCCCGTCTATCCGGTCAAAGGTTACTCCCTGACCCTGCCCATGACAGATGCCGATGCGGCGCCCCGCAGTACAGTGCTGGATGAAACCTACAAGGTGGCCATCACCCGCTTTAACGAGCGGATCCGGGTCGGTGGCATGGCAGAGCTGTCGGGTTTCAATCTGGCACTCAATCCCAAGCGTTACGACACCCTGGCCATGGTGGTGGGGGATCTTTTCCCAGAAGGGGGCGATATCAGCCGCGCCGAGTTCTGGACCGGACTGCGACCCATGACACCGGACGGCACTCCTCTGGTGGGGCCAAGCCCGGTCCCCGGACTCTGGCTCAACACAGGCCACGGCACCCTGGGCTGGACCATGGCAGCCGGCTCGGGTCAGCTGCTGAGCGATCTGATCAGCGGCAGCTCGACGGCCATCAGCGACGAGGGGCTTACCCTGGCCCGCTACGGGTAAGCCTGCGTCCGTCACGACCGTCGGCCAGACACATAAAAGAGGGAGTGCATGGTCACTCCCTCTTTGCATTTAGCCACTATCAGTCAGCAGCCTTGACCATCAAACCCGGCATGGCCTGCCACACCCTGGCGGGATCTGGCTCGGCAATGGCCGCCGCCACCAGCTGTTCCAGCCACTGGCGATGCAATAGCCACATCTGCGGCCCCTCTCTTCCCTGCTCCTTGGCACACTGCTTCACCACATCTGCCGTCCGGTAGAGGTATCGCACCAGAGCGGTCAATTCGGGCTCGGGCCAACGGCAACCGAAATGGCGCAGCCGCTCGGACCAGAATGCCACCTGACCTCGTTCATGCTCACACTCCAGCTCATGCAGTGCCGGCACCAGGTCCATCGCCTGCCACAAGGCACCATAGCCGACGAAGCGGGTATCCAGCTCATCCAGCGCCTGATCCAGCAGTTGCAAGGTTTGTGGCCAGCTGCTGGCCTCCTGGCGGATCACTTCCTGCGCCGCGCATACGGCCGCCAGCCAGTCCATGGCCAACCGGCAGATGATGGCCTCCTTGTTGGGAAAGAGATGATAGAGCGACTTGATCCCTACCCCGGCTCGCGCCGCTATGGCGTTGGTATTGATTGCCAGAAATCCCTGCTCCTGCAACAGCGCCAGAGTGGCCTGCTCTATCCGGGTCACCGTCTCCTGACTGCGCTGCTGTCTGGGCTGGCGCCGCATACAGAGATCGGTGGGCAATGGCGGTTCTGACATGGGTACTCCCTCACCTTGGTCACCAAGCATGGTTTTATAACTACATGATGAAACAAGGAAAATATAAGTCAAAAAGAATATTTTCAGTAATTGCTGGCATTTATCCCGGAAGCTGCAATAAACAGAGGTGCTCATATTTGCAGTAAAAACTGCATTCTAACCAGGGAGAGCAATCGCATATGGATGGCAAGCAACAAGGTTTTACACTGAGCGCGGCGCTGCTGCTGATGGCCGGACTGCTGACCGGCTGCAACCAGGAGAGCACGGAACCAACAGCGCAACGGACCCTCTATCTCAACGGCAAGATCCACACTCAGGATGAGCAACGCAGGGTCGCCGAGGCCATGGTGGTTGCCGATGGCAAGTTTCTCTATGTGGGCACACTGCAAGGGGCCAAGGCCTATCAGACGGCCGGCAGTCAGTCGGTGGATCTGAAAGGCCGGATGGTATTGCCCGGTCTGCACGACAACCATATCCATCTGCTCGGCACAGTGGCACTGGATATGTGCGATCTCGATGGTCAGAGCGTCACGCTGGATCAGCTGGCGGACAAGATAAAAACATGTCTGCCCCGTTATGCCCCGGGCAAGGGAAGCTGGCTGGTGGTCAATCAGTGGTCCCCCTACGACGGCAATACGCCGACGGCGACCCATGCAACCCTGCTGGCCGCGCTGGATGTCGCGGCGCCAGACAATCCGGTGGTGCTCTTTGGGGTCGATGGTCATGCCAGTGCCTACAACTCGCAAGCGCTGGCCAGTGCGCAGGATCAGGATGGCAATACAGTGGGTTTCAACGATGTGACCCTGGCACCGGGGGGCGTGTTTGCACATTTTCAGCCCTACGTTGACCTGACCAGTGGCGTGATCAGGGAGGGGGCTCGCAGCGCCATTCCTGTGCCGGAAACCACAGTGCTCAACGCCAGCGATGAACAGGCGGCAGCAGAGTATGACAAGATATTGCCTGCGGTCTCTTCCTTGATGGCTTCCCGTGGCATAACCGGGATCCAGGATGCCTGCGCCACCGATTTCATCCGCCAGCGCCTGCTCAACATGCAGAAGCGTGGGTTGCTGCACATGCGCGTCACTGCTGCCACCTGTTTTCACCAGGATGACTACAGCGGCAAGCTGGATATTGCCGGCCACCTCGCCAAGGCCAGCCAGGTCAGGAGCGCCTTTGCCGACAATCCGCTGATCAAGGCCGATGCCGTGAAGATCTTCCTCGATGGCGTGCTGGAAGGAGATCCCTTCACCACACCACCCTTTCTGCCCAATGCAGGCATGCTGGAAAACTATCAGCACCCCCATCTGACCATGGATCTTGCCACCGAGCAGGTGACCATCACCGCCAACAGCGAGGATGCTGGCAGCAACGGCATCGTCAATTACCGGGATGCCGACCTCAAGGACTATGTCACCGCCCTCGATAAGGCGGGTTTCAGCATTCATATGCACAGCATCGGCGATCGCAGCACCCGGGTCGGACTGGATGCCTTGCAGGCCGCCCGTACCAGCAATGGTGACAAGGGGATCCCCCATACCCTGGCCCATCTGCAGGTTGTCCACCCTGACGATCAGAAAAGGCTGGGGGAGCTGGGACTGTATCTCACCTTCACCTACGCCTGGACCACGCCCCAGATAGCCTATGACATGCTGGTCACCCCCTTCATCCAGCCGACCAGGGCAGGACAATCCTTGAGCGAGGCACTGTATGACCCCCTCGGCTACCTGCACGATGCGCTCTATCCGGTCGAGAATGCTCGCAAGGCGGGCGCCATCCTGGTGGCCGGCAGCGATGCACCTGTGGACAGCCGGGACCCCCGCCCCTTCGTCAACATGGCAGCCGGGATCGCCAAAGCGGCGGGCGATGGCGAGGATTACCGCCCCCATCAGCGCACCTCCCTCGCCGAAATACTGGCGGCCTATACCATCAATGGGGCCAAGGCAGTACGCCAGCAAGCCGTCACAGGATCCATCGAGACAGGCAAGTCCGCCGATTTCATCGTGCTGGACAGGGACCTGTTCGCTCTGGTCGAGGCCGGAACACCGGCCAAGATAGCCGAGACCGGGGTCGAGCTGACCGTCTTCAAGGGGGAAACCGTCTACGCTCGCTGAGCCATCAAGACCCCTGCCGTGAACCATGCAGGCGGCAGGCCTTTCCAACGCCAGAAAGCAGGAGCAGCCCAGGCTGCTCTTTTTATTGCGTCAGATGAACCTCTCTTTGGCTCGCGAGATACCGCCCTTTTTCTTCCTCTTTTCCTCCTCTCTTAACACTGGCTTAAGGATCCCCTGTCACCTTGCAACCATTGTCATGAACGGAGCCACCCTGTATGAGCACCCTCAGAGATGCCCTGCGTCGTTTCGACGGTCAGCGCCGTTGCTGGACGGCCGGGCTTGAGCGATCCCTCCTCGCCTGGCTTGCCAGACGAGGCAAGCTGCCGGCCTCAAACCAGCCACCCCAACGGATCCTCATCATCCGCAGCACCAACCGGATCGGCAACAATCTGTTCCTGCTGCCATTTTTGCAACAGGTGCGCCGCGCCCATCCTTTTGCCGAGATAGAACTGGTGTGCAGCGGTGGACTACTGCTTCCCTTTCTTGGCGACAAGCAGTTGCAGCGCATCCATCCGATCAGGTTGCAGGGCAAGCACCTTATCCCGGCCCTGCCCCGGTTGTGGCATCTGCGTCGCCAACGCTATGACAGTGTCTATGTGCCTTTTGCCTCCAGCACGGATCACCTGATCGCCGCCTGGGTACGGGCCAGCGAGAAGGTGGGTTTTGACGATGCCAGGGGCGATGTGCTGTTTGACCGGCTGATCGCGCCCGACACTCACTGCCACTACGCTCACCAACCGTTGCAGCTGCTGGGCATGCACGCCAGCCAGGCCGATCAGATTGAACTGGGTAGCCAGCTACATGCCGCCTGCCCCCACCTGACAGCGCTGGCACAGGCTCATCCCGGCCGCCCCCTCATCGGCTTTTTCACCGGCGCACGCAAGGGCAAGGGGCTCTCCCTTCCCCAATGGCAGCGGCTGCTCGGGGATCTGCGCCGCCACAGCCCGGATGCCCTACTGATCCAGCTCACGGATCCTGCCTCCCCTCTACCCCAGCTTGGCGACATGCAGGTATCCCTTCACTCCTTAAGCGAACTGACCCGCTTCACCGGCGGCCTCACCCTCTTTGTCAGCTGCGACACAGGCCCCCTTCATCTGGCTGCCGCCAGCGGTGTGCCTTGCCTCGGGCTCTTTACCCAGACAGATCCCGCGCGCTACGGCTGCCTCGGGGCCCGGCACCTCAACCAAGTGGTCGACGATCGCAATGCCATTGCACTCGATGCCCACTGGCTTGCCGAGACGCTGGCGCGCCAGCAAACACCTAGGGAGCGGCAAGCCCCTCTCTCTCACGTGCAGTACCAGCCAGCATCCAGGGCTCTCTTGCTGGACGGCACCGGGTTGCCCCTTGGCGTTAAAACGGGCGGCCAAAGCCAGCCGTTTTAACGCCAGGACCCAGAGAACATGAAAAGGAACAATGACTCGGCGGTGTATCCCCCCGCTATGATGCCTTATCGATAGCGGGCTTCGATGAGGGCCAGCTGGCCACTCTGGCGCAGCATGACCAGGACGCGGGAGAACTCGGTGGCCCGGCGGTGGAAAGGAGACGTGTTGGCGATGCAGAGGGTCAGCGGGGTCAATCCCAGCTGGAGCGGCACCTCGACTATCTGCCCGGTCAGCCCCAGCTGGCTGAGCTTGAAGTTGGCCACTATGGAGTCGGTGAACATCAGATCGCCTCGACCGGCCGAGAGCATCTTGAAGACGTTATCCACATTCATGGTCAGATGGACCTTGAATCCCGCCAGATTCTCCTTGCCCCAGCCATTGCCGATATAGTCGAGAATGGTAAACCCCTTGAGATCGGCCAGGGATTTTGCCTGCTGGATCTTCGCCATCCCGGGGTGTCCTGCCTGGGTGAACACCGTCAGTGCAGAGAAGGCTATCGGCTCTTCGACTATCCGGGTATAACCCCGTCGCTCCAGGGTCGGCACAGTGACAAAGCCGTCGGCCTGGCCGGAACGCACCCGCTTCTGGGCCCGCAGCCAGGGATACCCCTCGTGGCTCACCCTGATATCCAGTTCGCTGGCGACCCTGTCCATCACATCCACCATGATGCCCCGCATCTTGCCCTGCTCGTCCCGCCAGGAGTAGGGGGCAAAATCATCGAAATAGACCATTTTGAGCACAGGAACAGGCGCTGCCAGCGGGCAGGTCGTCAGCAACAGCGCCCATAGACTCCCGATCCAGACTCCTGGTTTCATCTTTTCCAGCCCCATCGACATCAGCCTGACCTGAGCCTAGTGCAAGCAGGCCGGGTGCGGGCAAGCGGCAACAAAAACAGAGGGAAGGCTTGCGCCTTCCCTCTTTCGTTATGCCCGTTCTCTTTTGTTATGTGCAGCGCTGTTCTTTGGTCTGCACGCTAGATTTTCACTCTAGATTTCCACTCTAGATTCCTACTCTGATTTGCACGCTTGCCGGGATCAGGCCAGCTCGGTCCGCAGCGCCTTGGTGGCATTGACCATCACCTTGAGTGCGGCTTCCGTCTCTTCCCAGCCCCGTGTCTTGAGGCCGCAATCCGGGTTGACCCAGAGCCGATCCGCCGGGATCTGCTTGGCTGCCTTGCGGATCAGATCCTCAATCCAGCCCTGGCTCGGCACGTTCGGCGAGTGGATGTCATACACGCCCGGACCGATCTCGTTGGGGTAGTTGAAGCGCTCGAACGCTTCAAGCAACTGCATCTGGCTACGGCTGGTCTCTATGGTGATCACGTCCGCATCCAGCGCCGCCACCGCCTCTATGATGAGGTTGAAATCGCTATAACACATGTGGGTGTGGATCTGGGTGCTGTCCACCACCGGGCTTGCGCTCAGGCGGAAGGCGCGCACCGCCCAGTCCAGATATGCCTGGTGATCCTGCTTGCGCAGGGGCAGCCCTTCACGGATCGCAGGCTCGTCGATCTGGATGATCTTGATGCCGGCGGCTTCCAGATCCGCCACCTCGTCACGAATGGCCAGACCAATCTGCAGAGCAGACTGCTCGCGGCTCACGTCTTCGCGCGGGAAGGACCAGCAGAGAATGGTCACGGGCCCGGTCAGCATGCCCTTGACCGGCTTGTCGGTCAGGCTCTGGGCAAACTTGGTCCATTCGAGGGTCATGGGGGTCGGGCGGTCGATATCCGTGGTGATCACCGGCGGCTTGACGCAGCGGGAGCCATAGCTCTGTACCCAGCCGAAGCGGGTGATGGCAAAGCCGTCCAGCAGCTCGCCGAAATACTCCACCATGTCGTTGCGCTCGGCCTCGCCATGCACCAGCACGTCCAGCCCGATGGCCTCCTGACGCTCGATGGCATCCTTGATTTGGGCCTGAATGCCCGCCTCATAGGCGCTATCGTCGATACGACCGGCCCGCCACTCCTGACGCAGCACCCGAATTTCCGAGGTCTGCGGGAAGGAGCCAATGGTGGTGGTAGGCAGCAGCGGCAGCTTGAGATCATTGCGCTGGGCCTGCGCCCTCACCGGATAGGCGCTCTGGCGATCGAAATCGCTGTTGGTCAGGCTGGCCAGACGGGACTGCACCGCTTTCTTGTGGACCCGGCTATCGGATTCCCGATCCACGATGGGCTGACTGTAAGCGGTGATCTTGTCCAGATCCCCTCCGTCCAGGTAGTCGGAGAGCAGCCCCAGCTCGTAGCACTTTTGCAGGGCGAAGGCGAACCAGCTGCGGGTCTGGGGATCCAGCTCGTGCTCCAGGGTCAAGTCCACCGGGCTGTGCAACAAGGAACAAGAAGAGGCAACCCAGAGCCGCTCGCCGAGCTTCTCTTTCAATGCTTTAAGCGTCGGCGCCAGCTTGGCCAGGTTGGCACGCCAGACGTTGCGACCATTGATCACACCGGCGGAGAGGACCCACTGGGCCGGCAAGTGCGGGACCAGGGTCTCCAGCTGCTCGGGGGCGGCCACCAGATCCAGGTGCAGACCATCCACCTTCAGGCTGGTGATGATGTCGCGCTGATGGGCCACTGAGCCGAAATAGGTGGTGAGCAGCAGCTTGCAGGGGCCGCTCAAGCGCTCATAGGCGTTGAGGTAGGCCAGGCGCCACTCATCCGGCAGGTCCAGCGCCAGGGCGGGCTCGTCGATCTGCACCCACTCCACCCCTTGCGCGGCCAGCTTGGCCAGTATCTCCTGATAGACGATCAGCAGGCGGTCGAGCAGTTCAAGGCGAGAGAAGCCGCTCTCTTTCTCCTTGCCAAGCCAGAGGTAGGAGACGGGCCCCAGCAGCACCGCCTTGACCGGCAGCCCCAGCGCCTTGGCCTCTTCCACTTCGTCAAACAGCTGGCTCCAGCCCAGCTTGAAGCGCTGATCACGGCTGAACTCGGGCACCAGGTAGTGGTAGTTGGTATTGAACCACTTGGTCATCTCGGCAGCGGCGGCAGACGGGCCGGTCGGCGCACGGCCACGGGCCACCCGGAACAGGGTATCGAGATCGGTATCCCCATGGCGGTGGCGGGCAGGCACCGCGTCCACCAGCAAACTGGTGCCGAGCACTTGGTCGTACCAGGCAAAATCCCCCACCGGCAGCAGGTTGACCCCGGCGGTGCGCTGGGCCTGCCAGTGGCGCTCACGCAGGCTCTTGCCCACAGCGACCAGCTCTGCCTGAGTGGTCTCGCCACGCCAGTAGGATTCGAGGGCAAATTTCAGCTCGCGCTTGGCGCCGATACGGGGGAAGCCCAGTGTGTGTGCTCGTGTCATAGGTCCAATTCCTTATGCTCATTCATCTGATGGGAAACTGGATGATTTGGCCATCCAGATGTTTACACATCCAAAATGACAAGATAAGGTGGCCTTGGCTATTGAATACTCTTCAACTGGCTCTCAAATAATCCGCAACTAGCGTGCAAGAGCGTCTTTAGCGGACATGTAAGAGAGCGTTCAACGGATATGCAAGAACGCCTTCAACTGATGCAACAAGGAGCCACGTCATGGCAGTGCCAAGCAATTCAGGCCTGGAAATCAAACACTTGAGAACCCTGACCGCATTGGCCGAGCAAGGGTCGCTGGCCGGCGCGGCGCAGATCCTGAATCTGACCCAGTCGGCACTCTCCCATCAGCTCAAAGAGCTGGAAACCCGTCTTGGCCTGGAGCTTTTTCTTCGCAAGAGCCGCCCCCTGGTGCTGACGGCGGCGGGCCAGCAGTTGCTGGCTCTGGCCCGCCAGGTGCTGCCCGCCCTGGCACAGACCGAGAAACAGCTGCAGGCCCTGCACAGCGGTGACGCGGGCCGGTTGCATCTGGCGCTGGACTGCCACAGCTGCATTCAGTGGCTGCTGCCGCTCTTGCCCGATTTTCGTCGCCAGTGGCCAGGGGTGGATCTGGAGGTGGAGTCGGTGCCCGGCTTTGATGCAATCAATGCCCTGCTCGGCGGTCAGCTCGACTTGCTGCTCACCTCGGATGTACAGGCCCGCGGGGATCTCCACTTCGAGCCGCTGTTCGCCTTCGATCTCACCCTGGTGATGGCGCCGGATCACCCTCTATGCCACCAGGGCCGGATCACCCCGGAGGATCTCAAGCAGGAGGTGCTGCTGGTCTACCCGGTGGAGCGGGCCCGCATGGACGTGTTCAGCCGCTTCCTGCAACCGGCCGGTGTCGAGCCCGCCCGCTGCAAGCTGGTGGACAATACCTCCGTCATGCTGCAGATGGCCGCCGCCGGGCTCGGGGTCGCTGCTCTGCCGCGCTGGGCCAGCGAGGAGTTTGTGCGCCAGGGCTTGCTTGAGGCCAGGCCACTCGGCAACGGTGTGCGCCGCCATATGTACGGGGCCGTGCGCGCCGCCGACAAGGATCAGCCCTGTTTGCAGAGCCTGTTCGAGCGCATTCGCAGCAAGATGGGTGAGCAGAAAGAGGCGTAAAAAAGCCGCCCCTGGGGCGGCTTGTGATGAGCCGGGGAGCCAGCGCCCTCAGGGTTCGTCCTGGCAGTGGGTGGCACCATGTCGCCTCGGGCAGTTGGCGCAGAGCTCGCCATCGCGGCGCTTGTAGTGCAGGCAGCAGCGCTTGCGCACATAACCGGGGGACTGCGTATCGGCCGGGATCGATGCTGGACGCCACCCCGCCAGATGCTCGGCTGGCAGGCCACAGGCGGCGAGCCAGCGCGGCGCATGTTCGCTCACCTGCTCACGGCTGACATGGGTGAAAAAGTCGGGCACCCGCACCAGGGCCGCCAGCAGATCATCGGCCAGCAGCGGGCGCACGAAACCCGGTCTGAGTCGCTGCACCCCGCCCAGCAGCGCGAACAGCGCCTGCCAGTGGGCTTGCAGCCGCTCGCCAGCCACCTTGATCAACAGACTGACGTCTCCCTTGATCATGGGGTCGGCCGGCAGGGTAAAACCGGATACTACGCCATCCTGATAGTCCTGCCCCATGCGATCGACGGCGGGGACGGCGCCCAACCGATAAACAACCGCCATGGTCAGATAGAGGGATTGCCAGCAGAGCATGCCCCAGCTGCGGGTCAGCCAGTAGGCCGGCCCCGCCTCAGGGTGCGCCAGCCGCCAGTGATCATATAGCGCCGCCGCCACCTCGGCAGGGGTTGAATGGGGGGGAGCCGCCAGCAGATGAGGCCTGTCCCCCACTCCCGCCAGCCGCCCCTTGAGCGAAGGAATAAGCCCGCTGGCAGCCCCAAACAGGGCGCCATGATCCGCAAGCGCACTAGCCTGTATATCCGTGGTCAGTTCCTCAAGTCCACCGGCCCCGGTGAACTGGCGATTGTCGCAGACTGCCAGTGGTACAGCGTGCCCCGGGACTGGCCCGGGGCGCAGGGTCAGAATACGTATTTGAGTCGCGCCTCCACATTGCGCTCTGCCCCGAACCAGCAGTTGTTCTGGTCATAGCAGGAGTAGTAGGTCTTGTTAAAGAGGTTGCTGGCACTCACCGAGGCCTCCACCCCCTTCAGACGCTGGCTGAGTTGGGCCAGATCGTAGGAGGCTGACATGTCCATCAGCAGGTAATCCGGCACAGTATCGGTGTTGGCGGCATCAAGCTGGGCCTCCCCCACGTAACGCAGACCCGCCCCCAGTCGTAACCCGTTATCCAGCTGGTAGTTGCTCCAGAGGGATGCCATCTGCTTGGGCACCCAGACCGGGGTCTTGCCCTGCAGGCTGGTGGTATCGCGGGTGATCTCCATGTCCTGGCGGGTATAACTCAGCGCCAGATCCAGCTGGCTAGTGAGATCGACTCGCCCCTCCAGCTCGACGCCCCTGGAGACCATCTCGCCGGTCTGCAGCTTGGGCCCGTAGACGTTGTCCGGATCCGTCACCAGCGCATTTTGCTTGGTGATGTGGAAGACCGAGGCGGTAAAGGTCTTGCTCATGTCCTCGGAAAGATACTTGAGCCCCCCCTCCCACTGATGGCCTGTGGCAGGGTCAAAAGCCTTGCCGCTCTTGTCCGCCCCCGCTACCGGCTCGAAGCTCTCGGCATAGCTCACATAGGGGGAAAAGCCGCCATCCAGCTCATAGAGAGTGCCGAGACGGAAGGAGAGGTTGTCCTGATCTATCTTGGCGAGGGACTGGCTCGCCGCTCCCTGATAGAGGGTCTGGCTGTCGGTGTCCATCCGGTAGCTGTCGTAGCGGGCACCGCCTATGGCCACCAGCCGGTCGAGTCGCACCTGATCCTGCAGATAGACGCCGGTCTGGGACTGGCGAATGGTCTTGCTGTCCTGATAGTTGAAGGTGAGCGCCCCCGGCACTATCTGGCTGTG
>Ga0115550_1001181_pt1 | contig 20032 bp, 13 predicted proteins | sample COGITO_mtgs_1005_FD_87177 | JGI IMG/M metagenome (GOLD analysis project Ga0115550, IMG submission 87177) | Pelagic marine microbial communities from North Sea - COGITO_mtgs_100511 | ecosystem: Environmental > Aquatic > Marine > Epipelagic | place: Germany:Helgoland, sampling site Kabeltonne... | reverse complement strand
GGGGTTTATCTCTGCCTCTATCGTAAATTTTATTGATGTATTCTGCCAAAATCCAAATTAAAATAAAGAAGAAGCCCTGCATAATTATTGTTGCTACAGATATCCACTTATATAGCGGGTAATACTCATCGTTTACTATGGTATCAAACAAAATGTACCCAAGAAAAAATAACCCAATTGGAATAACAATTAAGCCCAAAATAAAACCTAAACGAAGAGGAAAAAGAGAAAAGTTTAAAATTCCATCCATAGCCAACCTCGACATTTTTAGGAGGCTAAATTTTGATTTACCAGATTTTCTTTTCGGCCGGTCAAATTCCAATATCTCATATGGGTGGCCCATCCAACTTATTAGTCCTCGTAAATAGCCAGACCTTTCTTTGGTATCTCTTAAATACTTTACGATAGATTTGTCAATTAACCTATAATCTCCAACATGACCTTTTATTTTTATTTCAGAAAACTGATATAAAAACCAATAATAAACTGACGCTGTTGCTCTTTTGAAAATATTATCCTTTCTAGTGTTTCTTCTAGTAAAAACAACTTTTTTTCCATTTTGCCATGCTTCAATCATTTTAGGCAATAATTCTGGCGGATCTTGAAAATCTGAATCCATGGTGATAATTGCGTCACCTTGGGCAAAGTCAATTCCTGCAGATAAAGCTGTTTGGTGACCAAAGTTTCTTGTAAACTCGATAGATTTTATGGCTTTATTGGCCTTAATTAGCTCGTCTACTTGAATTGAGGTAAAATCTGTGCTTCCATCATTAACAATTATTATCTCGTAGTTGTGTACCCCGATATTGTTAATCACCTCTTCTACAAGAGGTTGCAAATTGTCTTGCTCATTAAAAACTGGAATTACTACAGATATCAATTTAAATAAGGTTTTAAAAGCCTAAAAGTAAAATTAACAAGTTATTTTCGGCTATCTTTTTTTAGATAATGAAAACTTCAACAAAAACAGAATTAATTTATGCCTGTATAATTGCGGTATTTGTTTTTGTGATATACGGCAACACCATTAATCATGGTTATAATTTCGATGATGAATACGTAATACTAAACCAACAAGTTCAGCAAGGCATAAAAGCAATACCCGATATTTTTACAAGCAGGTATTTTACTTCTGAAGACCAATCTTATGGATACCGACCCATTACCAAAGTAACATTTGCTATTGAATATTCTTTTTTTGGTTTAGATCCAAAAATAAGCCACCTAATAAATGTTCTGCTATATGGTTTAACAGGGGTATTAATTTTCAATTTTTTAGTAAAAAATTTTTCCGCTTATCCTAAATGGCTTTGGCTCTTTGGAACAATGTTATTTTTAAGTCACCCATTGCATTCAGAAGTGGTAAATAGCCTAAAAAACAGGGAAGAGATTTTAAGTTTTTTATTTGGTTTTACAACAATTTTCTTTATCTACAAATTCACAAAAACACAAAATAAATTTAATTTAATTATCTCATTTTTAAGTATTTCAGCATCTATTTTAAGTAAAGAGTCTGGCGTAATATTTCTAGGATTTGGAATATTGATTTTACTTTTTCAAATGCTTAGAAATAGAAAACTATTTATTATTCCTCAAATTTATTTTCCAAAACCCAAGTTTAGGAATGTTGCTTTAAACTCACCCTCTTACTACATAGTAGGACTTCTTTACTTTTTTCTTTTCCTGTTTCTTTTTATCAAAGTTCCAATTCTTATTGAGGTTTTAATGCATATTATTTTGCTAATAATTTTTGTTCTTTACATTCCATTTCAGCAAGTTACGAACAGAAAAAAATACTTAAAAAGTGGATATGAGTGGTTTTTATACGTGGTGTTAATCTTCAGTTTGATGTTTCACTTTGAGCCATATGGACAAATAGGCTATATTTTCCTTGTCTCGATAATATTTTTAAAATACAGCTTTAACTTTTTAAACGTTAACCAAACTCAATTGGTAAATTCGATTAATTATTCTTTTAAAAGCATTGGAATTGTTTTATTAGTCTTATTAGTATCAACAGGTGTGTTCTACATTTCGTATTATTTACCAAACGAATTATTAGACTCTACGATTCTAAAGTTATCTAAAAACCAAACTCCTCTAACCTACACAGAAAATTCTTGGGCTTCATTTAAATTATCAGGTGAAGTTTTTGTAAAATACCTAAGTATGCTTTTTTACCCAGAAAAGTTGCTTTTTTACTATGGTTACAATACCATTCCAATACCTGAAGATTTTAATTTAAACCTTGCCTTCTTCGTTGTTTTTGCTTTGGGCTTAACTTTAATTTTATTTTTTATAAAACATACAAAATCGGCTTTTCTATTTGTATTCTTTTTACTGGTTGGAATGTTGTTTTTTTCAAATTTACTATTTGAAGTACCTGGTATTATTGGAGATAGGCTAATGTATGTGACTTCTTTTGGCTTTTGTGGTTTAATTTCAATTGGTCTTTACAAGTTATTTTCTTTAGAGAATAAATTCCTCAAGGGATTAGCATCCTTCATAGGTATTTCGGCTTTAGTACTTTACAGCTTTAAAACAATTTCAAGAAATGCAGATTGGCAAAATAAAAGCACATTATATAACGCTGATGTTAAATATTTAGAAAACTCTGCAAGAGCCAATATGATTTATGCCGATTTACTTTTTGGACAGGCACAAGAAAAATTAACAGAAAATAATTTAAAGGATGCAAACAAAATGTTTGAAGCCTCAGCATTTTACTACGAAAAATCATTGAAAGTTGACTCTTCAAACTTTACCGTTTACAACAACTTGGGCACTATTTATTTTTCGTTTTTAGCTGACCCGGAAAAAGCAAAATATTTCCTCAAACAAGGATTAAGCAAAAGGTTTGCAAATTATTATGCTTACAATAATTTAGGAATGATTTATGAAGAGCTTCAAAAACCTGATAGCGCATTAATGTATTTTAAAAAATCGATTGATTTAAATCCAACAAATACTGAAGGAAACTTTGGCATGGCAAGGGTTCTCCACCAACAAAACAAATTTGAAGAAGCATTTACTTACTACGTAAAAGTTTTAGAAAAAAATCCAAGAGAAATAGAAGCTCATGAAAAAATGGGAGACTTACTTTTGCAAATGGGTGATACTTCAAACGCTATTAGGTTTTACCAAAACGTATTAAAAATTAATTCCTCAAGAATTGATGTTGAACAAAAACTTGAAAAACTATCATATTAACATGAAAAGATTCACACTTCTTATCCCTATTTTTCTATTTCTTTTTTCCGCAAAAGCGCAAGTAAAATTCGATTATGATTATGTTGTTGTGGGCGCAGGCATGAGCGGTCTTTCTGCCGCCTGTAACCTAAATAATTATAATGGGTTGGTACTTGAAAAAAATGGGCGTGTCGGAGGCAGGGTACATTCAAAAACCTATGAAGACATTACATATGAAATGGGTGCTTATTCTGCGTACCCAAGTCAGCTTTTACCTTTCGAATATGACCCCGGTAGTTTAAGTCCTGGAAATGATTCTTTGGGAATGTTGTTAAATGGAAAAATAATTCGCTGCGCCAACCCGCTTGAATGTATGTTTAAAGGTGGGTTTTCGGTTGAAGACATTGAATCTATTCAAGAGTTTGATGGAAAAAACGGAATTGACTTTTCCCGTTTTCCTACTTGGAAAATTCAAATGATGAATGGCTTTTTTAACGTGGTTCAATCTGGAGATATTAGAGAATATAACCCAAAACGCCAACGTGATGCTTTTAAAAAATGGACAACAGACCATTACAACAATGGCAATAGTGCCTTAGCCTATGAGTATAGAAGTAGGCTAAATGCCAAGGTGGTTTTAAATGCCGAAGTAACTCGAATTAAAGATTATGGAACCTATGTTCAAATTGAATACCTAGAAAACAATAAAAAATTTACAGTAACTTCAAAATCTGTTGTAGTTACAACACCTGCTCCCATTACCACAAAAATTATTGAAGATCTTAAGCCTGAGGTAAACACTATGCTTGAGAAAGTAAAATTTAATCCTCATGCGGTTTATGTTATGGTTTTAAAGGGAGATAAAATAAAGCCTTTTAATTACCTTACCACGCCTGAGTTGCAATCTTCATATATCTTGAGAGGTACTACTGACAATCCAAATCTCAATGTATTTTACATTCACTTTTCTCACGATAAATCTAAATTTATCGAAAAGTTTAATCAGGATAAATTAGATAAAACAGCCTTAGAGGTAATGGAAAGTACTTTTGGAAAAAGTTTCTCAAAAGAATTGGTTGTGAAAACAGATTTTTCTTTTTGGAAATCGGCAGCAGTTGTGGTTGACCCAGATTATTACGAAAGATGGGAAAGAATTATTTTTCACCCTAGCAAACGTGTGTTTTTGGCTGGCGATTATTTAGATATTTATGGTTTTCCATTGGGAATAAATGCAGCAGTACAATCTGGTTTAAGGGCTGGAAAAGAGACATTTGAATTTTTAAGAGATGAGTAAAATTCTTGCTCTACCTCATTCAATCATTTCGAAAATTGAAGCTAAAAATTCACCATTTTTTTACTTTCTTTTTGTTTTCTTCTTTTCTATAGTAGTAAGAAACTTTTTAGAAGTTATTACCTACCGAGAAATTAAATTATCAGATTGGTATGCTCACATGCACTACTCTACCTACTATTTGGCCTTGGTAGGATGGATAATAATTCTTTTAAAAGTTTTTGTGAAAGAAAAAACAGAAACTATTGCCAAGGTGGTTTTAACCTTTATGCCAATAATTATTATTTGCCCAATTATTGATTTTGGCGTTCATCAGTTTGCGGATTTTCACCAAGTATTGGGTTATTTATCTCCAGAGTTGCATGGTAATTTCTTTAGCCAATATTTCTTGTTTTTTGGCAACCATATTGGCGAAAAACTAGGGCCATCCATCGGCTACCGCATTGAAGTTCTTTTTGTACTAATTGGGTTAGCCATTTACATTTGGGTGAAAACAGAGAATCTAATTAAAGCCTTTCTTGGCTTCTTGGCCTTGTACACCCTTATTTATTTTTTCTGCTCTACCCCATACGTTTTAAAAAACTTTTTAGGTCTTTCGCCATACAGTCCTCAATTGGTGCCATACTATTTATTGCTTACTTTAATTTCAGGTTTATTAATTTTTTACTCAAACTTTAAAAAAGAGACCTTAATTCTGATAAAAGATTTTAGATGGCTTAGACTCGGTTTTTACGAATTAATTTTCCTTTTTGGGTTGGTTTATGGTTTAACCAATGGGGGAATAATAAAAGCTTCAATAATTTACCAAGGAGTTTTCACGCTAATTGCCATTGCCTTTTCATGGAAGTATGCTGTAATGATTAATAATTTGGAAGATTTAAAAATTGATGCTGTTTCGAACCCATCTAGGCCATTGCTTCAGAACTTTAATACTAGTTTTTACAAAACTATTTCGTGGTGGGTTTTGGCAATCAGCATGGTTTTTTCTTTGTATGCTGATGTTGTAATTTGGCAATTTATCACCATTTTTTCTCTCAACTATTTCATTTATTCGGCAGAACCATTGAGGTTAAAGCGAATTCCTATTCTCTCTAAACTCCCAATTGCCGTAAACATATTATTGCTTTTTTTACTCGGCAATATTTATGTTGGCAACAACACAAGTAATATTCCTAACGAAATAATTTGGTTCATAATAATTGGCGGAACTTTTGCCTTAAATGTTATTGATATTAAAGATTTCGAAGGAGATAAAAAAGCTGGCATAAAAACCTTGCCTGTGTTAATTGGCTTAAAACCGGCAAAATTTATTCTTGGAATTACCTTTTTGGTTGGACATTTACTTGGTTTTTTATTTACTGATAGCTCCACAACATATTTTGTTCTTGTAGGATTAGGAATTCTTCAACTAATATTTATTACTTCAAAAAAATACAGCGATTCTAAAGTTGTTGGAACTTTTTTGATTGCAATTCTAATTACGGCGCTCGAAAAGTTTTTTTAACATTTCTTAATTGAACCCAAAATAAGGTTTGGTGTACAGCTCACTAAATTGCAAAAAAAATCCCCAAACTACTGTAGTTCAGGGATTAAATGTTGACCGACTAGGGCTCGAACCTAGACTCTTCTGGACCAAAACCAGATGTGTTGCCAGTTACACCATCGGTCAATTGCGCTGCAAAAATATAAATTTTAGAAACGTACAATAACATTTCATTAAAAAATCAAATTGTTAAAATGTCTTGTTTAGTTAAATTCGCAAACTCAATAAAATAATATACATGGATTACAAAAAACTCAACATAATTGGCGGATGGTTAGTCTTCTTCATTTCTGCCTTTGTTTACATCTCCACAATGGAACCCACATCAAGCTTTTGGGATTGTGGTGAGTTTATTGCCACATCATATAAATTAGAAGTTGGTCACCCTCCTGGCGCACCATTATTCCTAATGATTGGAAGGCTGTTTTCAATGTTTGCAGACCCAATGAATGTTGCGTATTACATCAACATGATTTCTGCTTTAAGTTCGGCATTTACCATCATGTTTTTATTTTGGACCATTACCTACTTCGGAAGAAAATTTTCTGAAAGTAACAACGAAGAATTTTCTTTAGGTCGCCAAATAGGAGTTTTAGGTAGTGGTTTTGTAGGTGGTTTAGCTTATACATTTTCGGATACATTTTGGTTTTCGGCAGTTGAAGCAGAGGTTTACGCTATGTCATCACTCTTTACAGCCATTGTTTTTTGGGCCATTTTAAAATGGGAAGAAAACTCAGATAAAGCAGGATCTGTTAAATGGATTGTATTTATTGCTTACATGATGGGCCTTTCAGTTGGAGTCCATTTGTTGAACTTACTTGCCATACCGGCTTTAACATTTGTTTATTATTTCAAAAATTATAAGGTTACTCCAAAAGGTGTAGCTATTACTTCAGTGCTTTCTGTTTTTATTTTAGGCTTTGTTCAAAAAGGAATAATTCCTGGAGTAGTAAAAATTGCCTCTTGGTTTGAGTTGTTATTTGTAAACTCTTTTGGAATGCCTTTTCAAAGTGGTGTAATTTTCTACATCATTTTATTATCAGCAGCTTTGGGGTATGGCTTGTATTACACCGCAAAAAATCAAAAAGCTTTAGCCAATACTGTGCTTCTTTGTATTACCATGATTTTAATTGGTTATTCATCTTATGCTATGATTACAATTAGATCGTTGGCAAACCCTCCAATGGATGAAAACAACCCTGAAAACGTTTTTAACCTTTTATCTTATTTAAATCGTGAGCAATATGGTTCTCAGCCAATTGCCTATGGTCATTATTTTAATTCGCCTTTAGATGCAAGCGACCCTTACAGCGATGGAGACCCTGTTTACACGCCAGATTTTGAAAAAGGAAAATATTACATCTCTGACGACAGAAAAAATTCAGTTCCAAATTATGCTTCTGAATTTAAAACTGTTTTCCCTAGAATGTGGAGCTCAGACAATAGGCATGTAAATGCCTACAAAAACTGGAGCGACTTTAAAGGAAAACCAATTAGATACAATGGCCAAACCATCAACAAACCAACTTTTGGGGAGAACTTGAAATTTTTCTTTAGCCATCAAGTTAACTTTATGTATTTCAGATATTTATTTTGGAATTTTGTCGGTAAACAAAACGATATTCAGGGCCATGGTAATTTTACTGATGGAAACTGGATTAGCGGAATAACATTTATTGATAATATGAGGTTGGGAGAGCAAGGAGATGACAAGCTACCTGACCACATGGCAAATAACCCTGCAAGAAATAAATTTTTCTTTTTACCTCTTATTTTAGGATTAGTAGGCCTTTGGTTTCAATTCAAAAAAGACAAAAAAGATTTCTCCATTGTAATGATGCTGTACCTATTTACTGGTTTAGCCATTATTGTTTACCTAAACCAATACCCTTTTCAGCCAAGAGAAAGAGATTATGCTTACGCAGGCTCTTTTTATGCCTTTGCCATTTGGATAGGGCTAGGAGTTTATGGCTTATTTGAAACCATAACAGAAAACTTGAAACTAAACCCAAAAGTTGCAGCAGCTGCTACTACTTTAATTTGCTTTATTGCAGTTCCTGGTTTAATGGCAAAAGAAGGATGGAACGACCATGATAGATCTGATAGGTATACTGCTAGAGATTTTGCTAGAGCCTATTTAGATTCTTGTAAACCAAACTCAATATTGTTTACCAATGGAGATAATGATACATTCCCACTTTGGTATGTTCAAGAAGTAGAAGGCTACAGAACCGATGTTCGTGTAATTAACTTAAGTCTTTTAAATACAGATTGGTACATTGAGCAAATGGACAGAAAAGCCTACGACTCTGAAAGAGCACCTTTTAGCTTAACACCAAAACAATACAGGCAAGGTACTCGTGATTATTTACCTGTTGTAGATATGAATAAAAAAGAGGCTTTTGTAGATGTTAAAAAAGTAATTGATTTTATTTCTGATGAAAATAATGCAAGACCTTTTGGCGGAAACAATACCCTAAATTATTTCCCTACTAGCAAGTTTAGTCTTAAAGTGGATAAAGCAAAAGTTCTTGCTGATGGCACTGTACCTGAAGAAATGAAGAACAATGTTGTTGACGAAATTACATGGTCTTACAAAAAGAATTACATCCTTAAAAAGGATATGATGATCATGGACATTCTTGCCAATTTTAATTGGGATAGACCAATCTATTTTGCCATTACCACGGGTAATTCAGCTTATATTGGTTTAGAGCAATATTTTCAATTAGAAGGTCTTGCTTATAGGCTTGTTCCGTTTAAGGTTCGCTCTCCAGATGGACAAACAGGCTATGTTAATACTGATATTATGTACGAAAACTTAATGACTAAATATCAGTATGGTGGTATGGAAGACCCTACTGTTTATATGGATGAAAATAACCGAAGAATGTGTATGAATTTGCGAAACAATTTTGCCAGACTTGCCGAATCTTTATACAGAGAAGGTAAAAAAGACAAAGCTGTTGAAGTATTAGACAAGAGCATTGAGTTAATGCCTAATGAAAACATACCATACAACTTCTTTATTTTACCTACTGTTGAGGCATATTATAAAATGGGTGAGTTTGAAAAAGCAAATGCCATAGTAGAAGTATTGTTTACCATGTACTCACAAGAATGTAGTTATTACTTTGATTTGCCAGATACTTACTTTAATCCTGTAAAAAATGAGGCTCAGCAAAGTATAAGTGTATTATACAGGCTAAGTCAGTTAACCAATGATATTTACAGTCAACCTGAGTTAGGGACCAAAATAAAAGCCGAATTTGATAGGTTACAACCTATATTTACTTCAAGAGTTCAATAGTGTTAGATTTTATTAAGCCTCCCAAAATTGGGAGGCTTTTTTATAAAGACCTGATTTTTAAAATTCCAAACAAGGAAAATAAAATCTTTTTGACTTTTGATGATGGTCCAAACCCTGAGGTTACACCATTTATTTTAGAAACTCTTTCTAAATTTAACGCAAAGGCAACTTTTTTTTGCTTGGGAAAACAAGTAGAAAAATACCCTGCTCTTTTTGACCAAATAATTTCAGAAGACCACCAAGTTGGCAACCATGGTTTTGAGCATTTAAATGGATGGGAAACCAAAACTGAGCATTATATTAACAATATAATTAAAGCCTCAGAAATAATAGATTCAAAATTATTTAGGCCCCCTTATGGCAAAATGAAAGTAAGCCAGATAAAGTTTTTAAAGGAAAAATTCAAATTGGTTTTATGGGATGTTTCTGCACAAGACTATTTGCCAAAAATTTCAGTAGAAAAAGTTGTTTCTAATGTTGTAAACCATACTACAGAAGGCTCTATAATAGTTATGCATGATAATGTAAAGGTAAAACCTCATCTCAAAAACTCGCTTCCAGCTATAGTTTCTACGTTAGTTGACCGATATAATATGAGTTTCGTCTAAATCCAGCTGATTTTCAACAATTTCTTAACATATACGAATCTATTATAGCTGTATTTTCGTTTCATAGATTATCTATTGAAGTTTTTGTGAATGACCTACTTGGTAAAGATTATATTACGGACCTTACCTTTATTAATCAAGGAAACTCAACCCTTGTTATTTTAGAGTTAAGCTCAACTTTACCTGCAGGAACTTACTTTATTAACATTGTTACTGCTGAAGGGGTTACATCAAAAAGAGTGTTGGTAAAATAATTCTAATTACTGCATCAAAGGATTTAGAATATCTAAAATTTGTTGTTTTTGTAAAACCCCAGCTTGCCTAAACTTTTGTTGGCCATTTTGGTAAACCATCAATGTTGGCACTCCCCTAATACCAAGTTTACTTGCTAACGCTTGGTTTTTGTCAACGTCAATTTTTATAACTTTTACTTTTCCTGAGGTTTCTTTTGCTACCTCTTGAATAATAGGCGATACCATTTTACAAGGGCCACACCATTCTGCAAAAAAATCGATTAGTACGGGCTGTTCTGAGTTAATTATATCTGAAAATTTTGCCATAGCCTGAAAATAAAAGCCCCGCAAATGCGGGGCTATAAAAGTTTTATTTATTTAATTCGAATCCATTTTGGTTCCAACTACCAATTCCTCCATCAAGGTTATATACTTTGGTGAAACCTTGTTCTAAAAGCATGTTGGCCGCTTTGCTAGACCTTCCTCCTGCTGCACAATAAACATAAATTGGTTGGTCTTTTGGCAACTTAGATGCTTTTTGGATAAAGTCATCCTCGTAAAAATCTATTTCAGTTGCATCGCCAATTTTACCTTGTGCAATTTCATTTGGGGTTCTAACATCTAATACTATCCCTTCAACTTTTTGAATTTGATCTTTAAACTCTGATGCGGAAAGATTTGTAAATGATCCGTTTTGTTTTTGTTGCGCTTGGCAACCTGCTAGGGCTATAATTACGGCCCCAAATACCATTAATAATTTTGTTTTCATCTTATAATAATTTTCTCCAGCCTCCGCCATTATACACATCTTGAATTCCTTCGCGCTCAAGCATTGATTTTGCTTGGCCACTTCTATTACCTGATGCACAGCATAAAACCAGTGGTTTTTTAATTGACTTTAATTTATTTATCTTATGTGATATTTGATTTAAAGGAATATTAATTGAGCCAGGAACATTTCCGCTGTTAAACTCTTGAGGTGTTCTAACATCAATAATTTTAGCGCCTTGTAGCAACCAAACTCTTGTAATCTACTTTTGGGCCTAAACCAAATAATTTTTCTAAAAATCTCATTATCAATTATTTGTTATTTCACCATCCCAACCCATAATTCCATTACCTAGGTTGTTTAATTCACCAAACCCCCAACTTGCCATTGCTCCACAAGCAGATGCACTTCTACCGCCGCTTCTGCAATAAACATAATAGTTTTTTGACTTGTCTAACTCATTAATTTGTTGAGGGAATGAACCTCCCATAATGTCAATGTTTATTGCATTAACCAAATGGCCTGCATTAAATTCTTCAGGAGTTCTTACATCTAATAAAATGCTATTATCAGCCTCCATTCCGTTTTTAAAATCTGTGTTATTTAAATTTTTATACATGTTTTAATTATGCTTTTGTTGATGGACAAATAAATTCTGTTATTGTGATATTTCCTTCTTCTAAAATGGCATCGAATCCACCTTTGATATCAATGATATTTTTAAATCCGTTCTTTTTTAATATTGAGTTTGCAATCATAGACCTGTAACCACTTTTACAATGAACATAGTAAGTTTCATTTGAGGCTAAATCCCCCAAACCTTCATTTAAATAATCAAGTGGAGAGTTAATTGCAGTTTCGGCATGCTCAGCTTCAAATTCAGATGGCTTTCTTACATCTAATACTTTAGCTCCATTTGCAATAAGAGAAACAAGTTCTGTTGCTGATACTTGGTCGATTGCTTCTGTTTCATTAGAAGCTGTTTTCCAAGCCTCAAATCCACCTTCTAAGTATCCAATAGTATTATCGTAACCAACCCTAGATAATCTCATTACAGCTTCTTGAACTCTATCTTCTGGTGCAACCAAAAGAATATTTGCTTTTATATCTTCAATTAAAGTACCTACCCATGAGGCAAATTGGCCATCTAATGGAATATTAATTGAGTTTTTGATAAAGCCTTGTCTAAATTCATCTTGATGTCTGACATCTAAAATTAAAGCGCCATTTTGAGCCTTTTCTTTAAATGAATCTACATTTAAGCCAATCTTAGCAGCTTCCATTACTTCATCAATATTTGTGTAACCATTTTTATTCATCATGGCATTTTTTGGAAAATACTGAGGAGGAGGCGCAATGCCTGTAGTTAAAACTTTTATAAAGTCTTCTTTAGCTTGCTCTTGCAAAGCGTAGTTAGTTTGTTTTTGCTCACCTAAAGTTGAGAATGTTTCTTTACTCATGCTTTTTCCACAAGCTGAACCAGCCCCATGCGCAGGATAAACCAAAATATCGTCTGGCAAAGGCATGATTTTGTTTCTTAAAGAATCATACATCATTCCAGCTAAATCTTCTTGGGTAAGATCACCTTTTACTGCCAAGTCTGGTCTTCCAACATCGCCAATAAATAAAGTGTCTCCAGAAAAAATACAGTATGGTTTTCCATTTTCATCAAACAACAAAAAAGTTGCAGACTCAGGTGTATGGCCTGGAGTATGAAGTACTTTAATAGTAAGTTTTCCTACTTTAAACTCTTCGTTGTCTTTTGCCACATGGACATCATAATTTGTTTTGGCACCTGGTCCAAAAACAATGGTTGCTCCAGTTTCATTTGCTAAATCAACATGACCCGAAACAAAATCTGCATGAAAATGTGTTTCAAAAACATATTTTATTTTGGCGTTGTTTTCAGATGCCATTTTTAAGTATGGCTCTGTTTCCCTTAATGGGTCAATAATAGCTACTCCACCTTCAGACTCGATGTAGTATGCTGCTTCTGCAATACACTTAGTGTACAATTGTTCTACCTTCATTTCCTAATTTAATTAATTACATTTTTCAATACATGATACAATTTGAGTAATTCGGTCGTGCTTCAAGAAATAAACACAGTTTTTTCCATCACGCTCTGAGCTCAATAAACCTTTTGATTTTAATAAAGTTAAATGATGCGATGCCGCTGCTTGTTCAATAGAAAGGGCTTCGTAAATTTCGGTTACATTCATTTTAGAGTTAACTCCTAATAAATCTATAATGGCTAACCTAATTGGATGAGCCATAACTTTTAACATTGTTGCTGCTTTTTCCAACTTTTCTGTTCCTAATAATTCAATCGACATATATACATATCTAAATTTCTAGATGCAAATGTATAAATTTTTTTATTTCTTATCCAAAAATTTTATTTGAAGTAAAATTTCGTGAGAACCATTGCTATAGTTGGAATAACTCAACATTGGAACATCATAAGAATAAGCAAAAGCAAAGTGTTCATTTATATTATAGCCTAAAAGCCCCGCAACACCATCATCTTGCCTAAAGTTTGCCCCTAACCAAATTAAATCATTGTAGGTTGCCCTAACTCCTCCTTCAAAAGCAATTATTGGGTCAACATATTTTACCAAGAAAGAGGGTTGAATCACAAAATCTCCTAAGGGTATATTGTATCCACCCATGGCATAAAAATGTTGCGATAACCTTGATAAGGTATTTTCATAATCTTCAAAAAACTGCAACTTGGTGTTCATTAATTGGGGGGCAGAAAGAGAGAAGAAAAACTTCTCGTTGTATAAATATAATCCGGCAGCTGCATCTGGCACAACAACAGATTGTATTCCATTACTTAGGGCCAAGTCATTTTGGTCTTGTAAATCTAATTTTGAGCCATCAAGTAAAAATTGCAAAACACCTCCTGAAACTCCTAAACTCAATTTAATATCATCGGTTAATTTAAAATGGTATGCATAAGAAATTTTAGCACCAGTTCTTCTAGTTGGCCCTGTAATATCAGAGAAAATAAATCCACCTAATCCAACTTTTTGATTTTGCATTGGGCCATGTAAACTAAATACAAATGTGCGAGGCGCATCCGTTACACCCACCCATTGAAGTCTTTGGTTTGCTTTTGCATCGAAATATGATTTATTTCCACCAATAGCTGGATTTAACACATAGTCGTTTATCATGTATTGCGTAGATTGAGGCAATTGCTGAGCAAACGAGCCGAAACCAAAAAAAACAAATAACACTATGTATATTAACTTCTTCAAATTATTTGATAATAGTAATTGTGCCTGTTATTGGCTTATTGTTAACTCCATCATTTAACTTAATAGCATAATAGTATGTTCCAACTGGCATATCATTGCCATTAAAAGTTCCATCCCAACCAACATAAGGCACAGGAGACTTGTAAATTAATTTACCCCAACGAGTGTAAACCTCTACCTCTGCTTGCGGATAATCTTGCAAAATATCAATTTGCCAAACATCATTTACTCCATCTCCATTTGGCGAGAATCCATCGTTTACCTCAAAGGCTAGGTCTACAATTACATTTACAGTATCGGTTCCGATACAACCATTCTCGCCAATAGCAGTAACAACGTAAGCTGAGTTTTCTGTTGGCGAAACCATTGGATTTGCTATTGCATCATTTGACACCTCAGTAAATGGTTCCCAAGCAAATCTCGAACTTGGCGGCGCTGTTGGATTACCGCCTAGCATTGTAGATTCGCCTTCAATAATCGTTCTATCATCTCCCGCATCAATTGGCCCGTATGAGGTTACATTAACATTGAGGGTATCTATTGTAATACAGCCATTGTAAACTGCAGTTACATAATATTTAAGTCTTTCATTTCTTGTTAAAATAGTTGGAGATGTTCCTTGGCCTACAATATTTCCAAAATCATCAATCCAATCAATTGTTGGACCTGAAGTTGGACTTACTTTAGCATTAAACTGAATTAATCCTACCCCTTGACAAATGATAGTATCCTGTCCAGCGTTTACAGTTAATTCTGTAATTGCAAAAATTTCTTCATTTAATGTGTCTGTACATCCATTGGCATCAGAAATAAGCACTCCATAACTACCAGGGAAAAGGTTTGAAACATCTTCAATGGTAGCATTAAAGTTTTCAGGGCCGCTCCAATTGAAACCTACAGGGGCGGTTCCTCCAAATACAGTAATAGCAATTCTTCCGTCATTTGAGTTAAGACAGCTAGCATTTTGCTTACCAGTGATTATAGCATTAATGGCAGCAGGGCCAAAAACTTCGAACTGATCAAATGCTACACAGCCAAAAGTATCGGTTGCTGTAACTGTGTAAATACCAGGGCATAAATTTGAAATATCTTCGGTGGTGAATGCTCCAGGCTGCCACTCAATTTTTACATTATTTCCCGTAATCCTAGTTTTAATTTCGCCATCGCAAACTCCAGAACATTCAGAATGAATAATATCTTCTAATATTATAGATGGTCCATCTGAATTAGATAAACCTACTGGCAAAATTTGCTGACAACCTAAAGAATCAGTTACTCGCAAATTATACTGGCCACTAGAAATATTATTTAAAGTTGTAGTGTTTTGGAAAGGGATAAGTGGTGAAAGGTTTTGATCGAGCCAGAAATATAAATACCCATTAACCCCAGTAATTCCTCCATTGACTTGGGCTACAATTGCTCCATCATTATTTCCACAGCTTGGCTCTGTAGTAATAAATTGGGCTTCTATTTTTGCCGGTTCTGTAATAGTAATTGTATCATTTATTAAACAACCTGCACTATCAGTAACTTCAACTCCGTAATTACCTGCAGCTAAGCCCGAAACTTTAAGGCTAGTTTGATTTAATTTAGGCCAAAAAGCTGTAACAGGATTACTTCCGGAAATAATATTTAAAGTTGCTGAACCATCATTTGAACCATTACATGAAATATTATTTTTTGCAATTGTAAACTGAGGGCCTCCATTGTTACTTAATGGGATATTATTAACTGAAATACAGCCATTATTATCAAAAACAGAAACTGTATAAACCCCTGCACAAAGCGAGGAAGTAAAATTGGTATTTGCTCCATTACTCCAAACAAAATTTAACAACCCTAAACCACCTGTTGCATTTACATTTATTGAACCATTACATTGGTTGCAAGATGGAACTGTAATAGTTGTTGTATTTATTACTATAGGATTGGCACCTTGAATAGTAACCGAGTCTTTTATTGAACAGCCAGACCCATCAGTTATAGTAACTACATGTTTGCCATCGCAAAGATTAATTGCTGTTGCAGTTTGTTCGCCGTTATCCCAATTGTATAAGATTGTGCCTGTTCCTCCTACTACATTTACTTTGGCGCTAGCATCGCAAGTACTTGAACATTGTATAGGTTTCAAGATATTTATTACTGAAGTCAATACAATTTGTTCGTTTACAGTATAATTTGAAACGGCTTTACAACCTGCCGAATCGGTAACCTGAACAAAGTAGCTTCCTTTACATAATCCAACAGCATCTTGTGTGTTTTGGTTAGTGGGGTTCCAGTTGTAGTTAAGTGGACCTTTTCCAATTGCAGTGATAAATATTTGGCCATCGCAAGTGCTTCCACAGCTTGCATCTGCAATAGAATCAAGTGTTACTGTGGGTGAAATATTATTGGGTAAAGTAACATCGAATACTCCTCCACAGCTATTAGAATCACCAATTGCTACTTTGTATCCTGAAGCTGGTAAATTTGAAATAGTTGAAGTTGTAGTTACTGGCGAAAAAACATTTCCATTAATATCTAACCATAAAATGGTGTAACCTGTATTGGTAAATGGCGTTCCACCGTTAATGTTTGCAGTTATTGAACCATCTGAATTTCCGCAGGTTGGCAATATTTTAGAAAACGTAACATTAATTTTATTTGGTTCTTTAATTTTTACAGTATCAGCAGTAATACAACCTGAACTATCTGAAACTTCAATGGGGTAAACTCCTGCGCAAAGTCCAAATGCAGTATCAGACAAATTGAATATTGTAGGCCAGTTAAAACTTATTGGTTGAGTACCTGAAATAACCTCAATTTTTGCATTTCCATTGCAAGCCCCAAAGCAAAGTGCATCATTTGTTTTAACACTTATAACTGGTGCTCCAATGTCACTCAAAGGAACTTGGAATACAGCACTACAGCCGTTTTGATCTGTTACTGTTACTGAATAATTTCCTGCACATAAATTATTTGCACCGGCGCCAACTTGACCGTTGCTCCAAGTGTAGGTTAATGTTCCAACACCTCCGCTAGCTGCGGCAAAAATTACCCCATTGCAAACACCACAATTTGGTTGGGTGATTACCGTGCTATCTAAAATAATCGCAGGAGGTGCACCAATGGAAATGCTTGTATCAAAGCTACAACCACCGCCATCAGTTACAGTTACTTTATTTATCCCGTTAAATAAAGCTACTGCTGTATCGGTAGATTCCCCATTTTGCCATTGATAAAATAAAGGAAGAGTTCCTCCATTAACCAAAACAGTTGCGCTTCCATCAGAAGTATTAAAACAAGATTGATCAGCAACTAAAACTGGAGACCCAGATATTCCTCCTAAATTGCCTAATGAGTAGTTAGCAAAACTTAAACAGTTGTTTGAGTCTGTAACTTGAAGTGAATAACTGCCGGCCAATACACCAATATTATCTTCTTGGGTTGAACTATCTGGTAACCATAAGTAGTTGTAAGGTAACGTTCCTCCTGAAATTGAAACAAAAATTTCACCCGAGGCAGAACCAGCACAATTGGCATCATTAATACTATCTAAAGAAATTAACGGAGCCCCTTGGTTTGGAAGAAAAACCGAAATATCTTCTGAACAGTTTGTACTATCTGATATTTGCAAATAGTATTGTCCTGCAGCCGCGTTTACAAGTGAATCTGTTGAATTATTTGGAATGAGAGGTGTTTTACTTGCATCTAACCAATTATAAGAATAGCCATTTAACCCAGGATATCCTCCTGAAATATTCTGAACAATAACTTTTCCATTATTTACCCCACAATTAGGCAAGCTAAAAATTGAGGGTGAAGCTACTATTTGGTTTGGAGTTACTATTGTTATGGTATCTACTGTAATACATTGATTTGAATCTTCTACTTGAACACTATAAACACCTGGACATTGATTGGTAATAGTATCTGAAGTAGGCCCGCTTAATCCCCAAATTATTGAAAATGGAGCTATCCCTGTAATACTAGAAATAAAAGCTTCGCCATCACAATCCCCAAAACATGAAACCGGGCTAGCTCCAATATTAAAGGTTGGGCCAACATCATTTGATAATCCGATTAAGGTACCAACAGAACATGAGCTAGAGTCAGAAACTAAAATATTATAAGGGCCTGCAGGAACATTTGAAAGAATACTTGAGCCTGCAGTTCCATTCCACGAATAATTTAAAATTCCTTTTCCTCCCGAAGCAAAAACTTCAATATTACCATTAGAAGCAGCACAACTTGGATTTATTGTATTTACCGAATCAATAATTATTTGAGCAGGATTTATTAACGTTACGGTATCAAGAACACTACAATTTGCATCGGTAATTGTAACAATTGTAGGACCAGCACAAACTTTAATTGCTGTATTTCCAAATTCACCATTCGACCAAAAATAATTTGGAGTTCCTTGGGTTCCCGTTGAACTTATTGATGCAACAGCATCACAAACTCCAAAACAAGAAATATCTGATAATACAGAAATTGTAGAATTAATTTTTGCCGGCTCTTTAATAGTGTCTGTAAATATTGAAACACATGCGCTATTATCAGTTAATACCAAGGTATAAATATTTGCAGTTGCATTTGTTAAATCTTGATTTGGGTTTGCACCTGGAGACCAAGAATAAATATAAGGTAAGGTTCCACCAGTTACTGAAACAGCTATTTTTCCATCTGATGACCCAAAGCAACTTGTGTTTACAATTGAATCTAAAGTAATTTGTGGAGCTCCTTTGTTATTCAACCCTACAGAGAAAGTATCTGAACATGTGCTATCGGCAACCACTAAATAATATAAACCTGCTTGCACATTTTGTATGGTATCATTGGTTTGAGCCGGCGCAAAAGGAGTTTTTGCATTGTTTAACCATTGCAAATTATACCCAACACCAGCAATTGGTTTACCTCCAGAAATTAAAGCTGAAATTTCTCCGTTACTAGTTGCACAATTTGGTGAAATAGTATCAAATAAAACAGAAAGTGAAGGAGGGGCATTTAAGATTACACTATCAATAGCAAAACATCCACTCAACTCTGAAACAGTAACTATGTATTTGTTTAAAGGTAAACCAATAGCTGTTGAATCATTTAAAGAAATATTATGTGACCAATTATATGTTAATGGCTGGTTACCACCAGAGGTTTTAACAGTTATTGAACCATCTAAAGAATTTCCACATGATGGCTCTTGAACTGCAAATCCATCAATTTGAATTGAAGGAAATGACGGAACAAAAACAGAGTCGATAATAATTGCTCCAACCGAATCGGTTACAGTTACAGTATAAAAACCAACGCATAAATTTGTTAAACTATCTAAAGTATCATTAACATTTGTTGACCATACATAAGAATATGGGGTGTAACCTCCCGAAACGTTTGTAAATATATTTCCAATACAATTGCCTGGATTACAATCTGTTGAGTCAACAGAAAAGCTTATTACAAGTGGAGAGGCTCCAGGTGGGTCAAAAATAGTATCAGTGTAGAATGCTTTACATCCGTTAGTATCTGTTACTTCTAATGAATAAATACCAGAACAAAGATTTGAAATATCTTCGGTCGTATCTAAAGTTGGAGACCACAAAATTGAATCTATTGGAGTAGTTCCAAAAGGCAAAATTGTAACATCTAACGCTCCATCACAAACCCCAGGAAATGAAGTATTGGTTTTTGAAACTAAGGTAATTGTAGGTGCATTTTGGTTAGAAAGAGAAACAGAAGAAGTATCTACACAACCTAATGAATCTGAAACCTCTAAATAATATAACCCTGAGCCTAATGTGGCAGTTGTTGAAGAGTTATTAGGTAACCCTAAACTATTTTTTG
>Ga0115550_1001175_pt1 | contig 20077 bp, 18 predicted proteins | sample COGITO_mtgs_1005_FD_87177 | JGI IMG/M metagenome (GOLD analysis project Ga0115550, IMG submission 87177) | Pelagic marine microbial communities from North Sea - COGITO_mtgs_100511 | ecosystem: Environmental > Aquatic > Marine > Epipelagic | place: Germany:Helgoland, sampling site Kabeltonne... | reverse complement strand
TTTTATGAGTACGTCGGATATCTTCGATATCATTCAAATTATTTTTGCTGACATTGTATTGTCTGGTGATAATGCACTGGTTATTGGCATGGCCGCTGCCGGACTTCCGGCTGAGATGCGCCGGCGTGCAATTTTTATCGGTATGGCAATGGCTGCAGGCTTGCGGATCGTCTTTGCTGTTTCTGCCTCTTACCTTCTTGCCATTGAAGGCATCCTGCTGATTGGTGGTGTCTTGTTGGCATGGGTCTGCTGGCGGTTTTATAAAGATCTTCGCGAATTTAACGCGCTGCCTGATGAGGCGGATGGCGCCAAGGCTGTGTCTGACGGTGAGGCGGGGGAGACAAATTTTGGCCGTGCACTGGTTACAATATTGATAGCAGATGTTTCGATGTCGATTGACAATATCGTTGCTGTTGCAGCAATCGCCCGAGATAATACACAGATGCTTATTTTTGGGTTGGTTCTTGCGATTGCAATGATGGCATTCTTTGCCTCTCTTATCATGAGAATCATGTTGAAATACAAAGCACTCTCCTATCTTGGGTTAGTGCTTTTGATTTATCTGACAGTAACGATGCTTCATGATGGGGCAGCAGAATTAGGATTTTTTTGACGCGTAAGCTGATGTTCAGCTAGGCCGATAAATTATGCTGGCATGGGAAGCCCTTCACCTATGCTGGTTACGAAGAAGAGTGAGGGCGTTTTAAGAGGAGGAAACCAATGGTGAAGAAAACCATTACATCCACGATTGTCGCTGCCGGTCTCGGTTTGTCGGCGCTTGCTGTGTCGACTGTGGCACAAGCAAAAGAAGTTAATATTCGTGTTCAAGCTGTTATTGGCATGCAGACGACTGAAGTCAAAATGCTTAAAGACTTCATGTCTGACGTTACAGCATTAACAGGCGGAGACGTTACGTTTGAAGTTCTTCCAGCCGGCGCAGTTGTTGGTGTTAAAGAGACACTTGATGCTGTTGATGCTGGACTTGTTGAAGGCGGCTTTGCGTGGACCCATTACTGGTCAGGCAAGCACCCAGCAGCCATGTTGTTTGGCTCACCTGTTGCGGGTGCTGGCGTTGGTATCGATAATATTGCGTTCCTTTCATGGTTCCAAAATGCAGGTGGCAAAGAATTATATGACCGCCTTTGGGATGAAATGGGCATGAATGTAAAAGGCTTTATGCTCCAGCCAGTCGGTCCTGAAGCTCTTGGCTGGTTCAGTGAGCCAATCAATTCAATGGATGATTTCCGTAAATATCGTTTCCGGACACCTCCAGGTCTTCCTGGTCAAACTTATAAAGATATCGGTGTTGCTTCTGTTGCTATGGGCGGCGGTGATATTCTTCCCGCACTGGAAAAAGGAACAATTGATGCCGCTGAATGGTGTTGTCCAAAGCCTGATATGGATTTTGGCTTCCACAAAGTTCTGAAGCATTACTATTTGCAAGGCCTACACCAGGTTGTTGTGAATGCTGATATGTATCTGAACAAAGATGTTTATAACTCTTTAACAGATCATCAGAAAAAAGCTTTTGAAGTTGCAGCTAATGCATCACTTGTTAAGGGAATGTCTGCACGTATCTATGACAATGGTAAGGCGCTACACGAGCTAACAACAAAGCACGGCGTTATTCTTCATGATACTCCTGCTGACTATTTCCCTGCTTACATGCAAGCAGCGAATGCCCTTCTGGAAAGAGAATCTGCAAATAATGCATTCTTCGCCGAAGTTTGGCAGTCACAGAAGGATTTTGCTGAAATTGCAGTTCCATTTTGGTCAGGTGCACAAAGCTCTAATGCCCAGTTGGGTATGGCTTTTGCGAACACGCTAAAATAAATCATACTTTGGCAGGCCTCTCTCATAGTGGAGAGGCCTGTTATCTAAATTTTATCAAATATTTAAAGCTGGCATTTAGTTAAGATCAGCTATTTTTACCCCGGGGGATACACCAATGGCACAGAATGAAGAGGGAATGGAACTCGATATTTCTGATGAGTTGATTGCTGAGCGCAGGGCCGGCGAAGCAGGAGACACGCCTGAGGATATGTTTCCCTGGATGCGGTTAATTGTTGGAAAAATCGATATCATTAATAACTGGGTCGGCAAAATTACCTGCCTCCTGCTTGTTCCTGTAATTTTCGCAATGGTCTATGAGGTTGTTGCCCGCAAGCTGTTTATTGCGCCAACTGATTGGGCTTATGATACGAGCCGTATGCTGTGTGGTGCGATGTTTATGCTTGGTGCTGGTTATGCCTTGATGCGCGGTGTTCATATCCGAGCAGATTTTCTCTACCGAACATGGTCTAATAGAACCCAAGCCGTTGTAGATGCCGTTTTATATCTGCTCTTTTATTTTCCAGCATTGCTGTTCTTTTTCTGGGTTTCAGCTGAATATACGATTAAGGCATGGGTGACTTGGGAGCTATCGATGGATACTGCTCTGATGGCCCCGCTTGCGCCGGCTCGCTCAGCTATGCCGATTGGCGCTTTTCTTCTGTTAATACAAGGTATCGCTGAAATTCTGCGCTGTTTCCATCAGATGGGTGGAGAATGGCAACGCCGCTTCATTCAGTTTTTGCCGGTATATGTCGTCATACTTGCTGCTGTTTTTATGAATGTATTTTTTCCAGAAATCTTTTCATTTTGGGGTCTTTTTGACGGGGGACTAAAAGGAGCTGGCGGTCTTTCATCACCCTTCATTGGCGTCATAATGATTGGCGTTATGTTGTTTTCAATTTTTGTTGGCTTCCCAATTTCCTTTACGTTGATCTTCCTTGCCTTTGTGTTTGGTGCATGGGGATTTGGCGGAAAGTTGGTTTTCTATCTTCAAACCCTTCAATTTAATAATGTGATGCTTGAACAGACGCTTGCCGCCGTGCCGCTCTTTGTTCTCATGGGTATCTTGATGGAAAAAGCAGGGTTAATGGAGCGGTTATTTACCTCTGTTCAGCTCATGCTATCGCGGACGCGCGGCGCTTTATATTTAGCTGTGTTGTTTGTTTCTACTATTTTTGCGGCAGCAACAGGTATTGTCGGTGCGTCTGTTACTATTCTTGGGATTATGGCTGCCAAAACGATGAATCGTTCAGGCTATGATGTTAGATTAGCGGCTGGAACAATTACCGCAGGCGGCACGCTTGGCATTCTTATTCCGCCCTCTATCATGCTGGTTGTTATGGGTCCCGTTTTGCAGGTTCCAGTTACTGATCTGTTCGCAGCAGCTATTATTCCCGGCATTTTGTTGGCGTCAATGTATGCGGCCTATGCTCTGATACGGTGTTGGTTGAACCCGTCGCTTGGCCCTATTCTGCCACCAGAACAACAACCTATTACATCTGACTATTATTGGCTGGAAGCTATTCTAGTTATCGGGTCAATAATCACGTTTTTTGTTCTCATCGTAATGGCGTTTTCAGGATCTCTTGCTGGCTATTTTGCCTTCTCATCTCTTCTCATTCCCCTTGGATGGATGGCGATGATGTTCTTTGGCTCACGATGGATACGCGATAATAAACCTGCAGGGTTTTTCTTTTCTGACCTTTGGTACGAATTCTTTATGGGGTTAGTACCGCCATCAGCTCTGGTTGCTTTTGCTTTAGGCTCAATTCTGTTTGGCTGGGCAACACCAACTGAAGGTGCTGGTTGTGGCGCTTTTGGTGCGTTAGTTCTGACTGTTGCGTATCGCAAGCTAACGCCGTCTCTTTTATATAATGCTCTGATAAAGACATTAGAGATTTCAGTGTTAATTCTCTTCTTGGTCGCTGCGTCAAACTTCTTTGGGGCTGTTTTCTCGCGCTTGGGAACACCGATGGTGTTAACTGAGTTCCTGTTGGGATGGGATATTTCGGCAACCTATATATTGCTGATTATCATGGCATTGATATTCCTGCTTGGCTGGCCTCTGGAATGGGTTCCGATTGTTCTTATTATCGTTCCTATTCTTATTCCTGTGCTGATAAAGCTGGACATCAACCTTACATGGTTTGGTATTCTGGTTGCCGTTAATCTTCAGACAGCGTGGCTCAGTCCGCCCGTCGCACTTTCGGCATATTTCCTCAAAGGTGTTGTGCCTGAATGGGACTTAAAAGACATCTATATGGGCATGATGCAATTCATGGTTATCCAGCTCATCGGTCTTGCCCTTATTTTCACCTTCCCGCAGATTGCTCTTTGGCTTCCTGCTTATATTTACGGTCAATAGGATTACGTTACATGGCTATCACCTATCTTAAAAAAGCAGATAAAACGCCGCAGACTGGCACTGAAGAGACGCGTAAAATTGTCTCTGATATGCTGGCAAAAATAGAAGCTGGCGGCGAAGAGGCAGCTCTTGGTTATGGCAAGGAGCTCGATGGATTTCACGGCGAGGCGATTGTGTCTGAAGAGATGATCGCTGCTGCTGGAGATACTGTTTCTGACCAGCTAAAAGATGATATCAAGTTTGCCTATGACCGCGTGACGAAGTTTGCCGAAGCGCAAAAAGCGTCTATTCAGGAGTTTGAGACTGAATTGTCACCCGGCCTATGGGCAGGACAGAAGCTTATCCCCATTGAGACAGCCGGTTGTTATGTGCCGGGGGGGCGATATGCGCATGTAGCATCAGCTATTATGTCAATTGCAACAGCCAAGGTTGCAGGTGTTGAGCATGTTGTTGCCTGTTCTGCTCCAAATGCGAATGGGCCAAATCCAGCGATTATCTATGCAATGAATATGTGTGGCGCTGATACTATTCTATCGCTTGGCGGCGTGCAGGGTATTGCGGCGATGGCCTTTGGCCTGTTTACTGGCAAGCCGGCCCGTATTCTGGTTGGTCCCGGTAATAGGTTTGTTGCCGAAGCAAAGCGGACGCTTTATGGCCGCGTTGGCATTGATATGTTTGCCGGACCAACAGAAATTGCAATTATTGCAGATGATACGGCTGATGCTGATATTGTGGCCGAAGATTTGGTCTCACAGGCTGAACATGGGCCAGATTCTCCTGCATGGTTATTTACAACATCTAGAACGCTTGCTGATGATGTCATGGGCCGTATGCAAGACCATATTGACCGGTTGCCAGAGCCTGCAAAGAGCGCGGCAACAACCGCGTGGCGTGATTATGGTGAAATTATCTTATGTGACACGGATGAAGAGATGGCGCAGATTTCGGATGAGTATGCCGCCGAGCATCTCGAAGTTCATACAGCGCGTGATGAATGGTTTACAGATCGGCTGAAAAACTGTGGCTCGCTGTTTGTTGGCGAAGAAACAACAGTTACCTATGGTGATAAATGTTCAGGCACAAATCATATTCTGCCAACAAAAGGGGCGGCGCATTATACCGGCGGTCTGTCTGTTCACAAATATCTAAAAATTGTAACAACGCAGCGGATGACACGCGAAGCTAACCGCGAAGTAGGCGCGGCGGCTGCGCGTATCTCACGGCTTGAAGGTATGGAAGGTCATGCACGCTCAGCTGATGTTCGTCTCCGGAAATATTTTCCGGGCGAAAATCTGGAATAGACATGAAAGCGCTGGTTTATACAGGGGCTCTTGAAACACAATTTCGTAATGAGCCTGTGCCTGTGGTTGGCGCAGGTGAAAGCCTGCTTGATATCAGTTTTTGTGGCATTTGCGGATCCGACATGCATGCGTGGCACGGTCATGATGAGCGGCGCGTGCCGCCACTTGTGCTGGGTCATGAAGCAGTGGGACGTGTTGTTGAGGGGCCGCTTCACGGCCAGCTGGTTGCCATTAATCCTCTGATGACATGCGGCAGTTGTTCATTTTGTGCCTCTGGCAATACTCATCTGTGCGCCGCGCGCGAGATGATTGGTATGCGCCGGCCGGGCGGGTTTGCAGAACAGGTTAGTATCGGGTCTGACAATCTGCATCTGATTACAAATGATGCCGCGCTTCATGATGTTGCGTTAAGCGAGCCTTTGGCATGTTCAGTCCATGCTGTCCGGCTACTCACCCATGATTATACCGCAGATAAACAACAGCGGATGGTTATTCTAGGGGGCGGGGCTATCGGCCTTTTATGCGGGCTGGTTGCGCGTCATTATGGCTATTCGGATATCTGGATTGCTGAAACAAACGCCCATCGGCGCTCTATTCTGTCTGATGTTATTGAGGCTGAGATTTATAATCCGCTTGAAACTGGGCCTGAGCCGCATTCGGTCGCTCTTCTGATGGATGCTGTGGGCTCGCACCATACAAGGGCAGCAAGTACCAGTCTGATTTCGCCTGGTGGCAGAATTGTTCATATTGGATTGCAGAATAATGAGGGCGGGTTAGATGCCCGTTTTATTACCCTTCAGGAAGTCAGCTTTCAGGGCACTTATTGCTACCGCACCGATGATTTCAGTGAAGCCTTAAGATTGATTTGTGAGGGTCATATCGGTGGGCAGGGCTGGTGTGATGTTCGCCCGATGAGTGACGGTGGTAAAGCGTTTGAAGATATCCATAACGGGCTCGCCATGCCCAAAATTATTTTAGCAAATACGGAACGGTAATTAGCTTGAAGGAGCTGTTATGAGCTTAGTTAAATCTTTTATTGTTGCTGTTTTTATTTCAGTCACAGCTTTGTCATCGGCGCAGGCTGATTTCCTAACAGGTCGTGATTTAAATGTTTATTGCGCCTCTGCTAATCCGCAGGATGATGCTATTTGCATTGTGTATATCACCGGCGCGGTTGATGCGTTCACAACCGCAGAACTGATTGCTGAGAAAACAGCTGGCATGGCGCCCGGCTTATGTATTCCTGAAAGCACACAGCCCGATGATTTCAAAGCACTTATCCAGAACTGGATGGAGCGTCCTGAAACAAATCCTGACTTTGCTGCCACGCTGATTATTCTGGGTGCAATAGATAATGCCTTTGGCTGCGCAAAAAACTAGGAACAAGCGATAGCGATCTTTTTCTTGTAGCCTAACTGGTCTGTCGCCGTCATACTGGCGCTGATTTTTAAGGTCTGCAAAAGGATAGGATTATGGATAAGGCACTTGTTACAGCAATTCAAAAACTCCGCGCTGTATCAGCAGCAACAGTGGCAACAGCCCTGTTTAAGCGCGGCCTGAGGCAACAGGTCATCCAAGGCGTTCATCCTGTCCAGAAAGACCATCCAGAACAATATGCCCGCACGCCTCGCAATATGGTTGGCCCTGCTTTTACGTTGCGTTACATGCCGGCGCGCGAAGATAGAAACCAGATTACCGAATTTCTTAATCCTCAGCATCCCCAGCGGCAGGCTATTGAGCAATGCCCCGAAGGTCATGTGCTCGTGATGGATAGCCGCAAAGATGCCCGCGCGGCGTCGGCGGGTGATATTCTGATTACCCGGCTTATGGTGCGCGGCGCTGAAGGAGTTGTCAGCGATGGCGGGTTTCGCGATTCAATGGCGATAGCGGCGCTTGACCTGCCGGCATATCATGCGCGCCCCTCCAGCCCAACCAACCTTACCTTGCATGAAGCAATCGAGATTAATGGTCCGATTGGCTGCGGTGATGCCCCTATCTTCCCCGGTGATATCATTCTGGGTGATGCTGACTGTGTTATCGTAATACCAGCTGATATCGCCGTTGATATTGCTGATGAAGCCACTGAGATGACGGCGTATGAAGATTTTGTTGCCGAGAAGGTGCGTGAGGGTATCAGCATAATAGGCCTATATCCCTGTACACAAGATGAACATCGGCACGCCTTTGCTGAATGGCGCAAGGCTCATAACAGATAGCCGTGCAATGCCATCAGGGTTTATCAACACCTTGAAGGAATTCAAAATCAGCACCTTCGGGAGCTTGTGTAACCTGCTCATGAAATAGTTTTGCATAGCCGCGCGATGGTGTTTGCTTCAGCGGTCCTGCGGCCTGTTTTCGAGCCTCGAGCTCTGCATCATCAACAAGTAGGCTCAGCGTTCTTGCCGGCACATCAAGGCTGATAATATCGCCCGTTTTCACATAGTTAAGCGGGCCACCAATCGCAGCTTCTGGCGCGACATGCAGAACAATCGTGCCTGCTGCAGTGCCGCTCATCCGGCCATCTGATATACGCACCATATCTTTTACACCCGCACGAGCGAGCTTTTTCGGGATGGGGATTAGCCCAGCCTCTGGCATGCCCGGCGCGCCTTTGGGACCGATATTACGAAGCACCAGAATATCATCTGCGCGGAAATCCTCATCTTCATTATCAATCCGGTTTGCAAGGTCCGCCATACCATCAAATACAACAGCCCGGCTTTTATGAACCAGCAAATCAGGGTGGGCAGCAGATTGTTTGATAATGGCGCCATCCGGTGCCAGATTGCCGCGTAACACAGCAAGCCCGCCATGCGGATAAATAGGGTCGTCACATGGTTTAACAACGGTCTGGGGCCAGTCAGGCTGGTTCTGCATCATAATGTCACCAAGCGTTTTGCCTGATATCGTCATGGCATCCAGATGAAGCAGATGTTTAATCTCGTGGAGAATGCGTGCCAGTCCACCAGCCCGGTGCAAATCTTCCATATAGCCGTCACCAGATGGTTTTAGGTCAACAATGACAGGCGTGTCTCTGCCCATCTCATCAAGCCTGTTTAAATCAACCGGCAGGCCAAGTCTGCCCGCCATTGCGGCAAGGTGGATAATGCCGTTAGTTGAGCCGCCAATTGCCATTAGGATGCGCAGCCCATTTTCAATGGAGCGTTCATCAATGAAATCAGCAGGGATAAGTTTTTCAGCCGCCATTTGGGTGATGCGCTGACCGGTTTCTTCGGCAATTCGGCGTCTGTCAGCTGACACAGCCGGCGCGCAGGCACTATTTGGTATCATCAGCCCCATCGCTTCTGCCATCAGCGCCATGGTGCTTGCTGTGCCCATGACACCGCAGGTCCCGACTGTCGGCACCAGCTGGTTATTTACATCAGCAATCTCATCATCATCTAACGTGCCAGCACGAAAGGATGCCCAGAATCGGCGGCAATCAGTACAGGCGCCAACCCGCTCGCCCCGGAAGCTACCGGTAGACATCGGGCCGGTGACAAGCTGGATAAAGGGCAGGCGTGCACTAAAGGCTCCCATAATCTGAGCTGGCACAGTCTTATCGCAGCCGCCAACCAGAATAGCGCCGTCAAGCGGCAATGCCTTCAGCATCTCTTCGGTATCCATCGCCATCAGGTTGCGTAGATACATTGATGTCGGAAACGCAAAGCTTTCATGCAGGCTTATTGTGGGGAAGGCAAGGGGGAGGGCGCCTGCTGCCAGAACGCCATCCTTTGCACATTGAACAAGCTCATCAGAATTGCCGTGACAGGGATTAAAGTCACTTTGGGTATTGATGATCCCGATCACTGGCTTGGCAAGCGCTTCATCACCAAGACCCATACCTTTGATGAAGGCTTTCCTGAGAAACAGGGCAAATTCATCATCGCCATAGCGGGTCAGACGTCGCTTCATACCAGTTACATCATCTTCAAAGCTCATCGCAAAAATTACCCTTCTTATACCCTGTAATAAACGCCGCTTCTGCCTTAGCTTCGTGCGAGACTTATCTGACTTTTTATCGACATATCAAATAACCTGATGTCTGATCCCAATGTGGCAAGATCAAAGCCGCGCGCATGAGCTGACTTCAGATATTCAGGTGATAGACAGTGAATAGCTGCCTTGATGCCGGATGCTTTACAAGCAGCAAGAATACGGCCAATCGCAGCATCCACGTCATCTTCTTTCCGGTCAAGGCCCGGCGCATAACCCATGCTCACGGCCAGATCAGATGGTCCAATATAAATTCCTGACAGCCCTTCAGTTGCGGCAATTTTTTCCACATTTTCCAGCGCTTCAACCGTTTCAACCATCGCAAGGGAGACAAGCGCGTCATCGGCTTCGAAATGATAATTGGCGCCATGTATCATTGCCGCACGTGTTGGGCCTGAACTGCGCGAACCGTTCGGGGCATAACGCATTGTTGAGACAAATTGCTGTGCTTCTTCTGGGGTATTGACCATCGGGCAGATAATGCCAAGCGCGCCGGCATCAAGCAGCTTCATGATGATGCCCGGCTCATTCCATGGCACACGAGCAAGCGGCGTTATACCAGACGCATTCATTGCCTGAAGCATTGTGAGCGCTGTTTGATAATCAACAAGCCCATGCTGTAAGTCGATAGTCAGGCTGTCAAAATCATTTAATGACATCATTTCTGCAGTCACAGTACTTGGAATAGAACACCAGCCATTCACAGCAGGTTTTCCAGCGGCCCAGATATCATGTAATTTTGTCAGTTTCATATTTTCCTCGTTAGATCGTGTGTTAGATATTATCGATTGCCAGAGGAACACCAAATTCCTGCTGACAGATATTAGCAAGGCGCATAACGCCTTCCTCAATGATGGCGGCATCAGGGTAGCCAAAACAGAGCCGGAATTGATGCGGCGCTTCGGGGGCAATTGACCAGTCCGGCCCCGGATTAATCGAAATGCCGTCTGCACCCGCTAGCTTTGCTAGTTTCACGCTATCGACATGGCTAGGTAGTGTAACCCAGACAAAAATTCCGCCTTTCGGCCGTTTATAGTCAGCAGATGCCCCGAAATAACGGTCAAGGGCTGCACATATGATATCGCATTTCTGCGCCAGATGCTGTGTTAATGCAGTCACATGGTCTTCGTAATGTTCAGGACAGAAATCAGCAAGCACCATCTGCTCCAGAGCGCCTGATCCTGCATCGGTTTTATAGGGCAGGATATGGCTTAACACCTCCCATGGCGCAACCAGATAACCTACCCGCAAGGCAGGCGCTAATGATTTTGAAAATGAGCCGCAATAGATAACACCCTTGCCATCTGCAAGACCATAAAAGGTTGCCGGCCGGTCACCTTCCCAGACAAGGTCTGAATAACAGTCATCTTCGAAGAGTGGGACATTATAGCGCTGGGCAAGTTTCAGGATTTGCTTTCGTCTTTCCTGCGGCATCACACTGCCAGTCGGATTTTGCACAGACGGAATTGTATAAAGATAGCGGGGGCGGATATTTTGTGACGCTAGCTCTTCTAGCAGTGAGGCTAGGGCTGTTATATCCATGCCATCATCATCAAGCGGGACGCCATGATAATGAACGCCCATCCTGTCAAGACGGCTCATAACACCGGCGTAAGTTGAGGCTTCGATAAGCACAGTATCGCCAGGGCGCAGCATAGTTTGGTTAACAAGGTCAAGCGCCTGAAGGGAGCCAGATACAATCAAAACATCATCTTCAGAACAGCTCATGCCGGCTCTGCGGTGCAGCATGCCAGCGATAAACTGACGTAAACCCAGATGCCCAAGCGGTCCATCCCCGAGATTATAGGCGGCTAGCCGGTGGCCATCTGTTTCAAGCGCTCTGGAAACAGATGCCTGAAAGGCTTGTGACGGCACAAAACTGGCATCATTATGCCCACCAACAAAATTGAAAGGCTGAAAACCAGTCCAACGTCCTGCCGGGGCAAGCTTGTCTGAGGGAAGAAGGGACGTAATATTCACAAACGAATCTTTCTAAAACTTATAATCGGTCTAGTTTAACAAATATCAGTCTAGGCGAAAATCGAATGGTTCTGCAATATCCGTTTTAAAAGAGAGACTTAATTTCATGACAACCCTTTCTCAAAGTGAGATCCAGCCACCAAAAACGCCGTCATTAGAGCGCTATAATATGCCATCTCCTGTGCCATCTCTTGTGACTGTTTATTATGATGGGAAATGTGGGTTGTGCCGAAAAGAGATTTCTCATTATAAAAAAATTGCACCTGAAGGTCAGTTCATCTGGTCTGATATTGCCCATGATGCAACGCCTTTGAGCCAGTTGGGTGTTAGCCAAATGGATGCGCTCCGCCGGCTTCATGCAACTGACAGGAACGGCAGGCTGCATATTGGTGTTGATGCGTTTATTCTTATCTGGCGGCAACTACCTACATGGCGTCCTCTGGCTATTCTGGTTAGCCTGCCGGTTGTGCGTTATATTGCAGCAATGCTCTATAACCGGTTTGCTGATTACCGGTTTGCGCGACTAGAACATTGTCAGATAAGTGTTAATGCGCAGGAGACGTAAAACCTCTATCAGGCAATATCAAGGATAGGCCGCGTTTCCATCCGCTCGATCTCAGCGGCATGTTTAATTTTTGGCCGCAGATCATTGAGCGCTTTCAAGGTAGGGGCTGCGGCAAGAATAATACAGTCCCATTCCCCTGCAATAGCCCAGATATCATGCACTTCTTGCATGCCAGACAAGTCATCACGCAGCTTTTGCAAGGAGGCTTCTCCGGAAAACTTAATGAAGAAAAAGGCATGTTCGCACGGTGATAATACCTCAATATCGGACCGCAGAATAACTGTATATCGCTGTATTGTTTTATTATCTTCCATGCGTGAGACATGGTTTTGAATTGTCGCTCGTGACACATTAAGTTTGGTTGCAAGCTCACTAAAACTCATGCGGGCATTCTGTTTAAGATGTCCGAGGATTTGCTCATCTAAATTCTGGATCATGGCTTTTCTGCACAGAATGATGGCACCATCACCCTGCCTTTGGCAATTTGTAAGAAAAGACATTCTAACAGCACCTAAAGGATGAATAAATTATCCAAAAGGGCTGTTGGCGCAAAAAAAGAGTGTTAGCAAAAGGTCTGTTTTTTGACGATTTTTTTTATCAGCAATGTCTATTATGCCTGAAGAACGTCTCGCCAGTAGGGATTTGACCAGGCATGTCGGCCGGCGCTGTCACGTACCGTGACTCTGAACCATTCAGAGCTAACATCTGATAGGTCAAACTGTGTCGAGGTAATGTTTGGTCCATGACGGCTCTGCGCCAGATGCCCGGGACCAACAAGCGAGACTGAGTGGCTTGCAGAACATTTCACATCCAGCTGTGAGCCGTTTAAGGAAATATCATGCAGTATGGGGCCTGAGGATGAATAATGATCTCCGGCTTTCAGGGCAGTTACAAGAGCGCCCGCCTCAAGGCGTTCTGCTGCAACCATGACCCAGCCGCCTCCTGCATCAGGCGTATGGAAATGGCTATCATCAGCCGCTGTGAAGCTCGGCCTTTTGCCATTATTCAACAGCAGGTCAGCAATTGTGACACCGCTGCCCCTCATGGAGCCAATAGCGCAGGAGTGATTATAGATTTCAACGCTATGGGCATGAGACACAGATAGCGCTTCTTCTGAGGTCATGCAGCACCATTCAGGATGGGCAATGGTTACATAGGCGCCGGCATCTATCGCTCTTTGGACCATTTCAGGCGCTGTCTCTGTTGCTGTTGCATGGGTGAAATCCAGCGGCAGGCCATTAGCCACAATATGCCAGAGATTATCCTGATCATATAGCTTGCCGTGACAATGAAGCTCAGCTGAGGGGATCGTGATAAAATCCTGATCATTTAAAAATGATGCATCAAGAACAGTCGGCGCACTATAGCGTTTATCTGACCATAAATGATCAGACAGGCAGATAAAATCATAGCCTAAATCGCGGTAGGTGGCGGCAACCCTCTCAGGCGAAAGCTCTCCGTCTGAATGGGTGGAATGACCATGCAGATTACCACGAAAAAAAGGGGTTTTTTTATCAAAGGGAGGAAGATGCATCTTATGTAAGTACCTTTTGAATTCAGATAATAATAAGGCGTTATCCTGTTCAACGCTTACGCTTTGCTAAAGACAAAATTATGTACTCAGTTAGCTATTTTGTAAAATAATAATGAGGGTAAAAAACATCTATTTAAGATTTTAAGTGTTAGGCCCTACGGCGTAGCGCGTTAATGATACTGCTAACAATAAATAATACAACGATACAACTAATGATGGATGGCCCAGCTGGGCTGTCGAGCATAAGAGACATTTGCATGCCGGCAGTCACCGCTATGAGAGCAAGAATACTTGCGATGCATGCCATGCTTTCTGCTGTAGAGCTGAGAAAGCGCGCGGCGGCGGCGGGGATAATTAATAATCCAGCAATCAAAAGAACGCCGACCAATTTAATTGAAATAGCAATCATAATCGCAAGAAGTATTGTTAAGAAGAGATGTTCCCTTTTAGGGGATAATCCGCTTGCATGGGCAAGTTCAGCGCTCACTGTACTTGTGAGAAACGCCTGCCATCTCCAGATAAGGCAGCCAAAAATCAGGGCAGCCCCAGCCCAGATTACCATCACATCAAAGCGTGTTACTGCCAAAATATCACCAAGCAAATAAGCTGTTAACTCGAACTGCATTGGTCCAATAAACGAGATAATAACTAATCCGATGGCCAGAGAAGAATGCGAAAGAACCCCGAGAGACGTATCTTGTGCTTGGCCTTTATCTTTAAAATATTCAACAATTATTGCCATTAATATGGCCATAATAACAATCCCTATTTGTGTTGAAATATTTGACAGAAATGAGAGGGCAATACCCAGAATTGCTGCATGGGCGATTGTATCACCAAAAAAAGACATACCACGCCAAATTAAAAAGCACCCAAGAGGCGCTGCAACAAGCGCTATTCCGATTCCGGCAACTACCGCCCGTACAAAAAAATCATCTAACATATTTGTTCTCTATTTGCCCTCGGGCTTGTTAATCGTTTGGTAAGCACGCGCCTGTATCATCATGTTCGTGATTATGGTCATGCTCATGTGTGTACAGCGCTAACTCTGAGGGTATGCTCACCCCAAACAACGCACGATATTCTGGATTTGAGGCAACAAGGTCAGGCGTACCCTGACAACAGATATGTTGATTGAGGCAAATAACTCTATCCGAGGCACCCATGACAATATTTAGCTCATGGCTGACCATTAAAACAGCACAGCCTGACTGTTTTCTTACATCCGCAATGAGCTGGTAAAAGCGCGCTATTCCTGGCTGGTCTAGTCCAGCTGTTGCTTCATCGAGAATAAGAATATCAGGCGATTCTATCAAGGCTCGGGCAAGAAGGGCGCGCTGGAACTGGCCCCCAGAAAGGTCAGCCATTTGCTTATTTGCAATATCTGGCACGCCTGCTTTGCCAAGAGCCTCAGCTGACTTTGATTTACTGTGTCTTTTGGGGAGGGATAAAAACCGCATCACTGTAAGTGGCAGGTGCCGATTAAGATTCAGTGATTGTGGCACATAGCCAATATTAAGATTTTTTTTGGTTATTATCTGACCAGCTGTGATTTTTTGAACGCCAATGAGAGCCCGTAAGAAGCTTGATTTTCCAGCCCCGTTTGGGCCAACTATTGTTACAATTTCATCTGACGAAATTGTAAAATTAATATTGTCTAAAATGGCTTGGCCAGCGACAGACAGGCTGAGATTTTTTGTCTGGATAAGGGGCGTGCTCATTATAGGTTCGCCAAACAAGCTTGACAGGTGCCTTTGGCTTCAAGGACCAAATTTGTAATTTGAAAACCTGTTTCATCCGCCATAATGCTAAATTCATCTTTATGTCTGTCGATAGATTTTTCAGTAATATCATTGCAAGACTGACAAATTAAAAAGACAGGTGAATGGGACATGTCAGGATGATAGCAAGCGATGTAAGAATTAAGCTGTTCAATTTTATGGACAAACCCTATATCCCTCAGAAAATTAAGCGCGCGATAGGCAACAGGGGGCTGTGCTGAGAATCCAGCAACTCTTAAGCCTTCTAAAATTTCGTAAGCACCGAGCGCTTGATGTTCATTCAGAAGCATATTTAATACAGCTTCCCGGACTGGCGTGAGCTTCAGGCGCTTCTGCTCGCAATATGCTTTTGCTGCTTCCATCACTTTTTGACGGCACGAATTATGGTCATGCAGTGAATTTTTTTTAAGATTCATATGAGTGCTTTTCTCTACAAAAAAGGGTCGGCAACAAGTAATCTATTGACAATAGTGAATGTTATAACATAACAAATCATATTATGTCCAGTTATCTTCAGTTTAGAGCATTGGCTAGGCTGGAACAATTTTTATCTACTAGGAGTTATTATGAAGCGGAATATTGTGTCAGCTGTCTTTGCTGCATCAAGCCTTCTTTCACTTTCCCTACCAGGTTCATTATCGGCAGCTGAGCCACTTCAGGTTGTTGTTGATATTGCGCCGGTTAACAGTTTGGTGAAAATGGTTCTTGGAGACCGAGGGCGTACAAAAATGCTTTTGGTACCGGGTGCTGATCCGCATCACTCATCATTGCGTCCTTCAGATGCAAAAAGTCTGTCTAATGCTGATGTTATATTTTCTGTAGGTCCAAATTTGACCCCACAGCTTTCTGAGAAATTTTTAACGTTGGCGCCTGATGCCTTAATCATCACCTTTGATGAAGAGGATGCAGGATGGCAAGTTCCCTTTCGTAGTTTAAAAAGTTTCTCTTCAGATCAGTCACATGATGTCGCTCATAAAGAAGATGAGCATCATGAAGATGAGCATAAAGAAGATGAACATCATGAAGATGAACATCATGAAGATGAGCATAAAGAAGATGAAAATCATGAAGATGAACATCACGAAGATGAGCATCACGAAGATGAACATAAAGAAGATGAACATCATGACGATGAAGATCATCACGACCATGCTGGTCAGGATGACCCCCATGGATGGTTGTCTCCAAAAGTGGCAACCTTGTGGATTGATACGATAGTGGCTGCACTAAGCCGCGCTGATAATGAAAATGCTTCATTCTATGAGACGAATGGTGTTCAAGCCAAGCAAAGCCTGGCTGATTTACATTCAGCCCTGTCAGAGAAACTTATGGGCCATAAGGATAAAAAGTTTCTGCTTGAGCATGATACGTTACAGTATTTTGAGGCATTATATTCTCTGACGGCTACCGGCACTTTTATTGCGGGTGACGGACAGGCTCATGGCGCAGGAACAGCTGTTCGGGCAAAGAAATTCATCGCAGAAAACGGCCCTATCTGTTTGTTTATACAAGAAGGGTTACCGTCCGAGCGCTTGAAAGCAATTTTGGATGGCAGTGATGTGATTTACCAGCCAATTGATGTACTTGGCGTTCGGCAGCAAGCTGAAAGTGAAGATCTGTATAGCGAAATGATGCTCACTTTGGGAACTGATATTTCAACCTGTTTGGCTAAGACTAATTAATTTTCCTTCAAGCCCAACTTTGCCACACCGCTCTCTCCGAGATCGGTTGTGGCAAAGGGGCCACCATGCAACATTTGGTCAAGGTCAGACGGGTCACCTGCCGGCGATGAGGCAAAAATTTCCTCAGCAAATTGCTCGCCATTATCACGAGGCCGGTAGCCAATAAATGTTGCCTTACTATTATCAACCGGAGAGCGGTCATTATTTGATACGCCATAAATGACAGCAAACCCTGCAACAGGTGTTGTAACAGCGCGCTCTACAAGGTGAATAAGGTCGCCATAAGATAGCCATGAGCCAACCGCCCGTGCATTGGTAACATTCGCACAAGACAGGATCCGCAGACAGATAGCCTCAAGGCCTTTTTTATCCCAGTATAGGCGCGCCATATCTTCGGTAAAGCATTTGGCAAGGCCATAAAAACTGTCAGGGCGATGCGGGGAGTCAGGGTCAATCGCTAGATTTTTAGGGTGCATGCCTACAGCGTGAATAGATGAGGCATAGACAATCCGCCGAACCCCATTTTTATGAGCGGCATCCCACACATTATAGCAGCCAACAATATTGGCATGCAGAATTTCATCAAACGGCTTTTCATCTGGATGGCCTCCAAAATGAACAACCATATCAGCCCCTGCCATGAGAGACTGCATCGCTGCATTATCACCAAGGTCGGCTTGAATATATTCCTCGCCCTCAAACAGGGTACCGATATCATCCTGAATATCAGAGGATATAAGAGTATCGCATAATTTGCTGAGCGGCTCGCGCAGATATCCGCCAAGACGGCCAGCCGCTCCGGTAAGAATAATCTTTTTCATGTCTATCTCCTTTGATATGTTGGATCGGATATTACAAGGTTACTTTTTCGGTATGACCATCAACAGCCATCGCCATCCCAGATACCATCCGCGCTTTGTCTGATGCCAGATAAAGTGCCATATCGGCAATATCGTTTGCGTCAACAAATGACTTTAGCGAGACACAGTCAGCATAGCCTGAGCGCAGTTTGTCTTCGCTGATCCCGCGGGTGCGGGCTTCATTGGCAATTACCCTGTCCATACGGTCGCCCGAAACAGCGCCGGGGCAGATAGCATTGACCCGAATACCGTCTGGCCCCAATTCCATTGCTAGTGTTTTCATCAGACCAATAATGCCCCATTTCGCAGTTGCGTAAGGAGAGCGGAAGGGATAGCCGAACAGGCCTGCCGTAGAGGAGGTGAGGGTAATCACACCCTTTTTTTGGGCTGACATCCATTTGGCCGCAATCCGGCAGGTCAAAAACGCCCCATCCAGATTAACAGCCAGACAGCGTTGCCAATCTGCAAAATCAACATCTGCCAGCGCGGCTGTGGGTCCTGCAATGCCAGCATTTGCCATCACAACATCCAGCCTGTTCCAGCTGTCATGCAACGCAGCGTCAAGCGCCTGCATATCAGCTTCATTACAGACATCTGCGTTAAAACACATCACATCGGGCATCTCTAGCGTAATTGCATGCAGCGCGTCTTTATCAACATCGGTTACCGCAACAAGATAGCCAGACGCATGAAATGCCTCAGCCATAGCGCGCCCTATCCCGGATGCGCCCGCTGTAATGAGCACCGTTTGTGGCTCCTGCATGCCAGCTTTCTCCTTTGCAGCTGTTTGAGCCAGACTAGAAAATATCTGGCTCGCCTGCTGTTTTCCCGAACGATGTTTCAAGGAAGTCGAAGTCACATCCTTTGTCAGCTTGCTGGATATGCTGGGCCGACATCCACTGATAGCCGCGTGTTACTGACGGCACAGGGGCAACCCATGCCGCTTTCCGGCGGGCTAGTTCTGCCTCATCAACCAGCATATTCAAACTACGCTCAGGGATGTTTACCTCAATGATATCGCCTGTTTGAACAAGCGCCAGAGGACCACCAATATAGGATTCTGGTGCAACATGAAGAATACAGGCGCCGTAGCTTGTACCGCTCATCCGAGCATCAGAAATCCGCAGCATATCGCGAACGCCCTGCTTTACCAGCTTTGTTGGAATTGGCATCATGCCCCATTCTGGCATTCCAGGCCCGCCAACAGGGCCAGCATTCCGGAAAATCATGATATGATCAGCTGTTACATCAAGCGTTTCATCATCAACAGCAGCCTTCATTTCCTCATAGCTATCAAAGACAATCGCTGGGCCTTTATGGACATGCAGGCGCGCTTCGGCTGCGGCTGGTTTCATCACCGCTCCATCGGGTGCAAGATTGCCCTTCAGGACAGCCAGAGACCCTTCATGATAGACAGGATTATCGAGTGATCTGATAACATCATCATTATAGCATTCAGCTTTTTCGATATTTTCAGCAACCGTTGTGCCGTCAATCGTCTTGGCTGTCAGGTCAAGTTTCGCTGCCATCTTCTTCATGAGCGCAGGAAGACCGCCTGCATAGTAGAAATCCTCCATCAGGTAAGTATCGCCTGTTGGCCGCACATTAGCCAGAACAGGAACTTCCTTGCTGGCGGTATCGAAGGCGGATAAATCCATTGGCACACCAGCGCGCCGGGCCATCGCAATCAGATGGATGATAGCATTGGTAGAACAGCCCGATGCCATTGCAACATGCAAAGCATTTTGAACAGAGGCGCTGGTAATAATATCTGTTGGACACAGGTTTTCATTTACCAGTTCAACAGCGCGCCTACCTGTCTCAGCAGACATTCTTTTATGATTAGCATCTGGCGCTGGAATGGAAGAGCTGCCAGACAGACACATACCAAGCGCTTCGGCAATGGCTGTCATGGTGCTGGCTGTTCCCATCGTCATACAGTGACCATAGGAGCGCGCAATTCCGGCTTCTAATTCCTGCCATTGATTTTCATCAATATTGCCAGCCCGCCTTTCATCCCAGTATTTCCATGCATCAGACCCAGACCCTAATGTGCGGCCATGCCAGTTGCCGCGCAGCATTGGTCCTGCTGGCAAGAAGATAGCTGGAAGACCTGCACTGATAGCGCCCATAATCAGGGCAGGGGTCGTCTTATCACACCCCCCCATCAAAATAACACC
>Ga0115550_1001163_pt1 | contig 20216 bp, 21 predicted proteins | sample COGITO_mtgs_1005_FD_87177 | JGI IMG/M metagenome (GOLD analysis project Ga0115550, IMG submission 87177) | Pelagic marine microbial communities from North Sea - COGITO_mtgs_100511 | ecosystem: Environmental > Aquatic > Marine > Epipelagic | place: Germany:Helgoland, sampling site Kabeltonne... | reverse complement strand
GTCATGAGTGCCTCTGGATCTGAGTTGTCGAATACGAAGTTTTACAAATGAGACAAGCCATTTTTACTATATCGGCTTTCGTATGGGATGCGGGGGCCGCCATAGGAAAAGCGATATGCAAGAGGGGGCCAAGCCCCCTCTTGGGCAACAGCTTACTTGGCTGCGCCAGCGATGATCTGGGAGAAGTCGTCCACTTTCAGGGACGCGCCACCCACCAGGCCACCGTCGATGTCCGGCTGACCGAACAGATCGGCAGCGGTCGCGCCAGTGACGGAGCCACCGTACAGGATCTGTACTTTGGCAGCCACGGCGCCATCAAAACCGGCCAGGTACTGACGGATGTGAGCGTGAACGGATTGAGCGATTTCCGGGGTAGCAGTCTTGCCGGTACCGATGGCCCATACCGGCTCATAGGCAACCACGGCGTTGCTGAAGGAGGCGATGCCGCAACGGTCGATGACAGCTTTCAGCTGGGTCTCAACCACAGTCTTGGTCACGCCGGCTTCGAACTGCTCCAGGGTCTCACCGATGCACAGTACGGGGATCAGGCCCGCTTTCTGGATGGCTTCGTACTTGGCGGCTACCACGTCGTCGTTCTCTGCGTGCAGGGTACGGCGCTCGCTGTGACCGACCAGGGAGTAGGTGCAACCGAAGGCTTTGAGCATGGAGGGGGCGTTCTCGCCGGTGAAGGCGCCGGACTCGTGAACGTCGGCATTCTGGGCACCGTAGGCAATCTTGCTGCCTGCGGTCAGCTGCTCAACCAGACCCAAAAAGATAACCGGCGGGCAGACGGCGACTTGCACGGAAGGATGAGCGGCAGCAGCCGGGGTCAGTCCTTTGATCAGAGCTTCTACAGAAGCTTTGGTACCGTTCAGTTTCCAGTTACCCATTACCAGGTGCTGTCTCATCTTGTAACTCTCCTAGGCATTTGATTGCGCGACATTATATGAATTGAACCGAGCCCAAGATAGCTGACCCGGCGGCAAATGACGTAATTTTTTTTCGCTTTCCTGATCCAAATCAGGAATGAAAGGCTCGATTGCTCAATCGTTAACCTGCCCTCGCAAACGGGCCCACCATACCCCAATCCATTCGTGAATGGCAGCCTCGGAATACATCAGATGACGCCCCTTCGGCAGGTAGCTGTAGAGGGGCTGGGCCACCTGACTCTGCTTGGCTGTGTAGTCGGTGGGGGCCGGCACCGCATCGAGTCCCTGCCCTTGATACAGCGCCATGGCCCGCGGCAGGTGGGTGGCCGAACTGACCAGCGCCACCCGCTTGCCCTTGAGATAACGGCTGATGCTGACGGCCTCGTCATGGGTGTCTTTGTTGTTTTCAAACAACGTCATTCGGGATCTCTCTATCCCCAGGCTGGCCGCCATGCGGGCATTGACCTCGGCGTTGGAGAGGGGGTCCCCCGATACATAGCCGGAGAAGACCAGTGTGGCCTGGGGGTAAGCCTGGGCGAGGCGTACTCCTTCCAGGGTTCTTGCGAGGGCGATATTGTTCTGCCAGGCGCGCTCAGGGATCGCCGGATCGCTCACATGGCCGTTGCCCAGCACCACGATAGCCTCTATATCCGGGTATTGGCTTATCTCGAACGGCGGGAAGGTCTGCTCCAGCCCTCTGGCCAGCTCATAGCTCACCGGCCGCATCCCCATCAGGGCAACAATGACCAGGGAGCAGGTCGCCAGCAGCTTGCCGGTTTTCTGAAAGCGGGTGAACCAGAGCAGCAAAAGCGCCAGCAGCAATAAGGAGAGGGAAAAGGGCAGTGGCATCAGCAGGTGACCCAGCCATTTCTTGATAACAAACAGGTTGGCAGCAAACAGGTTGAGCTCAAACACTGGGATGTCGTCCTTGAGTTTTCAGCAAATTCGGGATGTGACAGAATACCCCTCTTTTTTCGTCAGGCCCAATGCTGCGGCCAAAAGTTGAGTGAGTCTTGAAGCAAGATCAGAGTTTTGACGGGCGTGCCGACAAGTTTGCTCGCAACATTTATGACTCCACCAAGGGGCGTATTCGCACCACTGTGGTCTGGAGCGACATCGAAGCCTGCCTGGCTCGCCTTGGCAACCGGCCCCTGCGCATCCTGGATGCGGGGGGCGGATTTGGCTATTTTGCCCAGAAGCTGGCGGCCATGGGTCATCAGGTGGAGCTGTGCGATCTCTCCGCCGAAATGCTTGAACTTGCACGGGTCCAGATCGCTGAGAAGGGGCTGGAAGACAGAATTCGTCTCATCCATTGCCCCATTCAGGATCTCAAGGCCCACGTGACCGGCACCTTTGATCTGGTGCTCTGCCACGCCGTGCTGGAGTGGCTCGCCGAGCCGCGCCAGACCCTGCTCGGTCTGTTCCCTTTCGTCAATGCAGGGGGCATACTGTCGCTGCTTTTTTACAACCGTCATGGTCTGTTGTTTCAGAGTCTGGTGGTGGGCAATTTCGACTATGTGCGCCTTGGCCTGCGCAAGAAGCGCCAGACCGCCCTGACCCCCACCAATCCGCAGTTGCCTGAACAGGTCTACGACTGGATTGGGCGAGGGGGCCTCAAGATCATTGGCAAGACGGGGGTGCGGGTCATTCACGACTACATGCGCCACAAGCAGGATCAGGTCGAGAAGTTCGATGATCTGCTGGCCATGGAGCAGCAATATTGTCGCCAGGAGCCGTTTATCTCCCTGGGCCGCTATATCCATGTGATGGCGCAGAAACCGTCAAGCTGACAAGCAGTCTGTCTGGCAGCCTTGTAATAACAACGAGATGGTCAGTTTTATATGATGAGACCGTCCCACGGATAACAACGAGATGACAACGTCATGATGAGTACATCCCGTACCCTGCCCGAGCGTTCTGTGCCGGAGATAGTAGGGTGGGTCAGGCAGGAGGGGTTGGCGCTGAGCCTGCCTACCGACCGGCTGGCCTTTCTGATTGCAATCAAGACACTGTCCGAAGATGAATCGGACTTGTCGGAAGCGGCGCTGCACGATGCCTTTGGCTATGTCAGCAACGCCTTCGGCCAGATGGACGAGACCCTCACAGGTCGTGCTAACAACGCCATCAACGATCTCATTCGCCAGCAACTGCTGTCGCGCTTCAACACCGACATGGTGGCAGGGGAGAGTCTCTATCGCCTGTCGCGGCTGGGGATGGGGATCGTCGACTTCTTTATGGATCAGCGTCAGGTTGACTCCATCAAGCTCTCCATCCTGCTCGAACACCTGGCGGCCGAGCTCGACACCGCCCGCAAGGCGGCGCTCGAGACCAACACCCGTGAGCAGTGGGATGCCGAGGTACTGCCACGGCTCACCTTCTCGCTGGAAGAGACGCTGGGACGTATCGACTTGACCCAGCGCGCCATGGATGAGCAGCAAAATCAGGTCAAGAGCGAGATAGCGGCCCTGCTGACCCAGAACTGGGTCGATGCCATCCATAGCTGCGAAAAGCTGCTGCACGAGACAGGCCAGACCCTGCGCGAGCTGCAAGATACCCTGGACGCCGCCGGCCACCGCCTGCAGGCTGGGCTGCTCAATATTCAGGAAGCAGCGCAAGGGCGCGACGATCTGTTTCACGTCGAGGAGCTGACCCATGCCTTGCAGGGACGGCTTGATGTGATCACCAGCTGGGGCCAGCAGTGCATCGAGCTCTGGTCCCGTTACGATCGCCACGTCCACAAATTTATCCGCAACGCCATCGACATGGACAAGAACCGCGCCTTCAGCCAGCGGCTGCGCGACTCCATCCGCAATTTCGAGCAGCACAACTGGCAGCTGCGCATCGCCGAGGAGCCCCGTCTGCTGGAGCTGCGGGATGAAACCATTGCCATCCACGACGAGGAGGTGACCGGTGAGGTGCCCCTCGAGATGGAGTACATGGAGATGGTGGACATCAATCAGGCGCTGGCGGAGCGCATCGAGCGCTATCTGGCCCGCTATCCCGAGCAGGGCAATCAGCTGGATCTGGCCGATGTGCTGCGGGAATACCTGCTGGATTACCCGGCTCACGCCCATTTCGATGTGGCGCGTCTTCTGATCGACCAGGCCGTGCGCCTGGGCCATGCCAGCGGTGAGCGCGAGCTGCACCGTCAACCTGCATGGAAACCCATTAACCAAGCTGGATCCAAGGTTCAGGCCTATGTCATTGATAAATACTGAGTTTCCCTTGCCGCTGCGGCTCGCAGAGGCGATTGCCAACCCCTTGTTTCCGCGCATCGACACCGCCTTGCGCTCCGGCCGTCACATCAGTGCCGACGATTTCGAACAGCACTCGGCGCTGGTGGAGTACCACAACGAGCTGGAGATCTTCTACGGCCGCTATCAGGTGGAGCTGATCAAGGCGCCGGAAGGCTTCTTCTACCTGCGCCCGCGCCCCAGCGCCGACATTGGTACCACTGTGCTCTCCGAGCTCGATATGCTGGTGGGCAAGGTGCTCTGCTACCTGTTCTTGAGCCCGGACCGCCTCGCCTCGGAAGGGGTGTTCGCCATGGGCGAGCTGCAAGAAGAGGTGCTGAGCCTGGCCGACGAGAAGCAGCTGCTGCGGATGGTCAACAGCCGCTCCGGCGGCACCGATCTCGACAAGAAGAAGCTCTTGGAGAAAATCCGCACCTCCATGCGTCGCCTGCGTCGTCTCGGCATGATCACTGCCCTTGGCAACAGCGACAAATTCCGGGTCAACGAATCCGTATTCCGTTTTGCCGCCGACGTGCGCTCCGATGAAGATCCCCGCGCCGTTCAGCTGCGGATGATCCAGGAGGGGGAGGCCATCTTCCACGACGACGAGATGCCGAGCAGCGATTCGCTGTTTGAAGATATTGAAGCGGATCTTGATGAAGAACAGCTTGAACTGGAGGTCGAAGATGACCTGCAGCGTTAAATACAAGGCCCTGATGGAGCCCTTTGCTTTGATGGAGAGTGTGTCGTGAGAGGCAAATTCAAATCCCTGACCATGGTCAACTGGAACGGCTTCTTCGCCCGCACCTTCGATCTCGACCAGCTGGTCACCACCCTCTCTGGCGGTAACGGGGCGGGCAAGTCCACCACAATGGCGGCCTTTATCGCGGCACTGATCCCTGATCAATCCCTGCTCCATTTTCGCAACACTACGGAAGCGGGCTCATCCAGTGCTTCCCGTGACAAGGGGCTCTACGGCAAGCTGCAGCGCGGCCACTGCTATTCGGTGCTCGAGGTAATGAACAGCCGCGAACAGCGGATCTGGGTCGGCGTCCATCTGGAGCAGGTAGCCAACCGTGACAACAAGGTCAACATTACCCCGTTCGCGCTGGTAGATGTGCCCGAGCAACTGCAACCCACCGATCTGCTGCTGGAAAAGCTCGACGACGGCAAAGGCCGGGTGCGCGCCTTTACCGATCTGAAAGGGGCGGCCGCAGAGCTGGGAGCCATGAAGGTCGCCAAGTTCAATACGGTGACCGACTATCACAACTTCATGTTCGAGTTCGGTATTACCCCCAAGAAATTGCGTGATCAGAAGGATCGCGGCAAGTTCTACCGCCTGATCGAAGCCTCCCTCTACGGCGGCATCTCCTCCTCCATCAGCCGTTCCTTGCGTGAATACCTGCTGCCGGAGAACTCCGGTGTGCGCAAGGCATTCCAGGACATGGAGGCGGCCATCTACGAGAACCGCCGCACCCTGGAAGCCATCAAAGAGACGCAGGGCCAGCGGGATCTGTTCAAGAACCTGATCACCGAGACCACCCACTATGTGGCGGCGGACTATGTGCGCAACGCCGCCGAGAAGAACCGTCTCTCCGAGCTGGCCCTCAAGGCGCGGCAGGAGCTGGCAGGCAAACGCCGCTTGCTGGCTGAAGAGAAGCAGCGTGCCATCTATCTGGCTGACGAGGTGGATCAGCTCACCAACCGTGAGAAATTGCTGACCGACGAGCTGGAATCCGCCGCCGAGCATCTGGCCAAGGTAATGGCCGCCGTTGCTTTGCAAAAGAAGATTGAGATGTATCGCGCCGATCTGGCGGAGCTTGTCGACAAGCTCGAGCAGCAGAAGGCGATCGTGGAGGAGATCCACGGTCAGCTGCTGGAAGTGGAAGAGCGCAAGGAGCTGGCGCAGGCAGAGGTAGACAGTCTCAAGACCCAGCTGGCCGACTACCAGCAGGCACTGGACATTCAGCAGACCCGCGCCATCCAGTACCGTCAGGCGGTGCAGGCGCTGGAAAATGCCCGCGCGCAGTGTGAACTGCCGGGGCTGACCGCTGAACAGGCGAGCGACACCCTGCACCAGTTCCGCACCGCCGAGCAGAGCCTCACCAGCCGGATGCTGGGGGCCGAGCAGCAACTGGCGCTGGCCAAGGCGGCGGTGGCCGAACACGAAGCGGCGTTGGCGCTGCTGCTCTGCATCGCACCCGAAACAGTGCGCGAGGCCGCCTGGCCTACGGCGCAGGCGCTGCTCAAGCGTCACATCGAAGACAAGGCCCGCATCGCCCAGGGGCAGGGGCTGCGCGCCGCCCTGGCTCGCCTCGAAAAAGAGAGCGAAAGCCAGCAGGCGCTGTTCAAACTGCGCGACGAGTTACAGCAGGCTTCCGGTCAGCTGATCGCGAGCCAAGACGAGCTGGAGCTGTTTCTTGAGGCCCAGCGCACCCGTCAGGAGGAGCTGAGTGAGCAGCAGGCGGAGGTGAATCAGCGCCGTGCCAGCCTGGAGCATCAGGGTGCCCAGTTGGGCCGTGATATTGCCGAGCTCACCAGGCTGGCACCGCGCTGGCTCAAGTCGTTCGAGAAGCTCGAGCAGCTGCGGGAGCAGAGCGGCTTGGCCTTGGCCACTGCCGAAGAACTTTCTTCCGGCATGCAGACCGTGCTCGACAAGGAGCGCGAGTTCGAGCAGGAGAGCAATCGCATCGCGGCGCAGAAACAGGCGCTGGAGCTGCAAATTCGTAACCTGCAGCTGGGTGCTGGCGAGGCCGATCCGCGCCTGGCCCGCATCGCCGAGCAGGTCGGGGGCGTGCTGCTCTCCGATGTCTATGACGACATATCCATCGACGATGCTCCTTACTACTCCGCACTCTACGGCCCGGCCCGCAGCGCCCTGGTGGTGCTCGACCTTGAGGGCGCTATCGAGCGGCTGAAAAAGCTGGAAGATTGCCCGGAAGATATCTACCTGATTCAGGGTAACCCCGACTCTTTTGACGAGGATCTGGTGGAAGCGGATGAGCTGGGGGACGCCGTGCTGGTGCGCACCAGCAAGCGTCAGGTGCGCTTCTCCCGCTACCCCGAGCTGCCGCTGTTCGGCCGCGCCGCCCGGGAAAAACGCATCGAGCAGCTCGATCTCGAGCGGGAAAACCTGATTGAAGGCTACGCCAAGGCCGCCTTCGAGCAGCAGAAGTATCACCGCCTCTACGGCCACTTCCGTGACTTTATCGGCCAGCATCTGGATATCGCTTTCCGTCCCGACCCTGAAGCCGAAGTACAGGCCAAACAGGCCGAGCTGCGCACGTTGCAGGGCGCCATAGCCGAGTGCGACAAGCAGCTGGGCGAGGCCAAAGCGGCCGCCGCCCAGCTGACCCGACATATCCAGCTGGTGCAGGGGATGCTGCCCTTTGCCCACCTGTTTGCCGAGGCCGATCTGGCGGCCCGTCTCGAAGCTGCTCACGCCGATGTGGAAGCGCTGAAACAGGCTGAAGCCTTTATCGCCAAACACGGCAAGGCGCTCGAGAAGCTCGAAACCCAGGTGCAGGTACTGCGCCAGGATCCACAGGATCTCGCTGCCCTGCAGGCTGCATATGATGAGGTGAGCGAGCTGTTGGCCGAGCAGAAACGCCGTTGCTACGCCCTCGATCAGCTGGTGGCCCGCCTGCCGCACTTTGCCTATCAGGATGCGCAAGACCTGCTTGGCAAGGCCTCCGAGATGAGCGAGCGGCTCAAAGAGAAGCTCAAAGCTGCCGAGCTGGCGGCCCGCACAGCCGGTGAGCAGCACAAGCAGATTGCTCAGCGTCACACAGAAGCGTTGCAGCTGCGCACCGCGCTCGATTCCAGCGCCTCGGCCAAGCGCCAGACCCTGACCGAGTTCGAGCAGGAGCTGGCGGCCATGGGGCTGACCCTGTCGGAGGACATGGAAGAGAAGTCACGCGCCCACAAGAAAGAGATTGAAGAGCTGCTCATCCGCACCCGGTCCCGTCGCACCAGCGCCGAGGCCCAGTTGCAGGTGACCAAGCGCGAGATTGAATCCTTAGGCGGTCGTCTCAAGCTGGAGGGCAAAGATTACTTCACGGCTCGCAAATCCCTGGTGGGTCACAAGGCGAGCTGGTCGCGGGTGGTGCGTCTGGCACGCGACACCGACGTCGAGAAGCGCCTGAACAAGCGCGAGCTGGCTTATCTCGACAGCGACGAGCTGCGCTCCATGTCGGACAAGGCCCTCGGTGCCCTGCGGGTGGCGGTGGCTCACGACGAGGCCCTGCGCGATGCGCTGCGTCTCTCCGAAGGCAACCGCAGCACCGAGCAGAAGGTCGCCTTCTACGTGCAGGTCTACCGTTACCTCAAAGATCGCATCCGCAACGACATCATCCGCTCCGATGATCCGGTTGAGGCCATCGAGGAGATGGAGATCGAGCTGGCGCGCCTCGCCGATGAGCTCAAGCAGCGTGAGAACCACCTGTCGCTTTCCTCCCACGAGGTAGCGGCCAAGATCACCAACATCATACGCCGCGAGCAGAACCGCATCCGGGTGCTCAACCAGGGCTTGCAGAACATCGCCTTCGGTCTGGTGCGCGGGGTGCGCCTCAACGTCAATATCCGCGAGGCCCATACCCGCCTTCTCACTGCGCTGGCTGATCAAACCGCCATGCACAACGATCTGTTCGCCGACAAGGAGCTCAGCTTCTCCGAGGCGATGGCCAAGCTGTTCCAGCGTCTCAACCCGCAAACCGAGCAGGGGGATCGCAGCTATCAGGTGATGGGCGATGTCTTGCTCGACTATCGCAACTATCTGGAGCTGGAGATAGAGGTACAGCGCGGCGCCGATGGCTGGCTGCGGGCCGAGAGCGGCGCCCTCTCCACCGGCGAGGCGATCGGTACCGGTCAGGCCATTCTGCTGATGGTGCTGATCAGCTGGGAGGAGGAGTCCCGCCGTCTGCGCGGCAAGGACATCGCCCCTTGCCGCCTCTTGTTCCTCGATGAAGCTGCCCGCCTGGATGGCAAGTCTATCGCCACCCTGTTCGAGCTGTGCGAGCGGCAGGATATGCAGTTGCTTATCGCGGCGCCCGAGAACATCAGTCCCGAGAAGGGCACCACCTACAAGCTCATCCGCAAGGTGCAGGGCAAGCACGAACACGTGCACGTGGTAGGGCTGCGTGGCTTTGGTTTTAGCGACGACAAGCTCATCGCCTGACCTGCGTCTGGTGCACATCCTGACAAGGGCTGACGGGTAAATACATGAACGGGAGGCTTGGCCTCCCGTTTTAGTTGAAAAACATGGCAAAGTAGCCACGTTGCCCTCGGGTGTGGAACCGCGAGGCAGTTTATGAACCTTTTACTGGCCATCCCGATCTGGCCGGTTTACGTGACGACAACAAGACCGGCCATACCGGCAAGGGGATCAAGGATAAAGCGCATGGCGGATAGGAAGGGAAAGATGCAATACATACAAAAAGGGCTGTTGTTATCTCTTTGCCTGTTGCTGGCAGCCTGTAGCAGCCGATATGACGACAGCCACGGCGGCAGCTGGCGCGGTTATACCGAAACCGGGCTCGCCTCTTATTACGCCGACCGCTACCACAATAAAAAGACCGCCAGCGGCGAGCTTTACCGTACTCACCTCAACACCGCTGCCCATATGACGTTACCCTTTGGCTCCCTGGTCAGGGTCACCAATATCGCCAACGGCAAGAGCGTCGTGGTCAAGGTCAATGACCGCGGTGCTTTTAAACGCGGGCGGATCATCGATCTCTCCAGGTCTGCCTTCAGCACCATTGGCAACACAAGATCCGGCCTTATCAAGGTCAAGGTCGAGGTGTTGTAGCGGGCAAGAGTTGCTGTGTTGGAAGAGCATTGGTTGCAAGGCAGGCAGCGGCTTGGCTCATCAGTTGCAAAGCAGTTTCGCGGCCGATGCAACCTGTCTTGAAATCCATCGATATCATCGAACGCCCAGATGACGATCTGGCCCTGATCTGCTTTGTATAAAAACGGTTCGCGCTATCAGAAGCGGAATACATATCCGGTGGGAGAGTCATCATGCTGCCGAGCCCACCATATTGGACATCATTCACTATGAGTCGCTTGGAATTCAAACCCTTCGGTGACGTGCGCGCAGAAGATTTTCTGCCCCTGGTCAACGACGAGACAGTGAGAAAACATCTGATTGATCATCCCCCCTTCGATGCGGCCAGTGTGCGAGTCTGGATGGATGACAAGATACGGATAGACATGTTACCCGGTTGCCGCGTGCGGGCCCTTGTCATCGATGGCGCTCTGGTTGGCTGGTGCGGAATACAACCCGATGGCGAGGGAGTCGAGATTGCCATTGTCATCGCCAAAGCGAGCTGGGGGACGGGGATTGCCATCTTCAAGGAGATGATGGGGTGGGCGCGAAGCATGGGCCATCGGGAGGTGCTTTTTCATCTGCTGGACACCCGCCCCGCATACCGGTTCCTCGCCAGACGATCCACCAGAGTGAAAAAGACGACCTTGTCGGGGTGTGGCTTCACCACTTATTACCTCAGCGTAGAACAATGGTTTGCGCACTAATGGCGGACAACCAGTGCGTTGCCAGTGCATGAAGTGCTGCCCGTTGATTTTGTCGTCTTGAAGAATTTTTCCCCCAGTGGCGCTGGCGCCAAACCCCCTCTTGCGTGTTGAACCAAGGGATGACTGCCAGCAGGGGGCCATGCTTCTACCGGCTCCTCCGTTGTTCATCCGACGGAACACTCTGTCCATCCTGCCCATCTATATCCATCAACCGGCCATGCATACACTGCTGCAATGTTGATGGATGAGCTTTCATGAACGTAAATGCAGAGATGTTGGCTCATCCTGATGTCTTGATGGTATGACAGTGGAGAGATATGGATGAAGATAACGTCAGACAAAATAGTGTCGATTGCGGTGCTCAAAGCACGACCTGGTATGAAGGAGCACCTGCGCCATGAACTGCTCAAGCTGGTCGAGCCCACGCGCCACGAGCCGGGCAACTTGGATTATGTGCTGTTCGAATTGCGTGACGAACCGGACACCTTCTATATGCGTGAAGCTTTTGTCAGTCAGGCCGCCCTTGATGACCACTGCGCGACCGACTATTTTCAAGCCTTTGCCAAGCAGGCCGATGCATTGTTGGCAGAGCCCCTGCGGCTGATTTTTATGGAAGAGGTGAGCTACTCATAAATGTATTGGGCCAGCTGCTGGCCCAATTCCCCCTCATATGCCAAGGGCCCAGCCAGACATTTTCCCGCTATCCCTTGGTTTCAATGACCCATCTGCCTGCATTTTCACGACATCCGTTAGGGATGTTGCATTGCACAGGTTTCTCCTATTTCTGACCAATAGCCTTTTCATCTGTTTGCTGGTCGGTAAGATATCCAAATGGGAATTAATTATGGCTTGAGCAGGGAGTGAGATGCATATCGAGCTGGCAGACGTGCCAAAGAGTGAGTCTGAAGGGGTTTTCACTGCCATCAAACAGGGTATCTATCCCTATGTTGAGTCGGTATTTGGCTGGGATGATGAGTTTCAGCGTGAGCGGCTAAGTCGCGTGTACCAGCCGCAATGGTTCTCATGGATCCTGCAGGGTGGTGAGCGTGTTGGTCTACTCTGCTGCAAGCCATACGACAATGCGCTGCACGTCCATCTGCTGATCATCTCTCCCCAGTATCAGGGGCGGCAGTTGGGCTCGGCCGTCATGGAACGGTTGCATCGCGAGGCAGAGCGTGAGGGGAAAAGCCGGGTGACCTTGTCCAGTTTTACAGGAAATCAGGGGGCAGTACGATTTTATGAGCGCCTCGGTTACAAAGTGGTGGAGAGTGACCAGGAGTTTGTCTCCTTGTCCCGGCCCTTGTGTCGTGAATATTGATGCGCAAATAATGGTTAATGGAGAGTGATGATGGCCATTCTGGATATTTTGACGGTACCCGACCCCAAGTTGAGAATTAAAGCTGAACAGGTTGAGGACATTACTGCAGTGCAGAGCCTGACTGATGACATGTTGGATACTCTGTATATGACCGAGAATGGTATCGGGTTGGCGGCGACTCAAGTTGGCCGTAAAGAGGCAATTGTTATTATCGACTTGTCAGAGAGCAGAGATCAGCCGCTGATATTGATCAATCCGGAAGTGATAAGTGGTAATGACAAGGCATTCGGGCAGGAGGGATGTCTATCCATCCCGGATTATTATGCTGATGTTGAGCGATATTCCTCGGTGGTTGTATCCGCATTGGATCGGCATGGAAATCAACTCACTATGGAGAGCAGTGAGTTTTTGGCAATTGTGATGCAACATGAAATTGATCATCTTGATGGCAATCTGTTCATTGATTATCTTTCACCACTCAAGCAGCAGATGGCACTGAAGAAAGTGAAAAAAACTATCAAGTCTGCAAGCTAGTCCTCTCTGATGAGGACTTATTTATGGTTTATTTGTTGGGAGAGGGTGAGGAATGAAACTGACACACTGTAATGCCATGAACACCCTCTCCATACACACTGTGCCATTTAACCGAACTGGCCGGCGCAATGGGGTGTTGGCCACTCTGTTGCTGGGGCTTTTATGGACAACATTCCCCGCATCAGCTGACGAAGAGCCGTTGCCTGTCGCGTATCACTCCTTTGTGCAGCGTTTTATCGATGCGGCCGAAGCCAAGGATCATCAGTCGCTTGCCAACCAGATGAAATATCCCTTCAAGCGGGAGTACCCCATGCCCGCAATCAAGAACCCGTCGGAGATGCTGACCCGTATCGACGAGGTGTTTGATGACGCCATTCTAAAGCGTATCGCCATATCCCAAGTCGGGCAGGATTGGCAGACCATGGGCTGGCGCGGCATCATGTTCGGCAGTGGCGAAGTCTGGATGGATTTCGATGGCAAGGTGATCGGTATCAATCATCAGACGGCGCAGGCCGCCAAGCTGAAAGCAGAACTGATCGCCAGCCAGAAGAGCGATCTTTATCCCGGCCTGCGGGATTATCAGAGTCCCGAGCTGATGTGGCAGACCGAAAAATTCACCATTCGCATCGACGACATGGGCGATGGCCACTATCGCTATGCCTCCTGGGCCAAGGGAAAATCGCTCGGTGACAAACCGGATCTGGTGCTGAGAAATGGCACAGTCAGGTTGGAGGGGACGGGGGGCAACCACACCTACCAATTCAAGAGCGGCCCATACCGCTACGAGTGCGTAGTGACTGTGTTGGGTGAGCGGGGCGTGCCAACCGGTGTGCTGGTGGTCTATAAAAACGACGTCGAGATAATGAGCCAGCCGGTGGTCAAGGTGTTGTGACGCCAATCCACATTCCCCGAGTGCTTAGATAGCGGCCACGAGCCGCTCTTTTGCTTTCTTGGATTGGCCGGTGGGCTGCTAGCCTTGCGGCACCCTCACTCCTTTATCCAGATAGAGGCTGCTGTAGTGGGCGCGGTGGGTGACAAACATCACCTGATGGCGGCTGCCATCGGAGAGGATAATAAAGTCCCCCGCCTGGGCGGGGCTCTGCAGGCGGATCTCCTGCTCGGGGGCCGTCAACTTGTCGACCTCCTCCTTGAAGGTGAGGGTGTAAGAATACATAGGGTTCTCCACGGCACGACCTATACAGACACGCATCTCAAGGCTAGTTGCCAGCACCCGGATCCGCGGCGCCCAAGCGACACCTGTCCGCCATTTAATTTAACGGGTAAGCTTGGCGTGTTTCTCTTGTGAATGGGGTCGTTGGTCAGGTCTGCAAGAGGCTCTGTCTTGGGGCTGCATAAATGGTCAAGCATGGGTGCTGACCTTTTCAGCATGAAAGCAGCCAGTATGAAGTCGTCACTATGTAAACAAGCAGCATGAGAACAAGGAGTGATCATGAAGGAGCTAGCCTCCCCGTTGGAGTCCGAGTTGGTGCGTATCGCCGCCTTTTCTGATGGGCTGCAAGGGGGCAACCCTGCCGGTGTCTGGATTGGCGCCAGCTTGCCTGGCGCACACGAGATGCAGCATATTGCCGCTGAAGTGGGATTTTCGGAAACCGCTTTCGCTGCACCCATGTCAACGCCCTTGCCCCAAGGCGCACAGGCAGTTGAGCCAACCGCCGAGCTGCGGGAATGGCGGGTACGGTACTTTTCCCCCGAGGCCGAGGTACCATTCTGTGGTCATGCCACCATAGCCCTCGGCGTGGCATTGGCGCGGCGCTTTGGGGAAGGGGAGTATGGACTGCACCTCAATCAGGCGGTGATCAAGGTATCGGGCTGGCTGGATGGGGAAGGGCACTGGCAGGCCGCCCTGCAATCGCCGCCGACTCACAGCAAACCGGCCCCGGCCGAACTGGTGGCCACCGCACTGGATCTCTTCGGTTACACGCCGGCGGATCTGGATCCTCGTATTCCACCCGCGCTCATTCATGGCGGCGCCGATCATCTGGTGCTGGCCCTGAACAGCCGTGCCGCCCTTGCGGCCATGGAGTATGAGCTGGAGCAGGGGCGCACCTTGATGCGAAGGGAAGGGCTGGTGACAATACTGTTGGCCCATGCCGCCCGTGAGCAGCTGTTTCACACCCGTAATCCCTTTGCTTATGGCGGCGTCTACGAAGATCCAGCCACCGGCGCGGCGACGGCTGCTTTTGCCGGTTATCTGCGCGATATCCATTGGCCCCATGGCGGCATCATAGATCTCTTTCAGGGAGAGGATATGGGCATGGCGTCACACCTGCACGCCGAGATCCCGGCCGAGCTCGGGAGCTCAATCAGGGTCTTCGGCCGTGCCCGCTTGATGTGACCGACATGCAATGAAAAATCCGCCAGCTGGCGGATTTTTCATTATGGGGGGCGGATGTCAGCTTATTGAGCAAGGGGAACTGCTTGTGCATTTCCCTCTGACGGGCAGCCATCTTCTGCTTGTTGGTGAAGAGGCGTGAGCCAGTGCAGCAGTTGACGAGTCACCTGGGGGCTGCCGAGCAGGGCCATATGGCTGGTGCGATAGGCAATCCAGCAGTGGGATGGCGCAAATGCCAGCTGGTGGCGGGCTTCCTTGTGCTGTCCAAGGGCACTGCGCAGGGGGACCAGGCCATCGCCAATTAATCTATCTGCCAACAGATTGCGTTTGGCTGCTGTCGTGGCGGCTATCGTAAAGCAGGCGACTCCAGCCGGCAGGGGCAAAGGCGGGCGCGGATCCCTTGACGCTGTATCGCGGGTATGGTCTTGGTCGTCGAGCAGGGTGCCGTGGCGCAGATCCTTGATACCCGCACTGCGCAGCCGAGCCAGCCTGACAAACGGCTCAGTGTAGGCGGTGGCAGGCAGCAGTTGTTCCAGCCAGTGACCCGCGTGTTCAAGGGGGGCCCCATGATGGGGGGTCCCCAGAAACACCAGGTTTTTCAGGACGCCAGGCCAGCTCGCCTCGCTCTGGCTGGCATAGTGACAGGCGCTGCGGATCACCAGTCCGCCCATGCTGTAGGCCAGCACGCTTATCTCGCTGATGTGGCCGGGCCAGTGAGTCACCAGCTGCGCCAGCTGGCTCGCCAGTTCCCGCCCGTTTTGCGAAATCGGCAGCCCTGAGTTGTAGCGCAGATAGACGGGCACATAACCCAGGGTGCTGGCCAGTATCTCCCCATGGTTGAGCGTCTGCTCTTTGTCCTTCCCCTTGGTTTGGGTTTGCCACTGCAGATCATTCATGCACAGGCCATGCACCATCAGCAGCACCCGGCTTTGACCCGCAAGTTCAGGGGGCATGGCGTGCCAGTTCAGGGGCGCCCCCTGATAGTGCAGTGTCATGGGGGTGGCGAGGGCATTGTGGCTGGCGACCAGCTTGTCTCCCATCACGCCGTTGAGGGTGGCGAGCAGGGCGGCGCGTTTGGGGGTTTCGGGGATGGCTTCCTGAGCGAGCGGCACTGGCACGCGGGCGAGTACGGCATTGATGCCACTGCCGAACTGGTCGGCCGCCCTGTGGATCCCCCGGTAGACAAAACCTGTAATGCCCCGGGTTTTCCCCTCACCCTTGCCCTTTATGCCCATGCCACTCAATACCGCCTGGTGGACAGCCTCCGTGATCTGTATTGCGGCGGGCAGGGCTTGTGTGAGCAATCTGGCCAGCTCGCGGATGTCCGACACATGCCAGGATGAAACCGGCTGCTTTTCTGTCGACTGGTTCATGGGGTGCCCTCGGGAATAGGGTGTCAGCAAGGCATGCATCCCCACAGAGGCACGCGTCTGGCCAACACAGACACATCCAGCTTGTCGTGTTTGCCTCGGGTTTGCCAGTCATGCTGTGGTCGACCAGGCCTGTCTTGCTGCCCCAATCCGGTGTGCGATACGGCGCCACTACCCATTGCTCATGACCATTGCTCATGCGCGAGACCGATCACGGTAATGGACGGTGAAATCACCTCTAATTATTCATATGACGCCGTAACAAGGAGCCGTGATGTCACTGTTTGATGAGGGCCGGGTACGGGATCTTTGTGCCCGCTTGCTGGACAAGCAAAACGAGAGGGGGTGTTCGTTCGATAGCAAGCATGGCCGAGAGTTGCTGGCCCTGTTGCAGGCGATCGGCGGCGTCAAGCCGCTCGGGCGCAGCGCTCGCTATATTCTGACTGACCCGGGCATTGACTATCTCACCAGGCAACTGGCGCAAGTGGCGCCACAACAGCCGGACAAGCGTGACTGCGTGCAGGCACTCGGGTTGACGCTGCCATCCCCCCTCAATCAGGCCAGTTTTCATGCCCTCTGGCACGGGGATAGCAAACACCCGCGCAGTGACACTGTTCCCGATCAGGTTCCCATCGAGATTTTGCTGACGCAGGATGAGGTGATCCGCATGCGTACCCTGACCCAGCTGTCACTCATTGATCTGCATGGCCAACCGCAGGACATGACGCCGCTGATGACCCTTCTGGGGGAGCTGGCCTTGCCGGAGCGCTGTTTGTCCAGGCTACAGGGCATAGCGTGGCAAGGGCGGCAGATAGTGACAGTGGAGAACAAGGGGGCTTTCGTGGATTACCCGCTGCAAGCCGGGGAGTTACTCATCTATGTGCCTGGCCGTAACACGTCTTTGGCAAGGCAACTGCTCCCGTTGCTGCCTTCGACTATTCCCTGGGCTCACTTTGGCGATCTGGATCAGCGGGGCCTGGATATTGCCGCCGAACTGGCCAATGCAGTCAACCGTCCCCTGGCACTCTGGTTGCCTTGCAATCTGATGGAGTACGTCCACCACTATGCTCGCCCTCTGACGCGTCGGCTGGAAGGCCAAAAGGGCAGCAGGGGAAAGACACCCTGGCGAGGCAGTCTTGCGATGGCTCAGCCGGGTCAGGTACTGGCCGCGGTATTCATGCATCTGATTGAAAGCCGCTTGTGGCTGGAGCAAGAGGTACTGGTGACGTCCCCCTGCTGGCAGGCATGGCCAGCGGGTGCAACACAGCAATGACGCGGAAATAAAAAAACCGCCAGATAACAATCAGGCGGTTTTTTTATCGTGCCGACCCTTATTTCAGGGCTTTTTTCAGCTTCTTGATCTTGCCTTCGTGCTTGGCAATTTTCTCGAGGCGAGCGGCGATTTTCTTCTTGATATCTTTCTTGCTGGCTTTGGCCATCTGTGTTGCTCCTTCTGCGGTGGTGACACCCGAGGTGTCTGTGAGTCTGTCCATTGACGTCCCAGAGTGCCACAAGGTTGCCGTCTGGGCCAAGCTCTTGTTACATAAAAGTGTGAGTGTCAGCGGTAAAATAGGTCAATACTGCACGGTTTCTGTCGGTGTATTGCTGTCGAGAAAGGCCCATTTTCGAGATGGTTTCTGGCACGTCCCTCCACTCCCAGGAGTACAAACTGGCAGAGAATCCAGTCTTCCAAGGTGATTTTTATGGTCGATTTTTTGATCCAAACGCCTGCTGCTGGAGCCCTTTTTCCCACTTTCCCTGCTCTGGGATGGGGGCGCACGCTGACAATGGATGGAATTGTGACCATATTCTCCTTGGGCAAGGGCCAAATAATTGATCCAGCGCAAACTTGCCCCCTATTTATTACTTTGGTGGCATAGGACTCAGGCAACTGTTGGGTTCAAATAGCATTATCAGGAACGGGGAGATAACTCCGTCACGAAAGGGACACCCATTTCACTGGATGAAGGACACACAATGAGTCTGCTTGAACAAACCATCTGGATTGTATTGGGATACGGGGCCATGCCCTTTATCTTCCTGAGCGGGTTTGTGGCAGTGGCAGTGACCTGCTGCTTGCTGCTCAATGCCTTCGGGGTCAAGTCCGCCGAGAAGTGATCCGCTTCTTTCGTTCATACCGCCAAATGCCAGTCTTCGGACTGGCATTTGTTTTTCAAGGGTTTCCCTTTGCCAGCTGGCTCAGCCAGCCATCTGGCAAGGTTGTACGAATGCCATGGGCCGGTTGCTGTTTTTTAACGCTTTTTCGGCAGTGAATCGCGGAATATCGGCCAAATGCATGGCCAAGGTGGTCGAACCTGGCGCGGATTTTGATTACACTGGCGCGCAGTTTTTCCACTCTGGATTGATCCGGTCCGGATTGACCACTTCAAGGTATCCAAGATTTTCTATGGCTCTCAAGGCAACCGTATTCAAGGCTCAACTCAGCCTGTCCGACATGGACCGCCACCTGTATCAGGACGTCTCCCTGACACTGGCCCGTCACCCTTCCGAGACCGATGAGCGCATGATGATCCGGTTGGCGGCCTTCGCCTGGCATGCCGCCGAGCGTCTGGAGTTCACCAAGGGTCTCTCTGCCGATGACGAACCCGAGCTGTGGCGCAAGAACTATTCCGATGAGATTGAGCTCTGGATTGAGCTGGGGCAGCCGGACGAGCGTCGCCTGAAGAAGGCGTGCAACCGCTCCCGTCACGTCGTGCTCTATCTCTACGGTGGCCGTGGCACCAGCGTCTGGTGGAAGCAGAATCAGGGCAAGCTCAGCCAGCACGACAACCTCACAGTGATCGAGCTCTCCGACACCCAGACACTGCCGCTCACCGCCATGGTGGCGCGCACCATGCACCTCACCTGCACCATCTCCGACGGTCAGCTCTGGGTCAGCAACGGCGAGCTGGAAGTGACGCTGGACCCCATCATGCTGATGGGGCCACCCGCCCGCGAACTGTAAAGAGACTCGCCCATGTTCAGCGCACTGCTCAATATAGTCATCCCCGTGTTTGCCGTGGTGGGCCTGGGTGCGCTCTATGGCCGACTGCGGCCGGGCGGGGCCCTGGGCTATGTCAACCGGGCCAATATCGAGCTGTTTACCCCGGCGCTGGTGTTCTCGGCGCTGGTCAAATACCCGCTGGCACTGATGGCCCATCTGCCACTGATCGCGGCAGGGGTACTGGTGATCCTGTTGCCCGGACTCTTGCTCTCCCTGCTCAGGTTAAAGGAGATCAGCAGGCCGGCACTGATCCTGCCCGCCATGTTTCGAAACACAGGCAACCTCGGTATCCCCTTGATGGTGCTGGCCTTTGGCGAGCAGCAGCTCGGCGCCATCATCATCTTGTTTGTACTTTCCAACCTGCTTCACTTCTCGGTGGGCATGTTTATCCTCTCGGCCAACACTTCCCGCTGGCTCTGGCTGCGCAGCCCTGTGCTGTGGGCGGCCTTCGCCGGTTTGCTGGTGGCCAACTTGCAGATACCGTTGCCGGAATACCTGGTGACCAGCGCGACTCTGCTAGGCCAGATCTCGGTGCCGCTGATGCTGTTTGCCTTAGGTGTTCGGCTGATGGAGGGGGAACTGGGCCACCTTGGCTTGGCACTCAAATGCAACCTGCTTTACCTGCTGGCTGGTGGCTTGTCATTCGGGCTGGTGGTCTGGTTGTTGCCGCTGCAGGCGGAGTGGTTACCCTTGCTGATGCTGTCGGTGGCGCTGCCCCCGGCGGTATTGAATTACATGCTCTGTGAGCAATACCAGTGCCAGCCTGAAAAAGTGGCCAGCATAGTGCTTGGCGGCAATGCACTCTCTGTAGTGGTGATCCCTCTGGCAGTCTGGCTGGCGCTGCATCTGAACAGTTGAACACCTGTCGTTAACATGGCTCGCAGGATCTGCCACCTCTGTCATTCGGGCAGAGGCGAGCTGCCATGCTTGCCGGATCGCAACTG
>Ga0115550_1001158_pt1 | contig 20243 bp, 15 predicted proteins | sample COGITO_mtgs_1005_FD_87177 | JGI IMG/M metagenome (GOLD analysis project Ga0115550, IMG submission 87177) | Pelagic marine microbial communities from North Sea - COGITO_mtgs_100511 | ecosystem: Environmental > Aquatic > Marine > Epipelagic | place: Germany:Helgoland, sampling site Kabeltonne... | reverse complement strand
GTAGGGGCTGCCCTTGAGCGCCGCGACCATCGACTCGGTGCCCGGATGACTGGTGCCCCAGGCCATGCTGGAGATGGCGGTGTCGATGTGATCGGCACCGGCCTCAATTGCTTTGAGCTGGCACATGGCACCCAGGCCGGCGGTGTCGTGGCTGTGGATAAACACCGGCAGATCGACCTCAGCCTTCAACGCTTTGACCAGGTCATAGGCCGCGTAGGGGGTGAGCAGGCCGGCCATGTCCTTGATCGCCACGGAGTCGATGCCCATGGCCTGCATGGCCTTGGCCTGCTTCACGTAGGCCTCGACCGTATGCACCGGGCTGACGGTGTAGCTGAGGGTGCCTTGGGCATGCTTGCCGGCCGCCTTTACCGCTTCGATCGAGACGCGCAGGTTACGCACATCGTTCATCGCGTCGAAGATGCGGAACACGTCGATGCCGTTGACCGCCGCCTTGGCCACGAAAGCTTTGACCACATCGTCGCTGTAGTGGCGGTAGCCGAGCAGGTTCTGCCCGCGCAGGAGCATCTGCAGGCGGGTATTGGGCAGCGCCGCCTTGAGCTTGCGCAGGCGCTCCCACGGGTCTTCCTTGAGGAAGCGGATACAGGCATCGAAGGTCGCGCCACCCCAGACTTCCAGCGACCAGTAGCCAACCTGGTCGAGCTTGTCGCAGATCGGCAGCATGTCCTCGGTGCGCATGCGCGTGGCCAGCAACGACTGGTGGGCGTCGCGCAGAACGGTATCGGAAACGGTGATTTTTTTAGGCGAAACAGGCGTGCTCATATTCTGATTCTTCCCTTACAGGCCAGCGTGGGCAGCAATGGCGGTGGCGATGGCGATGGCCAGGTGCGACGGATTACGCTTGATCGAGTACTCGGTCAGCTCCGGGTGCGCCTCGACAAAGCTGGTGTTGAACTGACCGCTGCGAAATTCCGGGTTACGCAAAATTTCCTGGTAATAAGCGGCGGTGGTCTTCACCCCTTGCACGCGCATGTCATCCAGGGCGCGCAGGCCGCGCGCCAAGGCCTCTTCCCAGGTCAGCGCCCAGACCACCAGTTTCAGGCACATGGAATCGTAGTACGGCGGAATGGTGTAGCCGGTGTAGATCGCCGTGTCGGTGCGCACGCCGGGGCCGCCGGGGGCGTAGTAGCGGGTGATCTTGCCGAACGAAGGCAGAAAGTTGTTCTTTGGGTCTTCGGCATTGATGCGGAACTGCAGGGCGAAGCCACGGTGAATGATGTCTTCTTGCTTGACCGACAGCTCCAGACCCGAGGCGATGCGAATTTGCTCGCGGACGATGTCGATGCCGGTGATTTCCTCGGTGATGGTGTGCTCCACCTGCACCCGGGTGTTCATCTCCATAAAGTACAGCTCGCCATCCTCGGCCAGCAGGAACTCCACGGTACCGGCGTTTTCGTAGCCCACCGCCTTGGCCGCGCGCACCGACAGGTCACCAATATAGGCGCGCTGCTCAGGCGTCAGCTGCGGGCTGGGGGCGATTTCGATCAGCTTCTGGTTACGCCGCTGGATCGAGCAGTCACGTTCAAACAGGTGCACCACATTGCCGAAGCTGTCGCCGAGAATCTGCGCCTCGATGTGCTTGGGATTGACGATGCATTTTTCCAGAAACACCTCGGCGCGGCCGAAGGCCTTGGTCGCCTCGGAGATCACGCGGGGGAAGGCTTGTTCTAACTCTTCACGGCTGTTGCAACGGCGAATGCCGCGTCCACCGCCGCCGTTGGTAGCCTTCAGCATCACCGGGTAACCGATGCGATCACCCTCGCTCAACGCTTCATGCAGGTCCGCCACGTTGCCTTCAGTGCCGGGGGTGCAGGGTACGCCGGCGGCGATCATGCTGCGCCGCGCCTCGGTCTTATCACCCATGCGGCGGATCACTTCGGCCGACGGCCCGATAAACTTGATCCCACGCTCGGCGCAAATATCGGCCAGCTCGGCGTTCTCAGACAAAAAACCATAGCCGGGGTGCAGCGCATCACAGCCGGTCTCCACCGCCAGATTGACCAGCTTGCGCGGGTTCAGATAACCGGCCAGCGGATCGGCACCAATACCGTGAGCCTCGTCGGCACGCTTGACGTGCAATGCCTGACGGTCAGCATCGGAGTAGACGGCTACCGAGCGAATATTCATTTCGGCACAGGCGCGCACAATGCGCACTGCAATCTCACCGCGATTGGCTATTAGTATTTTCTTGATCACGAGCCAGCACCCTCGATCACGTGAGCAGGCAACCGACAGAAGCGGTCGACGTATGACCGCAGCAGCAAAAGCGGTCAGGCAGTTAAGCTACGCCGGCTTATTGATTAACCAAAATCAATAATTATTGGGTTAGGTATAAGTAAAGACTTATAGTTGTGCACAAAGCCTGCCACCACAAAGGTATAAATCATGCGTAAGTCATTGCTACGTATGACATTTAGACAAATACAGATATTCCGCTCGGTGTGCAGCAACCTCTCTTACAGCCGCGCGGCAGAAGAAATGTCGCTCAGCCAACCCGCCGTCAGCCTGCAAATCCGCCAGCTGGAAGAATTACTCGGCCAGCCGCTGTTCGATTACGTCGGCAAGAAGCTGTACCTCACCGAAGCAGCCGAAGCCCTGCAGCGCGCCAGCGCCGATATTTTCGGCCGCTTGGAAAGCCTCGACATGCAGCTGGCCGACCTACAGGGCTCGCTGCAAGGGCAGCTCAGCTTGGCGGTCGAATCCAGCGCCAAGTACTTCGTTCCGCACCTGTTCGCCGCTTTTCGCCAGCATTACCCAGAAGTCAATTTACACCTGGTGGTGACCAATCATGCCCAAGCCCTCAAACGCCTGAACGCCAATCGTGATGACCTGCTGATCATGTCGCGGGTGCCCACGGACATGAACCTGGAATTTCTGCCCTTTCTTAACAACCCGATCATCGCCGTCGCCCCACCCGATCACCCCCTGTGCAGCCAAGGCCCATTGAGCCTGCAGGACCTGACCGCCTTCCCCCTGCTGATCCGCGAAGCCGGCTCCGGCACACGCCAGGCCTGCGAAGAGTATTGCCACCAAAAACGCGCGCACTTTGCTCACACCCTGGAAGTCGGCTCCATGGAAGGACAGTGCGAAGGGGTCATCGCCGGTCTCGGCCTCGCTTTGCTGCCGCGCCATGCCGTACGCCGCGAACTCGAATGCGGCGCCCTGCGCGAACTGCCGGTGAGCGAATTGCCGCTATTGCGCAGCTGGTGCCTGCTGCACCCGCGCGGCAAATACCTGTCGCCGGTGGCACAGGCCTTCTTCGCCTTTGTGCGCGATCAGCGCAGCCTGATCAACGCCTTGGCCAAGCGTTTTTCCGAGCCCGGCGGCGACACTACTCCCAGGCATATAGCCAGCCCACCGCACTGACGCGCCCCGCGCTGAAGGCCACCAGCAACTGATCATGCTGGCCGCGCCAGTGATAGCTCCACAGCAGCGACCCCGCACTTCCCTGCCAATCCGTGCGGCGCTGCCAATCGGCGTAGTCCGCCTGATCGACCGCTACCTTGGCGTCAGGCTCGCCCAACAGCGCCAGCACAGCCGACGCATCGCCGCGCGCAGCCAGCACTTCAGCAGCCAGCTCCTGCATCAGCTGATGCTTGCGGCCTTGCCAGGCATCCAGATCCTGCCGCCACTCGCCACCGGCAAAATGCCCCTTGGCCTGGCGCAGCTGCGCCCACTCGGCCGCCATCACGCGCGCCCTATCAGCGCCTACCTGCGGCTCGGCGCCACCTGCGGCACAGCCCAGAACCTGCGCGAGAACCAGCAGCAGCATGCTGACCCGCCATTTGTTGATCCCTTGCATAAATCCCTCCACACAGGGTTTCGACACATAGCCAGACGCCATCATTTAAGCGGGCAGTGAGCTGGTTATATGCGGTGAAAATACGAAGAACGACAGCGATCTACGAAGAAATTGACAGGTCTAAAAGCGCCTTCTAAGTTCCTTTGCACTCTTGTACCAGATCGGCCTGCCTCTCATAACACGATGTTCAGCGGCATGCAGTAGCGCCAACGCATTCGGCAGCAAGAGCTTCCACTGCCAAATATCACTCGCCCTCCACAAGGGGGCAAAAAACACACCGTTCCTTATCGGGGACGGATAAATAATAAGTGAAGGATAGGAATCTCAAGAATGAGAAAGCGGAAGTTAACCCTCGCCATCAGTGCCAGCATCACCGCGCTTTGCATGCTCAACACGGTTCAGGCACACGCCAACCCCCAAGAAGACTTTATGTTGCTAGAGCAGGAAAAAGCCGCCAACAAGGTGTACAAGGCGTTTTTCCCTAATGAAGACATTGCCCGCAAAGCGGCCATCAGCTTCCACGGTCAGTTGCTTGAGTCGCATTACAAGCAAGGCTACCTGATCATGGAGCTGACCGAGGAAGAGCAGGAGAAACTCGCAGCCTTTGGTTTCACCTTCGAAGTGGCCAGCGAATTTATTGCCAAGCGCAATGAGGTCCTCACCCTTATCCAGAATCGCCTGCAACAGCGCAGCCTGAAAAGCGCCACGGCGATGAGCGACGCAAGCTTGGCCAGCATCCCCGGCTACGCCTGCTATGAAACCCTGGAGAGTACCTACGCTGTGGCCAGCGGCATGGCCAGTCAGTTCCCCGGCATTGCCCAATGGCTGCTGGTTGGCCAGACCTGGGAAAAGCTTAACGGCCAGGGCGGACACGACATCGGCGTGCTCAAGCTGACCAACAAAGCCATTACCGGTAATAAGCCCAAGCTGTTTATCAACAGCGCGATTCATGCCCGCGAATACACCACCGCCCCGCTGGTGCTGGACTTCGCCCGCTGGTTGGTCAATGGCTATGGCACCGATGCTGACGCCACCTGGATTCTCGATCACCACGAGGTCCATCTGATGCTGCAGACCAACCCGGACGGGCGCAAGAAAGCCGAAACCGGCCTGTCCTGGCGCAAGAATGCCAACCAGAACTACTGCGGCGCCAACAGCAACAGCCGCGGCGCCGACCTCAACCGCAACTTCAGCTTCGGTTGGAACAGCACCAACGGCCAGGGCTCTAGCGGCAGTGCCTGCAATGACACTTACCGCGGCCCCAGCGCCGGCTCCGAGCCGGAAATCCAGGCCCTTGAAAGCTACGTACGCAGCCTCTGGCCGGATCGTCGCGGCCCCGGCAAGAATGATGCGGCGCCGAGCGACACCAGCGGCATCCACCTGGATATCCACAGTTACAGCGAACTGGTGCTCTGGCCCTGGGGTGATACCAGCCAGGCGGCGCCCAATGGCACCGCGCTGCAGACCCTGGGCCGCAAGTTCGCCTTGTTCAATGGCTACGCGCCGCAACAGTCCATCGGCCTTTACCCCACCGACGGCACCAGTGACGGGATCAGCTATGGCGAGCTGGGTGTGGCGGCTTACACCTTCGAGCTGGGCACGCAGTTCTTCCAGAGCTGCACGGTCTACCAGAACACCATCAAGCCGAAGAACCTGCCCGCCCTGATCTACGCAGCCAAGGTTGTTCGTACGCCCTACACAACCCCCGGCGGCCCGGACATCAGCAACCTGGCACTGAGTGGCAATGCGTCCAGCGGCGTGCCAGCCGGCACCCTGGTGACCCTGAGTGCCACCGCGAGTGACCTGGGTTTCAGCACCCGCAATGGCACCGAACCCACGCAAAATGTCACCGCGGCCGAGTACTACATCGACAAAGCACCCTGGGAGTCAGGGGCGCAGGCCATGCCTTTGCAGCCACTGGACGGCAGCTTCAACGGCAAGACCGAGGGCCTGACCGGCAACATCGCCACCACGGGGCTGCTGCCTGGCAAGCACACGGTCTATGTCCGCGCACGCGATGCGTCCGGCACCTGGGGCGCACTATCAGCCGCGTTTCTGGTGATCGGTTCGGGCCCGGTGCAGCCAAACTACTGCAGCGCGGCCAGCGGCAATGCCAACGATGAGTGGATCAGCCAGGTCAGCCTCGGCAGCTTCTCTCGCAGCTCAGGCGCCAGCACCTACAGCGACTTCACCGAAGCGCGCATTGGTCAGGCGGTTAACCTGCAACGTGGCAGCAACAGCCTGCGCCTGACGCCACAGTTTGCCGGCTCTGTGTACAACGAGTACTGGAAGGTCTGGGTCGACCTGAACAAAGACGGTGACTTCACCGACGCAGGTGAGGAACTGTTCACCTCCACACGCGCGCTCAGCACGGTGGTGAATGGCAACCTGGTAATTCCCGCAGGTGCCGCCACCGGCAAAACCCGCCTGCGTGTAGCCATGCGCTACAACACCGCACCCGTGCCGTGTGGCACCTTCAATTACGGTGAAGTGGAGGATTACACCGTCAATATCGAGTAGGACCTAGCCGCCTGGCGCCGTTATCGACGGCTCCAGGCGCACTACCTAGCAGCGCATATTCAACGCGCGCTTGCTGCGTTTGCAGCCTGCAGGCTGTGCAAATAACGCGTTGCAAGCAACTCCGGAAAGTCGATCAACTCATGCTGCAACTGACGCGCTTCGGCATGCGCTTCGATGGCGCGACGGTATTCCATGCGGCGCTGGTCAAGCAGCTTACGCCGCGTTTTGGCATCGCTGTTTTCGTGAGGCTGCGCTTTATCCAAATAGCCAGACATAGGGTAAAACTCCCAAGCTGAATAACGGGAGTTCTAGCTTCGGCCTCGGATATGACGCTTTGATGGCCGCGCAATAACGCAGTGATGACATCGCACAAACAAAACCAACGGGGCGGGCTGTAGATTGCGCGACGCGCTGATCACGTCTGACGCTGGCCGAGCGCCGTTCAGTCTTCGATATTTTTATGTGATTTAGGCGACAACCGCAGGCTGCGCAAGCTGCGCTTAACGCTCTTCAGGTGGTTGACCAAGCCCGGCCCACGGGCCATGGCCACGCCCATGGCGAGCACGTCGATCACCACCAGGTGGGCGATACGCGAGGTCAGCGGGGTGTAAATCTCGGTGTCTTCCTGCACATCGATGGCCAGGTTGACCGTGGCCAGATCCGCCAGCGGCGTCTGGCTCGGGCACAGGGTAATCAAGGTTGCGCCGGTTTCACGCACCAGGTTGGCAGTGATCAGCAGGTCCTTGGAGCGTCCGGACTGCGAGATACAAATCGCCACGTCGGTAGGTTTGAGCGTCACCGCACTCATCGCCTGCATGTGCGGGTCGGAATAGGCGGCGGCCGTTAACAGCAATCGGAAGAATTTGTGCTGAGCATCCGCCGCTACTGCGCCGGATGCGCCAAAGCCATAGAACTCCACACGCTGAGCGTTGCTGATGGCCGCGATGGCCTGCTGCAAGGCCTGGGTGTCGAGCTTCTCGCGCACCTCGATCAAGGTATGCAGGGTGGTGTCGAAGATCTTCAGGCTGAAATCTGCCACCGAATCATCTTCATGAATGGCGAACTGACCGAAACTGGCGCCGGCGGCCAGGCTTTGCGCCAACTTGAGTTTGAGGTCCTGAAAACCGGTGCAGCCAATCGCCCGACAGAAGCGCACGATGGTTGGCTCACTGATGCCGACGTTGTGCGCCAGTTCAGCCATTGAGCTGTGCATGACCGACGCCGGGTCGAGCAGAACATGATCCGCAACTTTGAGTTCCGATTTGCGGAGTAGATGACGCGACTGGGCAATGTGCTGCAACAGGTTCACAGGTTTAGGCTCGACATTTGGCTAACGAATCCATCTAGCACGCCGCATCAAAGCCATGACTCGGTTATGATCGGCGCACGACGGGTTGTAGTGGTTTTGTAGTTATACTACATGGCCGCCGCCCCCGCACTGCTAAACCGAGTCGGAGTTCCCACCTTGAGCATTCCCTGCGACATGCTGGTGTTTGGCGGCACCGGCGATCTGGCCCTACATAAACTGCTGCCAGCGCTCTACCACCTGCATCGCGCCGGTCGTCTGCATGGCGATACGCGGATTCTTGCCCTGGCCCGCAGCGCCCATAGCCGCAGCGCCTTCCAAGCTCTGACCGAACGCCACTGCCGGGCCCAGGTGGCCCGCAGCGATTTTGACAATGTCACCTGGGCCAGCTTCGCCGCACGCCTCGATTACTTCGCCATGGATGCCAGCCAAAGCGCCGACTTCGGCCGCCTCAGCAAGCGTTTGGGCGATGACCCTGAGCGGGTGCGTATCTACTATCTGGCCACTGCGCCGGACCTGTTTGAAGACATCGCCTCGCACCTTAAAGTCGCCAACTTGGCCGGCTCCAAAGCGCGCATCGTGCTGGAAAAACCGATTGGCCACTCGCTCGAATCAGCCCAGGCGATCAATGCCGCCATCGGCGCGGTGTTCGACGAGTCGCGGGTGTTCCGTATCGATCACTACCTGGGCAAGGAGACAGTGCAGAACCTGATGGCGCTGCGCTTTGCCAACGCGCTGTTCGAGCCCGTGTGGCGCGCCGGGCATATCGATCACGTGCAGATCAGCGTGTGCGAAACCCTTGGCGTGGAAAACCGCGGCGCCTACTACGAAAAAGCCGGCGCCATGCGCGACATGATCCAGAACCACTTGCTGCAGTTGCTCTGCCTGGTGGCGATGGAAGCGCCGGTGCGCTTCGACGCCGAATCGGTGCGCAACGAAAAAGTGAAGATTCTCGAAGCGCTCAAGCCGATCTCCGGGCTCGACGTGCAAGACAAGACCGTACGCGGGCAGTACGCCGCTGGCAAAATCGGCGGCCAGGAAGTGCCGGCCTATTACTTCGAAAAGAACGTCGACAACGACAGCGACACCGAGACTTTTGTCGCCGTGCAGGCGGAAATCGATAACTGGCGCTGGGCCGGCGTGCCGTTCTACCTACGCACCGGCAAACGTCTGGGGCATAAAACCTCGGAAATCCTGATTCAGTTCAAGCCCGTACCGCACCAGCTGTTTGGCGGTGGCGAAGCCAATCGTCTGCTGATTCGCTTGCAACCGGAAGAGCGCATCAGCCTGCAATTAATGGGCAAAAGCCCCGGTAAGGGCATGCACCTGCAACCGGTGGAACTCGACCTCAACCTGGCTAATGCCTTCCACAAACAACGCCGCTGGGACGCTTATGAGCGCCTGCTGCTGGATGTTATCGAAGGCGATTCGACGCTGTTTATGCGCCGCGATGAAGTGGAGGCGGCCTGGAGCTGGGTCGACCCGATCATCAAAGGCTGGCACCAGCACTACCAGAGCCCGCGCCCCTACCCGGCCGGCAGCGATGGCCCGGAACAGGCCAGCAACCTGCTCGAACGCCACGAACGGCAGTGGATGGAATAGCGGGCGCGATCTAGGGCCACTGCTGCTCAAACACCTGCAGCACGGCTTCCGGCAGCTGCTTGCGCAAACCATCGCCACTGATCAACAGCAGCAGTGGCAACAGCTTGCGCAGGGTCGCCGGTTGCAACCCCGCACAAACATCCGCCTGCCGCGCCAGTGACAAGCCCCCCAGCACCTGAGCGGCCACCGGCAGATTGCGATCCAGCACTGCCGCCTCGGTAAGCTTGCACAGGTAGCCGGTGGAGAAACTGCGCAGGCTCTCGCTGATCAGCGGCATGTCGACGATATGCCGGGCAATCTGCAGCACATGGTCGACATCATTGATGCCATAAATCAGCACCTTGATCTGCTTGGCCGACAGGCACTCGGCATACAGCGCCGCCGTGGCAAACGCGCCATCGACGCAGAGCTGGCGCGCCACCTCTAGGTGCAGGCTGTCTGGCAGGCTCAGGTAGGTGTCGAGAATTAACCGTGGGTCGAGGTGCGTGGTTACTGCCGCCGCAAACTCGATGGGCATGGCCATGATCAGCTCTCGCAACTGCCCAGGCGGCATATGCGGCGCCAGCAGCGCGGCTTTCTCCGCCCCCAGTTGCTGCACCAGCCCCAGCTTGACGCTCAACGGGGCCATGGCCTGTGACGCCAACAACAGACGCAGGCCGACACTCAGGCTCGCGGGTTTGCGCATACGCACCTCTTACTCAATCCGGACAGGCCCGCAGGATTACCCGCGCAAAGCACAAAGGCAGCCATCTTTGCTCCGGTTGAGCGCCTGCCGGGCAAGCAACACAAGGCGCAGGCAGGAATCGAGAGCCTCCAACAGGGACAACGGCCGTTAAACCGGCGACTTATGCCACGCGTGATACCGGCCGAGCAGCGCGCCAGAAATACAGCAGCACGATGGGCAGTGCCAGCAAGCCCACTACACCGGCACTGATAAACAGATTGGCAAAGCCCAGCTGCTCAGCCAGCCAACCGCTGGTAGCCCCCACCAGCCCGGCAAGCAGCAGCTGCACACTGGCCTGCAGGGTAAAGTCCGCGCCCTCATGCTCGGGCCGGCACTGGCGCATCATCACCGCGAACAGCGCCACCGTGGACATGCCATCGGCGGTCTGCTCGAACAACGCGACCAGATAGACCAAACCAATGTTGCCGCCGGCATTTACCAGTACGGCCATGGCCGCGATCCCGCAAGCCTGCAGCAGGCCAAACAGCAACAGCGCGCGCAGCGCGCCGATGCGCGCATACAGCAGGCCGCCGAGAAACGCACCGGCGATGCCGGCCAGGCTGCTGATCAAGGTCAATTGGCCCAGCTCGGCATTGCTCCAGCCCTGGTCCACCAGCATCGGCTTGATCATCGGTGAGCCCAGCGCATCACCCAGCTTGAAGCTCAGCAGCACCGCCAACCAGAACAGCATGTCGGGTTGCAGCAACAAACCACGGTAATGCCGCAGCAACAGCCCCGGCCCGGCAGGCTCGGCCTGTGCCGGCTGAAACGGCAGCTCGCGCCGCTCGTTAAAGCGCCAGATCGGCAGCGTCATCAGCACCAGCAACACCGCCACCAACGCCAGGCTCAGGTGCCAGCCGAAGGTATCCATCGCCAATAGCAAACCACTGCCGCTGACCAGCATGCCGATCTTGTACCCGCCGACTTGCAGGCTATTGCCCAGCCCGCGCCAGCGTTCCGGCAACAGGCGTACGGCCAAGCCATCAGTGGCAATATCTTGGGTCGAGGCCGCCAGGTTGATCAGCAGCAGCAAACCAATCAGCAGCAGAAATTGACTGTCGAATAGCCGCTCGGGATCCATCAACGCCAAACTCGCAATCGCCGCAATAACGCCCATCTGCAACGGCAAGATCCAGCCCCGGTGATGCCCCAGCCGTGGCGATGCCAGGCGGTCCACCCACGGCGCCCAGAGCACCTTGAGCAGCCAGGGCAGCGCCAGCAACTTTAATAGGCCGATCAACGCCAGATCGACGCCATGCTGGCGCAGCAATACCGGCAGCGAATGCGCCATAAGCCCTGAGGGCAAACCTTGAGCGCAGTACAGCGAAGCCAGCAGGATCAGCGTGGCATTGGCCGGGCGAGCAGCGGGGGCGGCAGAAGTGGGCTGCATCTAAGGCATCCTGCGAGTCAGCAAAAGCGCGACAGTAGCGGGCAGTTGGGCGCCAGACAAGCCGCTCGCCAGCCGCCGCCTAAAACTTGTCGCCCTGCTCGCGCAACAGTTGGGCGAACTGCTCAGCCGGCACGGGCTTGCTGATCAGGTAACCCTGAATTTCGTCGCAGCGCTGGCTCTTGAGAAAGTCCATCTGCGCCTGGGTTTCCACACCCTCGGCCACCACCTTGAGTTCCAGGCTGTGGGCCATGGCAATGATCGCGCGGGTGATGGCGGCGTCCTCGCTGCCGGGGGTGAGGTCTCGGATAAAGGTCTGGTCGATCTTCACGTAGTCGACGGGGAAGCGCTTGAGGTAGCTGAGCGAGGAATAGCCGGTGCCAAAGTCATCAATCGCCAGCTTAATCCCCAGCTCGCGCAGCTGGCGGAAGGTACTGATGACGCTTTCCACGTTATCGAGCAGCTGACTTTCGGTCAGCTCCAATTCAAGAAACTGTGGTGCCAACCCCGTTTCATCGAGCACCTGGCGTACCAGGCTAAGCAGGTTGCCCTGGCGTAACTGATGCACCGAGAGGTTTACCGACACACGAATTTGCGCCAGACCTTGCGCCTGCCAGGCATACGCTTGCTTACACGCCTGACGCAGGACGAATTCGCCAATCGCGCCGATCAACCCGGTTTCTTCGGCCAGGCCGATAAAGTCGCTCGGCGGCACCAGACCCAGCTCGGGGTGACGCCAGCGCACCAGCGCTTCGGCAGCATTGAGGCTGTCGTCGGCCAGGCATAACTTGGGCTGGTAGAACACCTCCAGCTGGCCTTCCTGGATACCTTTGCGCAGCTGGTTTTCCAGTTGCAGGCGCTCCAAGGTGCAGGCCTGTAGGTTATCAGTGAAAAACTGAAAGGTATTACCTCCCAGGTGCTTGGCATGTTGCATGGCCATGTTGGCCTGGCTGACCAGCGCAGAAATTTCCCGCGCATTGTCCGGCAGCAAGCTGATGCCCACCGAGGCGCTGACGACCAGCTCATGCCCGCCCAAGGTCATCGGCATGCGCAGTTTGCTGAGCAAACGGCTGGCCAAGCGCGCCAGGCTGGAAAGACTGCCGTAAGAGTCGATGAGAATGGCGAACTCGTCACCCGACAAACGCGCCAAGGTATCCGCTTCCGGTACCGTTTGGGTCAGGCGGCGGCTGACCTGGCGCAGCAACTGGTCCGCCACTTCATGGCCGAGGCTGTCGTTGAGCAGCTTGAAGCGGTCCAGATCGACATGCAGCAACGCGATACTACGGCCGCTCTGGCGTGCCCGCTGGCTGGCTTCGTGTAACCGCTCCTTGAACAGACTGCGATTGGCCAGGCCGGTCAGCTCGTCATAGTGCGAGAGGTAGCGCAAACGCTCTTCCGCCTCACGCCGCGAGGACAAATCGGCGAAAAACCCGACAATGTGGCTAACGTTATCCCGCGAGTCGCGCACCACATTGAGCTGCAGCCACTGTGGATAGAGCTCACCGTTCTTGCGCGTTTCAATCAATTCGCCACGCCAGCTGCCGCTGTGCTCCAGCTCCAGGCGGATCATCTGATACTGCCGGCGGCTGTCACCACTGTTGATCAGGCTGATCACGCTTTTGCCGACCACTTCATCCTGGCGATAGCCGGTGACGTCACTGAAGGCTTGGTTGACCGATAACAGACGGTAGTCCGGATCAAGAATCACGATGCCTTCACTGGCGGCCTCAAACACTGTGGCGGCCAGTTGTTGCTGTTGCTCCTGAACCTTGCGCGCGCTGATGTCGCGGCGGGTGCCGAGCATGCGCATGACCCGGCCTTCTGCGTCGCGTTCAACCGCACGGCCACGGTCCTCGATCCACACCCAGTGGCCGTTGGCGTGTTTGATACGGTATTCGACCTGGTAGTCCTCGCTGCGCCCCTTCATGTGCTCGACCAGCGCGCGACGCAGCACCGACAGATCATCCGGGTGCAGACGCGGCTTGAGGTCGCGCAGCATGACCTTCACCTCATCCGGCTCCAGACCAAATATTTCCTTGAGCCGCGAGTGGTGCACTTCATCGCTCTGCAGGTCCCAGTCCCACAGGCCCAGCTCGCTGGCCTCAATGGCCAGGGTCAGGCGTGCACGGCTCTTAGTCAGGGCATACGTGGTTTCATCCAGTTCCAGGGTGCGCTCGGCCACGCGCATTTCCAGCTCACCGTGGGCGCTGCGCAGCTCGCGCTCGGCGCGGCGGCGTTGTTCTACTTCATGCGCCAGCTCGCCGTTGAGGCCTTCGGCCTGCTGTTTGGCGTGCTCCAGATTGCTGATCAGCGCCTGATTGTGAAAACGCTGCAGCAGGCTGCGCTGCACCAGCCGGTTGACCTGCCAGGCCACCACCAGCAGGGACAACAGCAAAATGCTGCCAAGCAGGCCCCAGCCGCGCTGCACGGGATTATCACTGAGCAGCAGGTAACCCACCGAGGGCAGCAGGCAGGGCAAGGCGAAGGTCAGGAAGGCGCTGAAACTGATGGCATAAGCCACGCTGGCGGAAAGAATCGCCGCACCAATCAGGCCATAGATCAGCGCCTGCAGATAAAACACATCCGCCGGCACCAGAGCGATGACGGCAAACGCCAAGGTCAACCCGGAAGCCCCAGCACCGAGCAGAAATAGACGGCGCCAATGGCGTTCGGCCTGTCGACTAGGCAAGGCTTTGTTAAAGGCCCGCACCTGCACCAGGCGCAATACGGCGAGGATCACCAGCCAGATCGACCAGCCGATCAACAACAACGGCGACAGCAGGCCCCACAACAGGAAGGCACACACCACCCCGCTGAGCAGCATAAACAGGGTCGGCACCTGCGAGCCCTGGTAGAGCATGCGGGTGCGTTCGGCAGCTATATCAGTCGCAAACAGCTGAGCCACTTCCCGAGAGGACGTTGGCGTAGGGCCACTTGCGGGCGCAAATAAAGTCGATGCGGTCATAGGCGATTTTCTTGTAATGGTTGCCTAAACGTCGGCGCAGCATACGCGAGCTAGACGCATCGCCCAAGCAGGACGTGCGCTAATTCACACCATCGAGAGCAAACCTTCGATCAGTGCAGTCAGCACCTACCTGTGCCCGTCGAGCTGACTTGCCGGTCGTCTATTACGCACCCTGGCCCGCGTTCGAATCGGCTCCCGTTTGCCCTGCCTGACGCAGCCCCCTAGAATGCCGCGATGCAAAATGACCCCGAACTCCTGATCGCCTCTCTTAATGATGCCCAACGCCAGGCTGTAACCGCGCGCGTGGGCCGCCAACTGGTGCTGGCCGGTGCTGGCTCCGGTAAAACCCGCGTGCTGGTGCACCGTATCGCCTGGTTGATCCAGATCGAGAACGCCTCGCCGCACAGCATCTTATCGGTGACCTTCACCAATAAGGCCGCTGCGGAAATGCGCCACCGCATCGAGCAGATGCTCGGCGTGAGCCCAGCCGGCATGTGGGTCGGCACCTTCCACGGTTTGGCCCATCGCCTGCTGCGCGCGCACTGGCAGGAAGCCGGGCTGGCGGAAAACTTTCAGATTCTTGATTCCGATGACCAGCAGCGCATCGTCAAGCGGGTGATCCGCGAGCTGGGCCTGGACGAACAACGCTGGCCGCCCAAACAAGCGCAGTGGTTTATCAACGGGCAAAAAGACGAAGGCCTGCGGCCGAAGAATATTCAGCCCGGCGGTGACCTGTTCCTCGCCACCATGCTGAAAATCTATGAGGGCTACGAAGCCGCCTGCGCGCGCGCCGGAGTGATCGACTTTTCCGAGCTGCTGCTGCGTGCGCTCGATTTGTGGCGCGACAAGCCGGGCCTGCTGGAGCATTACCAGCGGCGCTTCCGCCATGTGCTGGTCGACGAATTCCAAGACACCAACGCCGTGCAGTACGCCTGGCTGCGCCTGCTCGCCAAGGGCGGTGACAGCATGATGGTGGTCGGGGACGACGATCAGTCGATCTATGGCTGGCGCGGGGCGAAAATCGAGAATATCCAGCAGTTTTCCACTGACTTTGCCGATGCCGAGATGATCCGCCTGGAGCAGAACTACCGCTCCACGGCCGGCATCCTTAAAGCCGCTAACGCGCTGATCGCCAATAACCAGGGGCGTCTCGGTAAAGAGTTGTGGACCGAAGACGACGACGGCGAGCCGATCAACCTGTACTCGGCCTTCAATGAACACGACGAAGCGCGCTATGTGGTCGAGACGATTGAAGACGCCCTGCGCAAGGACGGCCTCAAGCGCAGCGAAATCGCCATTCTGTACCGCTCCAACGCCCAGTCGCGGGTACTTGAAGAGGCCCTGCTGCGCGAAAAAGTGCCCTACCGCATCTATGGCGGCCAGCGCTTCTTCGAACGCGCCGAAATCAAGAACGCCATGGCCTACCTGCGCCTGCTCGACGGCCGCGGCAACGACGCGGCGCTGGAGCGGGTGATCAACGTGCCGGCGCGTGGCATTGGCGAGAAGAGCATCGAGGCGATCCGCGAATACGCCCGTGCCCATGAGGTGTCGATGTGGGGCGCCATCAACCTGATGGTCGCTGCCAAAACGCTGCCGGCTCGCGCCTCGGGTGCCCTGGCCGGGTTTATCGAGTTGATCAACAACCTGTCGGCCAAAGCGCTGGACATGCCCCTGCACCTGATGACCCAGACGGTGATCGAGCAGAGCGGCCTGATCGCTTATCACAAGGCCGAGAAAGGCGAAAAAGCCCAGGCGCGCATCGAAAACCTGGAAGAGCTGGTCAGCGCCGCGCGCACCTTCGACAACAACGAAGACGACGAGCTGAGCCCGCTGCAAGCCTTCTTAAGCCATGCCTCGCTGGAAGCCGGCGACACCCAAGCGGCAGAAAATGAAGACAGCATCCAGCTGATGACCCTACACAGCGCCAAGGGCCTGGAGTTCCCCCAGGTGTTTCTGGTGGGCATGGAAGAGGGTCTGTTCCCGCACAAGATGAGCCTGGAAGAACCCGGCCGCCTTGAGGAGGAACGCCGCCTGGCTTACGTCGGTATCACCCGCGCCATGAGCAAGCTGGTGATCACCTACGCCGAAACGCGTCGCCTGTATGGCACCGAGACCTACAACAAGGTGTCGCGTTTCGTCCGCGAGATTCCGCCGCAACTGATTCAGGAAGTGCGCCTGTCCAACAGCGTCAGCCGGCCGTTCGGCGCAGTGAGTCGCAACGTGGGCGGCGCCAGCAACGACAGTCACCTGTTCGCCGGCAGCGCCGTGCCGGATACCGGTTTTAACCTCGGCCAGCGCGTGCAACATTCACTGTTTGGCGAAGGCACCATCCTCAACTTCGAAGGCAGCGGTGCGCAGGCGCGGGTGCAGGTGAATTTCGAGAGTGAAGGCAGCAAGTGGCTGATGCTGAGTTACGCCAAGCTGCAAGCGCTGTAAAAGCCGTCCCTGTAGGGTGGATGGCGCTGCACCCATCCGCCAACTGCGAGGGTGGATGAAAAAAGCGTGATCCACCCTACCCCTGTGATCGACCGTTTTTTCAAATAATAAGGAAGCCCTAATGATCCGTCGCCCTCTGCTGCTTGCCAGCGTCCTGCTCGCCGCCCTCGGCCTGAGCGCTTGCAAGGAAGAACCTGCCGCCACGCCTGCCGCAGAGTCGTCTGCCGCAGAAAGCTTCCAGTGGAAAATGGTTACCGCCTGGCCAAAGAACTACCCCGGCCTGGGCACCGCCGCCGAGCGTCTCGCCGAACGGGTCAAGACCATGAGCAACGGCCGCCTGACGATCAAAGTTTATGCCGGTGGCGAGCTGGTGCCGCCATTGGAAGTGTTCGATGCAGTGTCACGCGGCACCGCCGAGCTGGGTCATGGCGCGGCGTATTACTGGAAGGGCAAGGTGCCGGCCGCACAATTTTTCACCGCCGTACCCTTTGGTCTATCGACCAGCGAGATGAATGCCTGGCTGAGCAAGGGCGGCGGCCAAGCCCTGTGGGACGAAGCCTATGCACCCTTTGGTGTAAAGCCATTGGCAGTGGGCAATACCGGCATGCAGATGGGCGGTTGGTACAACAAGGAAATCAACTCGCTGGATGACCTCAAAGGCTTAAAAATCCGCATGCCCGGCCTGGGCGGCGAAGTGCTGAGCAAACTTGGCGCCACCACCGTTAACCTGCCGGGCGGTGAAGTGTTCACGGCCCTGCAAACCAACGCCATCGATGCCACTGACTGGGTCAGCCCTTACAACGACCTGGCCTTCGGCCTGCACAAGGCGGCTAAGTTCTACTACTACCCCGGCTGGCAGGAGCCGCAGGCGGTACTCGAACTGCTGATCAACCAGAAGGCGCTCGACAGCCTGCCGGCCGACCTGCAGGCGATCCTTACTGAAGCCACCCGCGCCGCTAACCAAGACATGCTCGACGATTACGTCTACCACAACGCCATGGCGCTCGATCAGTTGAAGCAGGAAGGCACCCTACTCAAGCGCTTCCCCGATGACGTGCTGGACGCCATGCGCCGCGAAAGCACCGTGGTACTGGGTGAACTGGCCGCACAGAGCGAGCTGAATGGGCGCATCTGGGCCTCGATGCAAGCGTTCCAAGCCCAGGTCAGCCAGATGCACCAGCTGTCGGAGAAAGAACTCTACAACTGGCGCTAAACCCCAGCCGTAGGATGGGTTGAGAGCAGCGATACCCATCACACACAGATGGCCTGATCCAACCCCCGGCGCGATACGGCCGGCCACAGGTAAAAGCCGGAAACATTCTAGGTCTAGCCAGTCACAGCCTCGCCGGGCAAGATGCCGCGCGTAGATCCAATCATCAAGAGACAGCTAACTATGCAGCGTTTTCTCAGTGTCGCCCTGGCCATGTGCCTTAGCCTGGGTCTTACCATGAGCTTCGAAGCCGAGGCCAAGCGTCTGGGCGGCGGTAAATCTTTCGGCTCCGCACCGAGCCATCAAGCGCGTCAGGCGCCCACCCAGCAATCCGCGGCACCGGCTACAGCCGGTCGCCAGCCCGCTGCAGCTAGCGGCGCCTCACGCTGGTTAGGCCCATTGGCTGGCTTGGCCGCCGGTGGCCTACTGGCCTCGATGTTTATGGGTGACGGCTTTGAAGGCCTGCAGATCATGGACATGCTGATCTTCGGCCTGATCGCCTTCCTGCTGTTCCGTTTCCTCGCCGCCCGTCGCCAGCAAGCCAACCCGGCTACAGCTAACGGCGCACCGATGCAGCGTGAAGCAGCGAGCCCAGCAGCCCCGATCTTTGGCGGCAGCAGCGCTGCAGCCATCAAGCCCGTGATCAACGCGCCGGCCTGGTTCAACGAGCAGAGCTTTATCAGCGCCGGTCGTGAGCACTTCCTCAGCTTGCAACAGCACTGGGATGCCAACGAGATGAGCCAGATCGCCGAGTTCGTCACCCCGCAGCTGCTTGAGTTCCTCAGCCGCGAGCGAGCCGATCTGGGTGATGGCTTCCAGTCCACCTACGTTGACAACCTCGATGTGCAATTGGATGGCGTCGATGATCTCAGCGACAAAACCGTCGCGACCCTGACCTTCACCGGCGTGGCCAAAACCTCGCGGTTTGACCAGGGTGAAGTGTTCAGCGAAAGCTGGCGCATGGAGCGTGCGGCCGGTGACAACCAGCCATGGCTGGTTGCCGGTATCCGCCAGAACGGCTAGTACCTGCTGTAATAAAAAACCCGGGCTTGCCCGGGTTTTTTGTGCCCATCATTCAGCCAACTGATGCGCTAGCGCCCGATACACTCAAGGAGCAAGCTGCATCCTTCATAGAAGACCCACCACGAGGACTGAACAATGATCGGATACACAACAGTCGGTACCACTGACATGGAAAAAGCCAAGGCCTTTTACACCCCTTTGCTCGCCGAAATGGGCGCCAAGATTGTCATGGATATGGGCCGTATCGCCTTTTATGGCGTCGCCAAAGGCCAGCCGATGTTTGCCATATGCCTACCCTATGACAAGCAAGCACCCACTCCCGGTAACGGCAACATGCTGGCCTTGGCCGCCGGCTCCCGCGAAGGGGTAGACAAACTCTACGCCAAAGCTATCGAGTTGGGCGCAAGCGACGAAGGCGCACCCGGCGAACGCATACCGGGCTTTTATGGCGGCTACTTCCGCGATCTGGATGGCAACAAGTTGGCCTTTTACCACATGGGCTAATGCATCAGCCCGGGTCAACCGCAGTACCCGGTGGCTTGGCTACCGGGGTAGGCTGCTGGGCCTTGTCTTTCCAGGCCTGAATTTCCTCACTGCGCTGACGGCTGTTGAGCTGGGCGCGATCAATCGCCTCATCATAATGCGCCAGCCAGCTACGTGAGCCCGGCAGCATATTGGCCAGGTCGCGCATCCCCGCCTTTAGCCCTTGCATGACCTGTTGATAATCGCGCTCCTGAGCCTGCAACACCTTGCTCACTTCGGCAATGCTGTCGGGGTTTTCCGCGCGGTCGAACATGCCCGTGAGCTGCGACGCTTGCTGGCTGACCAGCAGTTCTTCCTGGTTGTTCAACGCGGTCTGTTGCACCGCCAGCTGCCGCTCAAGCTTTAGCAGCTGTTTTTCCAGCGCTTGAATACGCGGCCCATCGTCAGTGCTGAATGTGCTGTAGATATTCAGCCCGATCGATACCAGCATCAGGCTACCCAGCACCCCGGCCAGCGCCAGGATAAACAAGCGGTTGCGCTTACCTGCGGTCGTCAGCAATTGCAGCCGCTCTTCCTCGCTGATGGCACCACCTTCGGTCTCTTGCGTTTGGCTTTTCATGACCCAACCATTCTATGACGCTCATAAATTGACGCACTGTTCATCTGCACAATAGCACTGTGCCAGCTTTTTGCTTAGACCCGTCTAGGGTATAAGACGCTCCCGTATACCCCGTAATAAATGAGGCAGACACCGTGGAAGAAGTCAT
>Ga0115550_1001157_pt1 | contig 20250 bp, 17 predicted proteins | sample COGITO_mtgs_1005_FD_87177 | JGI IMG/M metagenome (GOLD analysis project Ga0115550, IMG submission 87177) | Pelagic marine microbial communities from North Sea - COGITO_mtgs_100511 | ecosystem: Environmental > Aquatic > Marine > Epipelagic | place: Germany:Helgoland, sampling site Kabeltonne... | reverse complement strand
TGACCGCGTTGTGGTGATGTATGCGGGCGAGGTGGTGCTGGAAGGTTCCACACGTCAGGTGCTCAAGACGCCGATTCACCCTTACGCGCGCGGCCTGCTGGCCTCGATCCCGCGGCTCAGCAAACCGCGGCTGCCAGTTGCGTTGGACGGGCGGCCCCCAGCACCGGGTGGGGCGGGGCAGGGGTGTTCCTTTGTTGATCGATGTGCCCTGGCGCAAGACGGGTGTCGGACCAGCCGCCCCGATCTTGAGCGTCTGCCAAGCGGCGAGGCGGTGCGGTGTTTTCACTTTCAAGAAGCGCATCAATTATCATTGACCGGAAGCGGTGCAATCCCCGCCAGCCTTGATGGGGCGTCACCCTCAGCCCTTCATCTGGATGACCTTGCGATCAGTTATCGCCGGCCCGGTTTGTATGACAAAGTGCTGGGTCGCGACAGCGCAGGCGTTCCTACAGTTGACGGGATCGAAATCACGGTGGCCAAAGGCGAAACACTGGGCCTTGTGGGGGAAAGCGGCTCGGGTAAATCAACAATTCTCAAAGCGATTGCGGGGTTGTTGCCGCCATCGGGCGGCAAGATCACAGTCGCTGGAGGACAAGCACTTGCGCCTGAGGTTGAACACCGCAGCCCGGATCATCTGCGTAAAATTCAGCTGATTTTCCAGAACCCCGATGACAGTCTCAATCCACGCCAGACCATTGCCCAGATCCTTGAGCAGCCGCTGAAATTATACTTTGGCCTGACGGGTGATGCGCTACATCAGCGGTCTGCTGAGATCCTTGATCGCGTCCGCCTTGGTGCGCACTATCTGGATCGTTTGCCCAGCCAGCTTTCTGGCGGGGAAAAGCAACGGGTTGCAATTGCGCGTGCCTTTGCGGCTGAGCCTGATCTGGTGCTCTGTGACGAAGTGACATCGGCGCTGGATGTATCGGTGCAGGCTGCCGTCCTAGATTTGTTGAATGATCTCAAGGCGACCCAAGGCACGACCTACGTGTTCGTCAGCCATGACCTTGCTGTGGTGCGCGCCTTGTCTGACCGTGTCGCGGTGCTCTATCAGGGGCGGCTTTGTGAACTGGGGCCGTCGGCTGATGTCTATGCCATGCCCTCGCATCCGTATACCGAAGTTCTACTGGGCGCGGTGCTAGAACCTGACCCTGACACGGCCCCAACGCTGAGCGCTGATGATGTGGTTGAGCTGTCACCACCCGCGCAGGGGTGTCCGTTCCAACGCCGTTGTCCGCGCAAGATCGGACGGATTTGTGACACTGATACACCGCCCTGGCAGCAGGGTGTAAAAGACCATACAATCAAGTGCCACCATTCGATTGCGGACCTTGCAGCGGCGCAAGCCGAAGGTGCAGCGGGACAACGCGCTTGAGCAAGCTGCGCTTGGCAGAGGCGCGCGTGTCCGTGCCCATCGCGCAGGCCCACGCACAAGCGGTGCAGGTTCTAAGGGCAAATGGCTGCGATGCCAAATATGCAGAAGCGATTGTCGATCATCTGATGGATGCGGAACTATGCGGTGTAGAATCCCATGGCATTATGCGCGCCCTTCAGTATGCGGATGAGTTCAGACGCGGCTATCTTGTTGCCAATGTGATTCCAAACGTGACCTCTGGCTCCAGTGCAACTGTGGACGTTGATGGGGCTGGCGGGATCGGCATTCTTGCGATGAACGCGGCCACTGACGCAGGGATCGTCGCGGCGCGAAAACATGGTGTTGCCGCCCTTGCGGTGCGCAACATAGGCCATACTGGGCGGTTGGGTGCCTTTGCCGAAAGAGCGGCAGATGCGGGATGTCTGTTCATCGCTTGCGGCGGTGGCGCGCGCGAGCGTTGGCGTATGGTCGCCCCATACGGCGGAAGCAAAGCGGTACTGCCAACAAACCCGTGGTGTCTGGGTATTCCGGGAGGCGCGCAGGGTCCTGTCGTTCTGGACTGCGCGACCGGCCAAGTTGCTGGCGGGTGGATTTATGCGGCACAGCGTGCAGGTGCGACGCTGACTGAGGGATCGATTGTGGACAGCAGTGGCAACCCATCGACAGATCCAGCGGACTACTTCAATGGCGGCGCGATCTTACCAAAGGGTGGCGTTCTGGGTTACGGTCTTGCCACCATGGGCGAGCTGATTTGTGACGCGATGTTGGGTCCGGCAACACTTGAGTGCAATACGTTTATTCTGATGGTGGACACGGGACTATATCGCGCGAAGCGTTCTCTTCAAAACGCTGCAGAAGCCATCTTGGATGAATTGCGTAACTGCCCACCTGCACCAGGGTTTGACCGGGTTGAAGTTTGTGGCGAGCGCGAACAGATACATCGGGCGCAGACGTCTATCTTGCGTTTGCCCGCCCGTACCTGGGAGGCTCTCGTCACGCATCAATAGTGCAATTGGTGGCGCATGTTGCGCGGGGCGGCCGTAACTTTACACAACCGAGACTTAGGTGTTTAGATTTTTCGACTGAATAAGTGAGGTGGCTGATGGATTTGCCAACATTGTTCGAAGTCCTCGCGGCCAGTTTTGATGGTCCAGAAGATATTGAGAAACAAGCGCAAGACGCGCTTCGCACAGCTGATTTTGCAACGCAAACCACCTATGATATGCATCCACTAACAGAGCCGTTCACGACCGTTATGTCACACCCTGACGCACATCCCGTCTGCAGCGTTATTGGGCAAACTCCACTGCCTTGGGCACCTCCGGAAACATCTTCTGATCCGCTTTACATCGCGCATAGCCTGCCGAAGGTGAATGTGGAATTGTTGGGCCCCGACGGTCTGGTCAAGTCAGAGAAGGTCCGGTTGGGGCTCTATGGCATGTTGCCGAATTTCGAATATGGCATACGGAGCCACCCCGCCGAAGAGGTGTTTGTCATGTTTGCAGGGCAAGCCTTTTGGAAACGGGGTGCGGCAGCCTACGAAATCCTTGGACCGGGCGGGCGATCCTATCATCCTTCCATGATGCCCCATGCCAACAAGACTGGAGAAGTGGCGTTCTTATCGGCCTATGTCTGGCATGGCGACGTGTCGACCGAGCAGTATGTTTATGATGGATATCCCGACGCCTAGGTTCAGCACATTGGTAGCGTGGTCACGATGCCGTTCGAAACGCTGCCATCTTGAACTTGAACTGTTACCGCTTGACCTGCATCCCAAAACGCACGATCTATCATGGATTGCCCAACATTACATTTCAGGCGCGGGGACCAGATGGCAGAGGTAATCTGACCCACGCGCGTATCACCAACCATCACAGGCCAAGGTTTGGAACAAGTCGGGCAGTGCCCACCGTCAAATGTTACACCGCGCATTTCACGCGTCACACCCTTTGCCGCGATATCCTGCAACGCCTTGCGCCCGATGTAGTCAATTGAGCCATCGGTCACGCAAAACTTGCCATGCCCAATCTCAAACGGGTTGTTCTCGCGCGTGAACTCATTGCCGTATGACAAAAGGCCGCCTTCAATCCGCTCTATCAGGTTGGGGCAACCGGGGGTGATGTTATGCGCTTGACCTGCGTCCCAGATGGCGTCCCAGAGTGCCGTTCCCAGGTGCCCCCCCTCCAGATATATCTCGAACCCGCCTTGGCGTGAATAGCCCGAGCGGGCGATCAATTGTCTGGTGCCCTGAAAGTCGACCCAGCCGTATTTGAAAAAGCCGACATCGCGGATATGCGCGCCGAAAAGCTCTGCCAGCAGATCTTCGGCCTTTGGACCTTGCACAGCCAGTGGCGACACATCAGGTTCGCTCACCGCGACATCCAGACCACGCCCCAAGGCAAGACCCATCGCATAAAGCAAAACGTCACTGTCCGCGATGGACAGCCAGAACCGGTCCTCTGCCAGTTTCAACATGACGGGATCGTTGATCATGCCAGCCTGTGCATCGATGATCGGAATGTAAAAACAGTCGCCGATCTTTGCGCGGGCGATATTGCGCGGTGTCATCAATTGTACAAGGGCAGCAGCATCCAGTCCCGCAATCTGGACTTGACGCTGGCAAGAGACATCCCAGATCTGGACGTGGGCCCGCAGGTGCCAGTAATCCTCCTCCAGCGTGGGCTGGAACGCCTTGGGCAGCAGCATGTGATTGACGACGGAAAAGCCCCTCACACCGTTCTGTTCGACACGGTCGGTATAAGGCGTGCGGCGGATGCGCCGCGACATGTTCAGGCCGTCCATCAGCGCGAGGTCCACATCGAATAGGAATTGGGGTTCAAGATAATCGGCATATGATATGCGCCTTCGGGGTCTGTCATGGCAAAGCGCAGCGCGATTTGCGTGACCGCAGCGGGCATGTTGCGGGCGGCCCAATAGCGGGCAGTGTCAAAGACCAATTCATACATCGCGTCAGGATCAATGTCTTTGGCGTCGATGTTTTCTGATAGCCGGCCGCCTTCATCCATCTGCGCGGTAAAGGTCACGGTGCTTGTGGTCAGGTTCGTCAATGTCACAGGAATCTCTCCCGCATGGGTGCCATCAGTGCCATTGAGCGTATGCGACGTAAGAGTTGCCATTATTCAATCGAAGCCTTGTCCCGTTTATCTGATGTTGCGGCCACAATCGGGCTAATCACACCGCGACATTTGACATTCACAATGGCAGTTTTGCCGCTGGCCATCGCCCGTTGCAAGGCGGGGGCAAGTTGGTCGCGTGTTTCCACCAATTCACCATGCCCACCTAGACCTTCGCACATCGCGTGGAACGGAATATCGCGGAAATCGGTGGCAAAGTGTTTGCCGTTCGCAAACAGGCGTTCTTGTTGCTGCGAGATACAGTCCAGACCGCCATTGTTGTCGATCACGATGGTGATGGGCAGATTGTCCTGAAAGGCGGATTCAATCGACAAGCCGCCAGATAGAAACGCGCCATCGCCGGAGATCACTACCACATTGCGATTTGGATGCAGCGCCTTGGCAGAGACGCCAAAGGACACTCCAACCCCAAGCAAAGAGTAATTGCCGGGGTGCATGATCCCGCCCAGTTTCTGCCCGCGCCATCCGGCCATGTTCACCGCAATCTCTGACCAGAAATGGGTGTTGCCGCCGTCAAAGATCAGCCAGTCGTTTTCGCCCATTTGCTCCTGCACGTCCAGTGACAGTTGCAGAGGGTGCATCTTGCCGGGCTTGGCACTCTCGGCTTCGATATGGGCGTACCATTCATCCACCCAAGCAGCTCGGCGGGTCCGTTGCAGATCAAACCATTCGGGCCACATTTTGCCCACGCCGCTCAAGGCCTCAAGGAAGGCGCCGGGATCGCAGAGCAGCACCTCGTCGGCAGCTTGATTGTATTCTAATTCTTCGTGACTGCCGTTGATGCAGACCAGTGTTTGATCCTCCGTGAAAAACGGCGGATTGCCAAAGTTCATTTGATTGTCCAGACGCGCCCCGATCATCAGGACCAAATCAGCCTCGTGAATGGCGGGTTTCGACGGGTGATACTGGTGAAAATCTGCAAGGCCCATATAGGCCTCACATTCTTCGCCAAGCAGTTTGGAATGATAAGGAACGTTGAAAATCGGTAAGCGCAGGGCTTTACCTACCTGTTCCAGCTTCTCCTCGGACTTGGACCACCAGACGCCATGACCACCGATGATAACGGGACGCTTTGCGTTTTTCACCTTCTCCAAAACTACGCCTAAGGCGGTAGGGTCAGGCCATGCACGCGGGGCAGTGCGATCCGTGCGGTTGAACGGGCGCTCGTCCAGTCCCGCATCGGGCGCGAAGGATGAGAACATGATGTCCACCGGCAATGAGATATGGACAGGGCCGGGGTAGCCGGTTGTTGCGGCGGTCCATGCGCGGTTTACAAACTCGCTGATCCGTTCGCCATCGGTGATCTGGGCGGAATACTTGACCAAGGGGGCCGCAATGGCGACATCGTCGATCTCTTTGAAACCGCCCGCACCCTGACGTTTGAGCGTTGATGATCCGGTGACAAAAATGACCGGGCTGCGTTCGCCGCCTGCCTCCAGCATCGCGGGCACGGCGTTAGCAAAGCCTTCGGGGCCGACAAGGCAAACGACGGGTTTGCGGGTGATGCGGGCGTGACCATCCGCCAAATGCCCTGCGATCTGTTCATGAGGGGTGTTGATGACCGGCATCTGACATTCCATGAATCCTTCGAGCGCAGGATTGCAAAAGCCACCGGCTAGCGTGAACACATGGTCCACCCCTTTTTCTTTGAGGGCGCGGGCCAGCAAAGCGCCGCCTCTGATCATTTTGGAATCCGTCATTGGATATGTCCTACTTCAGGTTTTGGCGGCGAGCCGCAAGGCCGCCTGTGTTTTCGTTTCCGCATCAACGTGCGCGTGACTCGCGTCTTGGAAAATGACATTGGGTCCAAGCTGGTCAATCGAAGTGATGCCCAATTGCGCCATTACAACACTGATATCTGTCGCAAAGCAGCTCAGAAGCGCGTTCAGACCGGCCGCGCCTTCGGCCCCCAAAGCAAAGAGGGCAGGGCGCCCAATCATCACAAAATCAGCACCAAGGGCGAGCGCCTTGATGATGTCTTCACCATTGCGAATGCCACTGTCGAACAACAGCGGGAATTCGGGACCAACAGCGGCACGGATCAGTGGCAAAAGCCGGATCGCGGGGGGAACGCTGTCCAACTGCCGCCCGCCATGGTTCGAGACATAGATTGCGTCGGCCCCCAAACTGCGGATGCGGAGTGCATCCGCCGCAGATGTCACACCTTTGACAATCAGCTTGCCCGGCCATTTGCCCCGCAACCGCTCCAGAAACGCCCAGTCTGCACCAGACCGGCTTGCCCCGCGATCAAAGGTGTTGCTGCCTTTACTATCGGTAAAGTTCATCGGGCGCGGCGCGCCTGCAGCCAGCGTGCTGAGAGACCAGCTTGGGTGGGTGGCGAAGTCCCAGAATGCGCGGGGCGTCATGGCAAAGGGAACCGTGAAGCCATTGCGCAGATCGCGCACCCTGCGAGAAACCTGCGGCACATCCACCGTCAAGATCAGCGTTTCATATCCGGCAATTTGGGCACGTTCGACCATGGCAAAAGATGCCTCTTGAGAACCGCCAAAATAGAGCTGGAACCAAGCATGCAGTCCCGCCATGCGCGCCATATCTTCAATTGAGGTGGAGGCGGCGGAGGACAGGCACATGGGGAAATCCATGGCCTTTGAGGCACTTGCAATCGACGCGTCGGCCATCGGATGCACAAGATTGCACATGCCCATAGGGGCGATTCCAAATGGCACTTTGTAGGATTGCCCCATAAAAGTCGTGGCTAGAGAAGACTGTGCGACATCTGTCATCACACGGGGTTGCAGCATGACATTATCGAACTGAGAGACATTGCGCGCCGTGCCGACTTCGCGCCCAGAAGCCCCTTCGACAAAATCAAAGACAAGCCGGGGCAGCCGCCGGTCAGCCAGCCGTCTCGCGTCTTCGTTCGAAAAAATTCTGCTACTGCGCTGCATCATACGGGCGAATGCCTTTAATTATGTCTGATTTCTCTCAGTTTAAAAGAATTTGGTTGCCCTGACCAATCGAATAATCTCTCTAACCCATACGTCAGGGCTATTCCTTTTCGCATTCATACGTCCAATGAATATGTCGCCTCGCTTTTTCGATTAGTCAAGAACTCGGACTAAAGTTTATGCTTTAAACATTAGACGAGGCTTTACCGTCGCCTCACATATTGCGCTTGAACGCTTTGCAACAGGAACGTTGGGCGCGCATCGTTTGGGAGAACCCGATGACATTTCGAGAATCAACTCAGAGGCTCAAAGTTAGCTGTGCGGTGGTTGCTGTGGGCGCAATTTCACTGATACTCACGGGCGCCGTCAGCGCACAGGAATATACTGCGCGACTGTCGGTGCACTGGGGACCAACACACCATAGTGCAATTCACGCCAAGATGTTCGCTGACGAGGTTAACAAACGCGCCGATGGGCGGCTTCGTATCGACTATTTTCCGTCCGGTCAGCTTTTTGGCGTCCGCGAGCAACTTGGCGCGGTTACCTCTGGAGCCATTGAGATGGGCGGTATCGTCGGGGTGGTGTCGTTTCCGCCGATCAACAAGAATTTTAACGTGGTTTCGATCACCGGTATGTTCGACAGCTATGGCGAACAGCGCGCATTCTTTCAGGACGATCCAACTGGCAAGGCCGTTTGGGATGACATTACAAAAAAATCAGACTCTGTACTGTTGATGTATGACCCCGTTGGTCCTGTGATGACCTTCTCAACACAGGAATTGAATGGCGTGAAGTCGATGTCAGGCTTAAAGGCTCGGGCCTTGATCGGGGCAGAGCGGCCGATGTGGGAGGCACTTGGCGCCAACACGGTGTCCATGCCGACGGGGGAGGTCTATTCTGGTCTTCAAACCGGTATGATCGACACGATCAACAGCCCTCCAGGTTCCATCCGCGCGTTCAGCTGGTGGGAATACCTTACTCATGGTCAAAAGCCATACCAATACTACGCGGATGCCTACATCATGGCGAACAAGACATGGTTCAACGGGCTCCCTCAGGACTTGCAGCAATTGCTGATCAACGTGGGCCAAGAGGTCGGCCAAATATCGACTGACGAGATCCTGAAGACAGGCGAGGAAACGCTGACAGAATTTCAAGAACGTGGTGGGATCGTCACCAAACTCGAAGGCGACGCGCTGGCCGAATTCAACACGTTGATGAGCGACAAAGTGATACCAGTCATTGCAGACACAGTTGATGCAGATGTTATCTCAGCAGCTTCTGCTTTCGCCGCCAACTGAGATGAATGAAAGCGAACGCCTGCGCAGTCTGTGTGGGCGTCACACTAACACCTGCGGGGCTGTTTTCTAATGACAACGATCTTGTCGTTAATGCGTATCCTCAACGGCGCGCTTGAAAAACTCACCGCTGTGATATCTTCCAGCCTTGCGGCGATTATGGTTCTGGCCCTGACCGGAAGCGCAGTGACACGCTATATAAGCGGCACCGGGTACGACTGGTTCATCGAATTGCCCCCGGCGTTGGTGCCTTGGATGGTTTTTCCGCTACTGGGGCCGTTGCTGCGGTCAGGATCGCATATTCAGGTCGACCTGCTGCCTACTCTCTTGGAGGGCAAGGCGGCGCTGTGGCTCAAGTTGTTTGTCTATTCACTGATGGTTTTGGGGTCATTGATTTTCCTGCAAGCGGGGAATGAGGCTGTAGCTTTGTTCCGTCGTCTTGGCCAACTCATGGAACTGGAAATCGAACTGCCGATCTGGTGGATGTATTTGGCGTTTCCAACTGGTTTTTTCATTCTTTTGCTCTTTTCATTTGAGTTGTGGCTAGAGACGCTCTGTGAACTGACAACCCGTGAAGGAACCGCATCATGAACGCTGCTGCTACGTTACTTTCTATGCTCTTGCTGCTTTTGTCGGTGCCGATCTTTATGGTCTTTGGCCTGGGCAGTGCTTCAGTGGCGATACTTGGCATGGACCTTCCATGGTCCACACTTATTCAGGTCTCCTTTGGATCGATGACCAAACATGTGCTGATTGCAGTGCCGTTGTTCATTTTCACGGGCATGGTCATGCTGCGAGGTGGCGCCGCCGCAAGGCTGGTTCATTTTGCCACCACATTGGTTGGCCATTGGCCTGGTGGCCTGGGTTTGGCGATGATCCTTGCTATGGGTTTTTTCGCAGCGTTCTGCGGATCTATTCTGGCGGCGATTACTGCGGTAGGTACGATTATGATCCCAAAGATGGTCGAACAAGGCTATCCAAAACCCTTTGTAATCGTGCTCGCAGCCTCTGCTGCGTTTCTGGAAGCGCTGATCCCACCGTCTAACGCAGCGATCCTTTTCAGCGCGCTGACCGATGTGCCAGTGTCGCGCACATTTGCCGCGGGTTTCGTGCCGGGCATTGTTTTGCTGGTTCTTTTGTCCATCGTTGTCACATGGCGCTGCCGCAATCTGCGCAATCCTGAGAAAGCGACCGCCGCTGAGCGTTTGTCAGCCTTCCGCTCCGCCGTACCGGGATTATTCACGCCATTTATTATTCTGGGTGGCATCTATGCTGGATTGCTGACGCCCTCTGAATCTGCCGCGGTTGCGGGCATCTGGGCCATTCTGATCGGTATTTTGATTTACCGGGAGCTGACGTTTCGCGCGCTTTTAGACGCTTTGCATCAGACCGCGCGGATCACTGCTGTGATCTTTTCCATCATCGCGATGGCCACTTTCTTGAGCGTTGTTTTGACCTATACTCAGGCGCCGCAAAAGCTGATTGCCTTTTTCACTGAAATGGGTGGCACGCCTATGGCATTCTGGCTGGCTGTTGCGGTGATTTGCCTGATCCTTGGCACCTTCGTTGAGATTGTGCCGGTGTTTTACCTCACTGTGCCGATCTTTGCCGCACTGGCCTTGTCGCTGGGTCTGGATATCCTACAACTTTATATCGTCTTTGTCGCCTTCGCCGGCATCGGGATGATCACGCCGCCCGTCTGTGTCGGCATCTACACCGCCGCAGGTGTCGCCAAAGAGAGCCCCGAGAAAGCGTTCCGCGAAGTGCCGGTGTTTGTCGGTGTCGGGATCATTTTTGGTATGCTGATGATCGCTTTTCCACAGGCTGCGACATGGTTGCCTAATCTGCTTAACTAAGCACGGCGCTCAGTTTTTCGACGTGATCCACCCGCTGTTGCAATTGCTGGCCAAAGAGGTCGACAAATTTCAACGCCTCGCGTGACAGCTCCTCGCGACGGGCGGCAACGACAGCGACAAAATAGGTCAGCTGTTGTTTGATTGGTCGAAACACCACGCCGCCCATACGCACTGCCTGTTCTGCTGAAAATGGATCGGCAATGGCTAGCACAGAGGCTTCGCGCACCAAAGCGCCTGCCAAAGGCATATTTGCAACTGAAAGACGTGAACGTGCACGCAAAGTGTCCGAAAGCTCAGGATCTATCGACATCATTGAATCTGGGTAGCTGGCACCAAAGGTGACAAAGGTCTCTGTCTTGGCTACGTCTTCAAGATCGATAAGCCCGAATTCACTTGCCAAAGGGTGCTCTTCCGGTACCAGGCAAACATATGCAACTGATTTTTTAAACAAGACTTCGACTCCGGCGTAATCCGGCTCGCGCCCAACAATTCCCAGATCAAGCTGGCGCATCTGAACCGCATCCAGAATGGCGGGCGTGTTGCGCGTTTGTACAGCAAACTCGATATCGGGGTTCTCATGGTAAAGATGGCTGATCGCTTTGGGCAGCTCAATCGTTGCGATGGATTGGATTGCCCCGATGGAGATTGTACCGCCCCGTGATGTTCGAATGGATTTCGCCAAATCTTGCAGACGATCAATGCCCATGAACATGCCTTCTACACCTTCGTAGAAATGCCGCCCTTCCACTGTGGGCGTCAATCCGCGCCCCACACGTAGGAATAGGGGAAACCCGGCTGACTGCTCAAGATCAGCGATCAGCCTGCTAACACTGGGCTGAGAGATATGCATCATCTTGGCTGCTTCGGTGATGGAGCCACAGCGGATGGTCGCTCTGAATGCTTCTAGCTGACGCAGGTTCATTGGCGGTATTCCCTCAGTTTTTCCTACGGGTTACTTTAATTCATTTGCTCTCCCTTTGTATAGGTCGAAGCTTTCCATAGGTTTTAGTTATGGATACATCTGCTAATTTGATTTAATTTGGCAAGGGTGGTTATCTAAAATACTTCATGAAATCTTCTGCATTCCATGCAATTGGCTGGTATTAATTGACTGAATTTCACCATCCCCGGGGGTACTTTCAGACAAAACGAGCTTGAGCCATGCAGGGCGGTTTCGTAGCCTCTCCATATGACAAAACACTCCCCATTTAGGTACTTCAAAACAAGCCCAGAGATCATCCGCCTGGTTGTGATGCTTTATGTTCGCTTTCCGCTCTCACTCCGTAATGTGGAAGATCTTTTGCACGAACGAGGTAGTGAGATCAGCCATGAAACAGTTCAGTTTTGGTGGAATGGATTTGGTCCGATGTTTACAGAAGTTCGCTGCAATCCGCTCTTCGGTCCACAACCCTTTCAATCGGGAGCGCCACTTCGACTCACGAGACAACTTCAAGCTGAAACGCGCCACTGCGCTCGCTGAGTGGCGCCAATTATTGAGCTCATAGGTTCAGGCTGCGCCAGCAATCCGATGCGAGTTCTCATTCGTCTGACAGCACCGTTGGTACTTCTGACATGCCAATTTATGATAAAATTCTTTGGGCGGCTTGGTCTATATTTGCTAGTGCCGCATTATCAAGAGGCTTGTATTTTCCACCTTGTATCCCAGAAGTATTCGGCTTGTTGGAGAAGGTATCAAGAACTGTACTATCCCGTTTATTTCGCCTTTTACTTGATGTTCTGGGTGCCTGAATTTCTTGCATCTACGAACCTGTCTAACCAATTGGGATCCATCTCTGGAACAGAATTTAACAACAATTTTGTATAGTCTGGATAAGGCGGGCGAAGAACTTTACTTTTCAAACCCTGTTCAATAACCTCTCCTTGGTACATGACAACGATTTCATCTGAAATAGCGGTAACCACTGCAATATCATGGGTAATAAACAGATATGTAATTCCAAGTTCTTTTTGGAGCTTAAGAAGAAGCGTCAAAATGCCCTCTTGGACAACCTGATCAAGCGCTGAAGTGACTTCGTCACAAATAATAACTTCGGGTTCGGCTGCGAGCGCTCGTGCGATGCAAATTCTTTGTTTTTGGCCCCCTGAAAGTTCACTCGGCAAACGGTCTATAAACGTTTCATCCAGTTCGATCATTTTTAGCAAATCTATAACTCTGCGCTCTTCCTCAGCGCTAGACATATCATGATAGAAACTTAAGGGGCGTCCAATGATTTCCCCGACTGTTTGCTTTGGGTTCATCGCCGTATCAGCCATCTGATAAATCATTTGAATGCGCCGCAGTTGATCTTTGCTGCGTTCTTTGATCGATGGTGGTAAAGTTTGCCCATTGAAGGTAATCGTCCCCCCTAAAGGTGGCATGAGGCCTGCCACTACGCGCGCTGTAGTAGATTTTCCAGAACCAGATTCCCCAACAATGGATACGGTTCGACCTCTAGGAACTTTAATAGAAACGTTTTTTAAGACCTTAACGGATTTTTCATATGCGGCGTCGATGTTTTTGATATCGAGAACGATATCATCGGACGGATCTTCTGGCTTTTCCAATGCTCGCACAGACCAAAGGGATTTAGTGTAATCCTCCTTGGGATACTCTAACATAGTGTTTGTTTCCGCGTCTTCAACTTCTTCCCCATACCGAAGAACTTTAATACGATCTGCCATTTGCGCGACGACTGCCAAGTCATGGGTGATATAAATTGCAGCAGTATTAAAACGTTCGACAATCGAACGTATCGATAACAAAACTTCAACTTGTGTAGTGACGTCCAACGCTGTGGTCGGTTCGTCAAAAATAATGAGATCTGGTCGCGGAGACATTGCCATCGCAGTCATCACACGCTGCAATTGTCCGCCAGAAATTTGGTGCGGGTAGCGTTGGCCGATCTCTTTTGGGTCCGGCAAACTAAGCGCGCCGTACAACTCAACAGCGTCTTTTCGGGCCTCTATATCAGTGGCTACTGCATGCCCAACCGTCGCTTCAATTGTTTGGTCAATTAGACGATGCGCAGGATTGAAAGACGCTGCGGCAGATTGCGCAACATATGCGATACGTGACCCCCACAAGTCCATTTTCTCCGCTTCAGTCGCGGTTAACAAATCAATTCCATCAAACACAATTGAACCAGACTTGATGGCGCAGCCCGGTTGCGCGTAGCCCATCGCCGCCTTGCCCAATGTAGACTTTCCTGCGCCCGACTCGCCTATCAAACCTAAGACTTCACCACGTCTAAGAGTTAGATCAACGCCTTTGATGATCGGGTGCCATTGTTCATCACTAAACCCGTCAATTATAACATTGCGCATGTCCAATAGCACGTCGTCTTTTGAGCCGCGGATTTTGGGATCAGATTTCATCACGTAAGCCACTTGTCATATGCAAGAACCAATCGACTACAAAATTCACAGCAACCGTTAGCAACGCAACAGCACCAGCCGGTAACAATGACGGCAAGGCAAGGGTCCAATCGAATGCAACAAATTGAATAAACCGCGATCCATCACGCACCATAGAGCCCCAATCTGCTGTTGGAGGTTGAATTCCAAGGCCAAGGAAAGAGAGGGCCGCAATCGTTAAAAAAACAAATGAAAACCTTAAACCAAATTCAGCAACAAGCGGTGTCATAATATTAGGCAGGATTTCGCGACGCATGATCCACTCAAGCCCTTCTCCGCGAAGTGTCGCTGCTTCTACGTAATCCATGATGGCCACATTGATAGCTACTGACCGTGTCAAACGATAGACGCGCGTCGAATCAAGTACAGCAATAATCATGATCAATGAAGGAATTGAGGAGCCGAAAATGCTGAGCAACATGAGCGCAAAAATAAGGCTGGGTATAGACATCAGAACATCGATACCGCGGCTTAAAAACTGATCCAACCAAGAACGGTTAATCGCCGCAATCAAACCTAAAGAGCCACCAATCAAGAATGATAAACAGGTTGTCACCAACGCAATTCCAATTGTATTTCTTGCACCATAAATTAGACGAGAGAGCGTGTCTCGCCCAATTTGATCTGTTCCAAAGAAGTGTTTTGCGTTTCCGTCGTGCCAAGCCCAGGGCAAATCGGCTTTGGCAAATATTTCTGCCTCACCAAAGGGAGCCAATAATGGTGCGAAGACGGCCACGAACGCATAACAAGCCACAACAAACATTCCGAACCATGCAGAAATTGGTGCTTTGCTAAGTATAATTTTCATGCGTCCCCAACGTGTACGTCTGACGCGGACATCGCCGACCTCACCTGCCGCTGAATATTTTGTTTTTTTATTCATCTTGGATGCAAAAGCCTTGGGTTCGTTACAATTCCGATAATGTCGGCAAGCAAGTTCAATAATATATAGGTTGCTGCAAATATTAGGGCGCAGGCTTGGGCAACTGGGATATCGCGAGAACTCACAGAGTCCACCATCAACTGACCAATACCTGGATAAACGAAGACAACTTCGACGACGACGACACCTACCACCAGATACCCGAGATTGAAGGCAATAACGGTTGCGATCGGTGCCCAAGCATTGGGCATCACGTGTTTCAAGATAACTTTAGATTTTGAAACGCCCTTTAGTTGGGCCATTTCAACATAAGGGCTGGAAAGTAGATTGATGATTGAGGCACGCGTCATGCGCATCATGTGCGCGATAATTACAAGGGTCATGGTCAATGAGGGCAAAGCGATTTTGTAAAGACGCTCGCCTAAGAGCATATCTTCGGTGACATTTGCAAGTGTTGGGAAATACTTAGCCATCAGTACAATCAGCACATATGCTAGGAAAAATTCTGGGAAAGAAATTGTTGTTAAGGTTACAGCATTGACCGTGCGGTCATAAATTGAATTGCGCTTTAATGCCGCCATAATACCAAGAAACAAAGAAAGCGGTACCGCAATTGCCGCCGTCACGCCTGCAAGAAACAATGTGTTCTTTAGCCGAGGCGCCACCAGGTCAATTACCATTCTAGAATTGTCGTTTCCAGAGGCAGCTCTGCCAGAAAAAGATGTTCCTAAATCACCTTGAGCCACTGAAGCTACCCACGAAAGATATCTTTGCCAAGCGGGTTTATCCAATCCCAATTCACGGCGAAATGCTTCAACAGTTTCTGGTAGGGCTTGTTGGCCGAGAACTGATTCACCAAAATCGCCCGGAAGCATGGTTAAAGCGGAAAAAATGATGAGTGAAACCAAAAAGAGGGTTAAAATACCAAGGCCTAGCCGCTGTACAATTGTTGTAATTACTGGGTTCAAACGAGTGCCTCCCAACTCTCGAAACTGGCAACTAATGCTTAGTTCTTTTGCATTACGCTAAGCGAGCCAGATGTTAAGTGTAAAGGGCCTTTCGCAAAACCTCGTGCTTACGCTTTTAAAATTTTGCAAAATCAAATTTCTTTTACCAGAAAATTTACTTCCTTTTAAACTGTGTTCGTGCTGAAATAGAACAACATAATAATTAGTACAAAATCTGGGAGGATAAAATGCGCAACATGAAAAAGGCGTTTATTAAAGATCAAAAAGAAAAACTTGGCAGTGGTCGAATTGGCCGACGTCAATTTATTACTTCAATGCTGGCGGCAGGCGTTGTCTTGCCAGCTGCTATGACAATGGCAACAGACGTAATGGCCATGACGCCTGTAAAAGGCGGCAAGCTACGTCACGGGACAGGGTATGGCGGCACGACAGATACGATTGATCCATCAACATCAACCAACGGCTTCTCGCAAAATGTTCTTTATACGCGCGGCAACCATCTTACCGAAGTTGGAAATAACGGCAAATTACGCCCAGAACTAGCTGAAAGCTGGGAAGCGTCTGCTGGTGCAAAAACTTGGGTTTTTAACCTACGAAAAGGCGTTACGTTTCACAGCGGAAAGTCTTTGACTGCAGATGATGTTATCGCAACATTCAACTATAGCCGTGGCGAAGATACTAAGTCAGCCGCAAAAGGTCTGATTACATCAGTTAAAGAGATTAAAAAAGATGGCGATCATCGAGTAATCTTTGAACTTGAAAGTGGAAATGCTGATTTTCCATATATAGTCAGCGACTATCACTTTATGATTATGGCATCTGATGGAGATGGAAACGTCGACGCGACGCAGCAAGATAATAGCACTGGCGGCTACATGCTGCAAAAGTATGAGCCAGGTGTACGGTCTACATTCATCCGGAATCCAAACTATTGGAAAGAAGGACATGCACATTTCGACGAAGTCGAAATAATCTCAATTCTTGATGGAACAGCCCGCCAATCGGCGGTGATGAATGGAGACGTTGACTTGATCGACAATGTTGATCCCAAAACAGTTGATTTGTTGGCCCGTGTTCCATCGCTGAATATCTTGGAAACAACAGGCACCCAGCACTATACTTTTCCTATGCGCCTTAATGTAGAGCCATTTGGTAATGCGGAACTTCGTACGGCATTGAAATATTCTATTGATCGAGATGAACTGGTAGAAAAAATCCTTCTTGGCCACGGTGTTGTTGGAAACGATATTCCAGTTTCTGCGGCGATGCCATTCTTGAACACGGATATTGCTCAACGTACATTCGATCCAGAAAAAGCGGCCGCACACTATAAAAAATCTGGTCACTCTGGCCCAATTCAGCTTTCTGTTGCAGATGCTGCATTCCCAGGCGCCGTAGATGCTGGCCAATTGATCGCTGCTTCTGCCAAGAAAGCAGGCATTGATATCGAATTGGTCCGCGAACCAAATGATGGTTATTGGTCAAACGTTTGGAACAAAAAAGGCTGGTGTGCCTGTTATTGGGGTGGTCGTCCGACCCAAGACTGGATGTACTCTTCTGCTTATACATCTGACAACAACTGGAATGATACAGCATGGAGAGATACGCCAGCGGCAGATCGTTTCAACGCTGTTATCACCGAAGCCCGTTCTGAGACAGACGAAGCCAAACGTCGCAGTCAGTATTTTGAAGCACAACGCTTGCTTCACGATGATGGTGGCGCGATAGTTGCTATGTGGGCAAACTATATCCATGCACACAGCAAAAAATTGACCCATGGTCCAGATGTTGCAGCGAATTGGATCAACGATGGGAACAAAGTATCTGAACGTTGGTGGTTTGCGTAAGGACCCCAATCAGATAAAGTGGCTAGAAAAAGCGGCCAAATCGTTGGTCGCTTTTTTTAAAATTGGATGATCAAATGAGATACGAAACCATTTTCCCACGCAAAATTATAGAACATCAGGATATGGGCATTGTGATGCCCGATGGTTGTCGATTATCCGCGCGTGTTTGGATGCCGGAAGATGCAGCTAGAAACCCTGTGCCGGTGATTTTAGAACATCTACCTTATCGGAAACGTGATGGTACCATCGTACGGGACCAGTTTAGCCACCCTTGGATGGCGGGCCAAGGTTACTGCTGCATTCGGACAGATATGCGCGGAAACGGTGAATCAGAAGGTCTAATGACAGATGAATACACCAAACAAGAACTGCAAGACGCATGTGATGTCATTGCTTGGGCTGCACGCCAGAAATGGTGCAATGGAAACGTCGGCATGCAAGGCATCTCTTGGGGAGGATTTAACGGGCTTCAAGTTGCTGCCTTGCGTCCACCAGCTCTAAAAGCTGTTATTACGATCTGCTCTTCTGCTGATCGCTATGCGGACGACATTCACTTTAAAGGGGGCAGCCTATTATTAGAGAATTTTGGTTGGTCAGTGAACATGATGTCTTATTCTTCACGCCCACCTGATCCGAAAATTGTCGGTGATAAATGGACATCTATTTGGAAAAACAGATTAGAGAACCAACCTTTCAATTGGATTGATTGGTTAGGCCATCAAAAACGTGATGATTACTGGAAACATGGCTCCATTTGCGAGGATTTTAGTCGCGTAGAGGCCGCAGTTTTATCCGTGGGCGGATGGCACGATGGATACCGCAATACGATCGCCAATTTGGTTGAAAACCTAACCTCGCCAGTAAAAGGCATTGTTGGTCCTTGGAACCATAAGTATCCCCATTATGCGGGACCAAAGCCAGCTATTGGGTTTCTTCAAGAATCTAAGCGGTGGTGGGACAAATGGTTGAAAGGGATAGAAACACACGTAGAATCTGATCCAGATTACCGCGCCTATGTCATGGAATCAGTTAGCCCGGCAAGATGGTATGAGACACGGCCCGGTCGGTGGATCTCGGAACAAGATTGGCCTTCATCAAACATCAACAAAAAAAAGCTATTTCTTTGTCCGGATGGTTTATGCAACAGCTCAACCAATTTCGAAATCAAAGTGAAATCTCCCGAACATTGCGGCCAATCTAGCGGAGAATACTTCCCTTTTGCCTTTGCAGCCGAATTGCCAGACGAACAAGCGTTAGATGACGCATCCTCCGCATGCTTTGATGGAGAACCTTTAAATCACAGCATTGACATCATTGGCGCACCGATCCTTCGCTTGAATGTTTCCTCAGACAAGCCCAAAGCTCAGTTAGTCGTTCGGTTAAACGATCTGCGACCGGATGGAACCAGTGCTTTAATTACTTATGGTGTTTTAAATCTCACGCATCATACATCCCATGAACATCCGAGCGAGTTATCTCCACACCAGAGGTATGATGTTCAACTAAGTTTAGATCAGATTGCATATAACATTCCAGCCGATCACAGGCTACGGATCGCCGTTTCAACTTGCTATTGGCCAAAAATTTGGCCATCGCCAGAAAAAGCCGAAGTTTCCATTCATTATGGATCCATAGAAATTCCTTCGCGACCGATTACAAATACTGGTGATGAAATTGAATTCGAAGAGCCAGTTGGCGCTCCACCATGGAAGACGGAAGAGTTGCGGCCAGCATCCTATGACCGAGCCACTACAACAGATGTAAAGACTGGTATTGTCACGACCTCAATTTTTGCTGACAACGGAGAGAACAAAGATTTAACCCACGGGTTGATTTCCGGTTCATGGATGAAAGAAAATTTTTACATTCACCCAGATGATCCAACTTCGGCAAAAGCGACAGCAGAGTGGGAACAAACTGGGGGGCGAATGGGTCAGATGTGGCGTACGCATGTAACGGCTGAAATGACTTGTGATGTTGAAAATTTATATACTAAGCATACACTTAAATCATATTTGAATGGTGAAGAGTTTTTTGCAAAGGAATTTAAGGGGCGTGTAGAAAGAGAGTTTGTTTAAAAACAATGGTACTGTCAGACAAATCTAACTTGAGACGGGTCGTGCGGTTTCGTAGTCTCTCCGTATGACAAAACACTCCCCATTTAGGTACTTTAAAACGATCTCTAAGATCATCCGCCTGGCTGTGATGCTTTATGTTCGTTTTCCGCTCAAGTTCAATCGAACCACCGTTCTTACTGAGTGGCGTCAATTATTGAGCGCATAGGCTCAGGCTGCGCTTGCAATCCGATGCGAGTTCTCATTCGTCTGACAACACCCTCTGCCACACTGTGTGATAAAACACTGTTTGATAAATCAGTGACTCTTCAAAAGAGACTTAAGTAAAACCTTTGTGCGAATCTGAAGCTTCGTTGAACGTGATGAGTCTGGGGAGTAACTACTATGTTTGCTTATAGCGAAGATGGACAGCATTTTTTAGGCTTTCGCACGAACGCCGTTGGGAAAATGCAAATTGTCTATGACTATGA
>Ga0115550_1001152_pt1 | contig 20289 bp, 27 predicted proteins | sample COGITO_mtgs_1005_FD_87177 | JGI IMG/M metagenome (GOLD analysis project Ga0115550, IMG submission 87177) | Pelagic marine microbial communities from North Sea - COGITO_mtgs_100511 | ecosystem: Environmental > Aquatic > Marine > Epipelagic | place: Germany:Helgoland, sampling site Kabeltonne... | reverse complement strand
TCTGATATATCAAGTTCTGATAAGTTACTACACCATTGTGACTTTATGTTTATTCTAAACAGACCCAGTGACTTTAATCTAAAGTTCTATGGGCCTGAAAAGTTTATTGTACCTAATCACAATAACTATGTTGCATTACATGTAGTAAAGAATAGATCTGGTGAACATAAAATGATTCACCTTAATGCTAACTATGCTAACTATGTATTTGAAGAAATGGCTGAACCACCTGAATCTAATGAACTAGGTGAGATCACCAAGAAACAAAACCCCTTTAAAAAGAAATAATTAATAGTAACCCTTAAAACAAATGACAACAGAAGAAAGAAAAGCTAAGAAAAAAGAACTGTATGCTCTATATGAGCCATACTTTAAGGCACAAGGAATTGATAATCCTTACTTCGTACCTAAACCTATTCGTAGAGAAGGAGCTGGTGAACAATATGTAGCAGTTGCATTCTTTGAGAATGAGTTAAGTGTAATATCTAAAACGAAAGAAGTCTATGTAGAAAATATTGACTACAGAGATATGAGTCGTAGAGATAGTAAGTACATATTATATAAGTGGACTTACAACCCTTATTGGAACGATGAATCAGAAGGTTATGAAAGAATAACCATAACTAGTAGAAATGGTGATACTTTTATCAAGTATGCTGTACCTATTGAAGAATTTGAAATAGTTGGTGAAGGTTTAGAATTTTGGGAACGCTATAAAACTGTAGCACAACAAGAAGAATTACCACTATTTGATATGAGTTCTATATCTGGAGTTAAACCAACGCATGAACCTATTGATCAGGCTTCTGCATTTGGTAAACTACCTGATGATGAAGGTATGAGTACACGGTTTAGTGATCTTACAGCAAGAGATTTGTATGCTCTAATGCACAGGAGACCTATTAGTAGTATACCAGGTATCAATGAGTTTATAAACAAAGAAAACAATATCTAATGGCACAAGGTGTATTAATTATTGGGGAGTCTGGTAGTGGTAAATCAACCGCTATCAAGACGTTAGATCCTGCAGAAACATTTATCTATAACGTAGCTAACAAACCTTTACCTTTTAGAGGCTGGAAAAAGAGATACCAGTATGAAGGTGATGGGATGAACATGAGTAAACAGAATACTCCGCTAGGCTTAGCTAAAAGTGTTACTAAGTTGCTTGCAGCTAAACCAGAGATAAAGAATATCATCATTGATGACTTTCAATATCTTATGGCTTTTGAGTACATGAATCAAGCTGATGTTAAAGGTTATGATAAGTTTGTTAAACTTGCTAAGCAGATTTATGACATCATTAAGTTTACTCTAACTGAGTTACCAGATGATGTATTTGTAGTATTCCTATCACATGCTGAAGAGTCTGTTGATATGGATGGCCGCAGGAAAATTAAAGCTAAGACTATTGGTAAGATGATTGACAATGCCCTTACATTAGAAGGACTATTTTCAATTGTACTATTCTCTAAAGTAAAGCGTACTAAAGAAGGTGTTGAGCATATATTTGAAACATTTAATAATGGAGAGAATACATGTAAGTCACCTGAAGGTATGTTTGAACCAGAGATTCCAAATGACCTCAGCTATGTTAGAGATTGTATCATTAGATACGAAAATGAAGAAGAATAATTTTAAAAGTAAAAAAACATGTTAAGTACTAAAAACATCACCGTAGGTGGACCAAGTAAAGTAAGCCCATTAATTAAGCCAGGAACTCATAAAGTAAGAATCTATGATTTGTACTCTGAGAAACCACCTTATAATGATACTACTAACCCTGATAGATTAAACGTTAACATTCGTGTTGAAACAGAACCTATTGAAGGATTAGAAGGTTGGGAACGTATTAAAGATAACCCATCTGCAGGTGTAGCTGAAGGTCAAATTGGTATTGTATCATTGAACCCTTATGGTTTTTCTAGCCGTAAACTTGCAGACGGTACTATAATTGACCGTGACGGTTCTATCTTAAGATTGCTAAAAGGTTTAGCCAGCGCTAAAGGTGTTGAAGATGAACTAGATAGCATTGAAGCTAAAACTATTGAAGATTTTGTTGCAATGGCTAAGCGTATCATTTGTGATGATGAATACCTACACCTTGTTATAGGTGCTAAAAAGTCTGCTGCTAACGGATACTACAAGTATTACTTAGATTTAGCTCAGCCTAAAGGTAGAAAAGGACTTGCATTCAATAATGATCCTGCTAAGTTGTTTGAATTTTCTGAAGAGAAAGATATCTATGTTACACAGAAAGCTAAAGAGTTAGCTGCTGAAAAAGCAAATGAGTCTACACCTGTTGGAGAATTTGGTAACACTACTGCATCTGCAAATGAATTTGAAGAACTGTAATTAATAGTTACTATTATTAGAGAGGGGGCTACGGTCCCCTCTTTTTTTGTTTAATTATTTTTTATAAGTTTACTGATGTCAAATGCTATCAACAAAAAACATAACAGATAACATAAAGGATGTGCCTTCCAGGTGGATCTTTGAATACTATTGGAACTTACCAGACCCACTTGATGGGCAGAGAATACAAGTACCATCATTATTCAATCCATCGGAACGCACTCCTTCCATGTATTTTTATTTTGATGAAAAGTATAATGACTACAGGTTTAAATGCTTTTCTACAAATAATCAAGGTGATGGTGTCAGTTTGTTAATGAGTCTAGAAAATATTCCGTTTAACCAGGCAGCCTTACGCATTCTTAATGACTACAATAAGTATGTTATTGAAAATGGTACCAAGACTGTTAAACGTGAGTATACACAACAGCAAACAAAATATCAAGTAGATAGTGTAGAGATTAGAGGTTGGACTGTATTAGATGAGAAGTATTGGTTGCATCTATTTAAGATCAATAGCAGTACTTTAAAACGCTTTAACGTTAAACCTCTTCATTCAGTAACTCTAGTAGCGGAAACGCCAGAAGGAGTTAAAAAATCTACCATATCTCATTCACATATGTATGGTTACTTTAATGATGATAATGAACTTTATAAAGTTTATCAACCATCTAGTAAGAAGTATAAGTTTATGAAACTTCAGGATTACCTGCAAGGATTACATCAACTTACATATGAGAAACCCTATTTGGTAATTTGTTCATCTCTTAAAGATTGTATGGCATTATATGAGTTAGGTTATAGAAATGTTGAAACTGTCGCACCAGATAGTGAAAACACTATGATCAAACCTATGTATATAGAAACGTTCCTTAAGAGATACAAAGGTGTAGTTACGCTATTTGATAATGATGAAGCTGGTATAAATGCTGGACTTAAGTATAAAGAAGAGTATGGTATAGAACCAACTGTTTTAAACTTAATGAAAGACTTATCAGATAGCATTGCTAGTCATGGACTTGAGCATGTAAGAGCATGTCTTACACCATTACTAAGAAAAGCCCTATCTTTGAATTCATGAAAGAGTTTTTTATTCCTTACAACGTACCATCATCAAAGAACAGCCGTCAATGGACAGGTAAGTACTTTGTTGTAAGTAAAGGTGTACAGAAATGGAAAGCACTTACTAAACCAGTTTGGCAGAAATATCAATCAGACTTTATAAAAGCTATTGAAGGTAAAGCTCTTCCTCTTAAAATAGAGATGGAGTTTATCAGAGGTAGCAAACATAAGTTTGATTATATTAATCCTGCACAAACAATTCAAGATGAAATGGTACACCACGGTTGGTTAGAAGATGACAACTGTACCATTATGATTCCTTACTTTAAAGAATACAGTTACGACAAGGAAAACCCTGGCGTATACATCCGTATTCTAGATTAATTCTAATTTTTAAATACAATCCGTATGACAGATTTTAAATTGCTGTCACGGACTACTAAAGAACTATTGTTCAGTGAGCCTTACTATGGGCACTTTTTATCTGGACTTAATAGATCTTTTAGTAGTGACGTGCCTACAGCCGGTGTTGCTAAAGATGGTATTGGAGTAAAGCTTGTAGTTAATCCTTTTTTCTTTAGAGATCTTAATGAACTCCATAGAAAAGGTTTATTGAAACATGAGCTACTTCATATTGCATTTGGACACCTAATAATGCGTGATTCTTATCCAGATAAAAAGCTATTTAATATAGCTGCAGATCTAGAAATTAATCAACATATTGATCCTTCATGGTTACCAGAAGGTGGTATAACTATGAATTCCTTTCCTGAGCTAACTCTTCCACGTAAAGCTGGTACTAAGAAGTACTATGAGCTATTACAAGAAGAGCATGAGAAAGGAGAAGACGGCGCTCAATCATTACAAGATATGATGAGTGATGGTGAAGGAGTACCTAATCATGATTGGGAAGACTTTGAAGGATTATCTGAAGCTGAAGCTAAGCTTATTGATAAACAAGTAAAGCATCAAATGGTATCCATTGCAGAGGAAATGGAAAAAAGTTGTGGTAGTATTCCAGGAGAATTATCAGGTCTTATTGAAAGGTTACGTCATGTAGAGCCTGCTAAGTTTGATTGGAAAGGATACTTAAGAAGATTTGTAGGATCATCTATTAAATCTTACACTAAAGTTCTTAGACGTAAGCACAATAAAAGATATCCAGATAACCCAGGTCTTAAAATTAAATACAGAAACAGCGTGTTAGTTGCTATTGACACATCAGGATCTGTAAGTGATGATGAAGTTAAGGAGTTCCTTAATGAAATTCATCACATCAATAAGACAGGTAGTTATGTAGATATCATTCAATGTGATACTAAAATCCACAGTGTTGAACCCTTTAATTCTAAAAAGGATTTTAAAGTACACGGAAGAGGAGGAACATCTTTCCAACCCGTGATTGATTATTATAATGAGAATAGAAGAAAATATACTACTCTCATTTATTTAACAGATGGTGAAGCTTCTTCACCAGAGAACTGTCCTAAAAGAACACTATGGTGTCACTCTAGCAGATCTAATATTAATGACAGATTACCCGGTTATAAAATTAAATTAAACTAAAATTACTATGGCACAAGTAACATTAAACACTAACGAACTTAAAGGTTTCGTAGAACACATTATTACATCTAACAGAATGCTTCAAGCTGCAGGTAACAAACCAGTAGCAGTTGAAGTTGTAGGTGAATCAGGTATTGGTAAGACTACTAGTATCTATCAAATTGCAGAGCAACATAACTTAGATCTGGTAAAGCTTAATCTTGCACAGATTGAGGAGCTAGGTGACCTTGTAGGTTTCTCTACTAAGGAGTACTACATGATTAAGGAAGTAGCTGTAAAACAAGGTGAGACATTAAACTTCTCAGCTATTAATGCTGCTGATGCAGTACTTAAAGCTACAGGTAACACTAAGAAAGTGGGTCAATGGGTTGATGCTGAAGCAGTTAAGATATTCTTAAGTAATGGATGGCAGATGACTAAGAAGAAAAGAACTTCTTACTTACCACCTGAGTGGATTGCAGGTAAAACTAATGGAGGTATTCTTCTTCTTGATGACTGGAACCGTGCAGATCCTAGATTTATTCAGGCTGTTATGGAATTAGTTGATCGTCAGACTTATATCTCTTGGTCTTTACCACAAGACTGGCATATCATTCTTACCAGTAACCCAGATGATGGTAACTACATGGTTAACTCTATTGATGCAGCACAGAAGACACGCTTCATTTCTGTAAACCTAGAGTTTAATGTAGATACATGGGCTGAATGGGCTGAAGAAGCAGGTGTAGATTCTAGATGTATTAACTTCATGCTGCGTTATCCAGAAATGGTAACACCAGAATGTAATGCTAGATCTATTACTACGTTCTTTAATGCTATCTCTAGCTTTGACAACTTTGCTGATAATCTACCTATGGTACAGATGATTGGTGAAGGCTCTGTAGGTGAGGCGTTTGCTAGTACATTTACTACATTCATTCATAACAGACTTGATAAATTAATTCACCCTAAAGAAATGCTTACTGCAGAAGAGAAAACAATGAAAGCAAAACTCTCTTCATCAGTTAAGGACGATGACGGTGAATTATCTACTGCAATTACTTCTATTCTATCAACACGTTTAGCTAATTACGCATTGCTATATGCTAAAGATAACAAGATAGATAGAAACTTAATTGACAGGTTAACTATGCTTCTAACTTCAGACTACTTTACTGTAGATAACAAGTACATGATTGCACGTACTATTATTAATGGTAATCGTACTAAGTTCCAGAAGCTTGTAATGAACCCAGATATTTCTAAAATGATAACAGAATAATTATGACAACATATGAAGATTTGGTAAAACATGGGGAGACTAAGTTCTCCCCTAAGTTTTACAGACATTGGAGAACAGATGGTAATTATATAAATCCAGTTGAAGCTCAACCTTTATATAGAAGAAGTGCTACTACTTCCTCATTTCCTACTTATAAAAATATAGGTAAACCTACCTTACAAAAAGGCCAGCGGTATTTTATTATTACTACTCCTAGTACACCAACAGGTAATATTAGAGAGTATATACAGATGGCTAATGGTAGAGTTACTAAAGATTTAGATAAGGCAGACTACATTGTATTTGATGATTCAAGCTTCAAGACAATCAGTTTTGAAGGAGCTTTCTATCTGAAATATACGGGAGATATAAATGTTGTAATTACATCACCTTCTAGATACGATAACTGGAATACCCATGAAGGAATTGTAAGTAAACAGATTGAAAATGCCAAACTAATAGATAGTAGGTATGCCAGTTGTGAAGGTTTTTATAAGCAATATAGTATTGCAGCAGCTGCAGCATTAGATAAGTATCCTAATAAAGTCTTACACCCTTATGACTTAGGTGTAGCATCTGGTTCTATTACAGAGCTTACAGAGGATAATATTAAAGCTGTAATTAAAATGTTGAAGTCTCGTAATGAACAAGATACGCAACTAGCTAATCACATGATTGGAACTTTTGATTATGAAAAGAGCTTGCTATTGACATGGAAATTCTGTAGAGAACTATACATTGAAACTGCTTCTTTTTATTTTAACAGACGTATGAAAAGTGTAAGAACATTTATTGATAAGTATTATGATAAATACTCTGGAATGGAAGCTTCTTTCTTTTTCAGATACTGTGAAATGAAAGATATATTAACTCCTGAAATATTTAATAATGTATACAAAGTCATTCAAAATAGCATTCGTGTTTTGAATAACCCAGATGTATATACTATTAAGTTTGAAATGAAACCTAAGTATAAAGAACTATTAAAACAACATATGCTACATGGAAAAAATGAAGTTAATAAATGACGGTAAAGTAAGCTGGATACATGTAGTATCTAAGAGGAAAAGCGAAATAGTCAGTACTTTCATACAAGGTATTAGTAATGCTAAGACAACTTTAAAGAAAGGGCATAATGTTTACGTTATGCCCAAATCTTTAATCACTAGAGATGATATGAACTACTTGAAAGATGAAATGAATATTTCACAGAAAAGAAAAGGCGGTACATATGATAGAATTATTATTAGTGAAAAGCTAATTACTAATTTAATTTGTGATGAATGGAGTGAGCAAACTATAAAAGTAAATAGGGCACTACTAATAGATGCTTTGAAGTATACCATTAGTAATTATGAATTGCTAGAAAAATCAAATTCTAATAAGATTTATTGGCGTAATCAACTAGGTCCTATAGAGCGTTATAAAGATTTTCTGAATGTTATTGAGATTAATTCTACAGCAAATGATACTGAACTTGCATTTGATAAAGTACAATTTAGCAAACTATATTTGTCTGATCACAATCATGCTCCATTAAAAGATTGTCAAAGTAGTATAAAGTATAATCAAGGTTACTTTACTCACGAAGATTATAATGAGTTTCAAAGTCTTTGGAAACAGCGTAATATTATTGTAACTGAAGAATATGTAAAGAAATTAATTACTTCGGATAATCCTATGTCTGTAGATACTACAATGTCTATCGCTAAAATGTTAAGAGGTAACAAAGATGATGCAGAACTTGCAGTAGTTACTATTTCTAAAATGGCTTACAGAAGTCATTTAGATATGTTATACTACTTAGCTAGTAAGTATCAAAGTATCATGATGGATACCAAGGCTATAAATACAGCAGGATGTAAAGATCTTAAATCTGCTATTAGAGATATGCCCTGGGCTAGACCAGATAATTTGCTAGAAAACTTACGTAGTAAAAATCAATTATCTAAAGAAGGTTTGAATTTGTTTTTAAAGGACATTGCAAATTCTATAAGTAATGATTATAAAATTGTTGAGCTATCTGTAGATCCTCAGCACTTAAAACTAAAAACAGAATTCAATGAAATCAGATCTTAGTTACAGTTCAATTAACAAAATGCTTTTCTCTCCTAAGCTATTCTATTCTCATTACATTCTAAATGAACGTGAAGAAAAAATAGAAGCATATCTTATAGAGGGTAAGCTAGTACACTGCTTTATTCTACAACCAGAAGAATTTGAAAACTTGTTTGCTGTAGCACCAGGTAAAGTGCCAACGTCAAGCATACTTAAAATTCTTCATGGTGTTCATAATCAAGTAGTTACAGGATCTAAAGATCTAAATGATCATACAGACCTGATACTTAAAGAGTTACAGTCACAAAATCTTTATCAATCATTTAAAGAAGATGAGAAACGTTTAGAGAAAATTCTTACAGATGACGCTCAAAATTATTTCTCATTCCTCTTTAATAAGGAAGGTAAAGATCTAGTAGATGAAGATGCTGTAGAACGTTGTAAAGCATATGCACAGATAATGAGAGATGAGCCCAGTATTGCTGCTCACCTTGAGTTAACTAAGTCAGATGGTTATAAGGTATATAATGAGATTCCATTAGAGTCTAAAGACTACTATAAGAATTTTAGTATCAAAGGTATTATTGATAGACTGGTAATAGATGAGTTTAACAATGCTGAGATTATAGATGTAAAGACTACAGGCAAAACTGTAACTACGTTTACAGACTCAATAGAGTTTTACAACTATTGGTTGCAAGCAGGAATTTATGCTATCTTAGTAAACCAGATCTACAATATACCTTTTGATAATATCTCTTATAGCTTCTGGGTTATTGATAAATATGAACAGGTATACAACTTTGGAGTATCTAAAGAAACGTTAACAGACTGGATATCAAGAGCTAAAGAAGCTTACAACAAAGCAGTGTATCATATAGAAAATGTAAGATATGACTTGCCTTATGAGTTAGCTTCTGTAGAAAGAGTATACTTATGATAGACAAAATACATTCAGATTACATTCAGAAGTCATTGTTGTTTCTGTATCCACAATTAAGAATCCCTAATGTTACTAGGTATAAACCTATTCAAACATATACGGGACTTAATAACGATATACATCCAGCAGGTAGTGCTCTAATACTACTCTATAAAAAATTTCATTCTAGATCTTTTTTCAAATTTGAAACTAAGCATCTTATTGGTAATGAATACTTTATGGATAGATTTGAATCAGACTTATATTATATCTATGTATTTAACCTAAGTCATTTGAAGTCTAGTTATGATAGCTTTTTATCAGGTAGGTATTCAAAGTTTTCTGAGGAAGCTAAGATGCCAATATTAGATTACTACTCCAAGGGAGATCCTATGACAGAGTATATTGAAAGTTATCTATACCCTGAACTGTATTATGATGAGTATTCTAAAGTACTTAACATGGCAGAGTCAGATTTAGAAAATGTTATTGAACTCTGTGACAAACCGGATCTTAAAAAAGAAACACTAACTTTACAAATTAACAATTAAAATCAAAAAAAATGTCAGAAGAAACACCAACTTACGGAGAATCTAATCAGGTTAACTGGACAGCTCCATTGAATATGATGCTTGTAGACTCTTATATGGGGCCTTACAAAACTTTTGCACTTGTTCCATTATCTTCAGACTGCCCATGGGTAGAAGTAATCTTTGAACCAACAGGTGGTACTTTGATTGCTATCTCTAGAGAGAAGAAGCAAACTTATAAAATGCTACCTAAGCTAGATGATAACGGAGATCCACAAGAATTGAAGTTAATGAAGCGTAATGGTGGCCAAGCTTACAAAGAAGAAAGACGTTTAGTAGAAACATTCCATGAGATTGTTATTACTGGTCTAGATTCTACACGTGAGTTTGTAAATCAGTTTGCTATCAATGCAGAAAGTTATGACTTTGAAAAGTACATGAAGCCTGCAGAAAGTAATATTGATAAATCTACAGGTAAACTAACTTCATTACCAGGAAGCACTCTTATTGTAGAATAATGGGTAAGCACTGGGTAATGGATTATGAAACACTTGCTGACTGTTTTGTTGGAGTGTTTGAACATATTAAATCAGATGAAGTAAAAGTCTTTGCAGTATCAAACATGCAAAATGATTTTGAAAGCTTTGTTGATTTCTTGTATTCTAACATTACAAACAATGAGTGGCATGTGTCATTTAACGGTTTAGCGTTTGACGCCCAGGTTACAGAATTTATTCTAGATAATCATGTAGAACTTAGAAGTTTTGATGGAGGACAGATAGCAGGTTATATATACCAGTTTGCTCAAGAAACTATTGACTTAATGCGTAATAAAATGTGGCCTAAGTATAGCCCTTTTAAAATGCGTATTAGACAAATAGATATTTTTAAGCTTAACCACTGGGATAATCCTGCTAAGATGTCTTCCCTTAAATGGATTCAGTATAGTATGGATTGGCATAACGTATTAGATATGCCTATTCATCATTCTGAACCTATTACAAACAAAGCTGATCATGATATGGTAATTGAATACTGTATTAATGATGTTGCTAGTACTAAGGCAATTATGTACTTAAGTAAGCAACACATATCATTAAGACAGACTCTTACTAAACAATATGGTATAGATCTATATAGTGCGTCTGAACCACGTATCAGTAAAGAATTGTTTGCATACTATCTAAGTAATAACTTGGGTATTGAAAAGAAACAGCTTAAACAGCTGCGTACATTAAGACCTATGATTAAGGTTAAAGATTTAATCTTGCCTTATGTAAAGTTTGAAACCCCAGAATTTCAGAAGTTATTAGAATTCTTCAATGGTAAGATACTTAATACAAGTCCTGAAAGTAAAGAGGGAACTAAAAACGCACTATCATATTCTGTTAAATACAAAGGTGTTAAAACAGATTATGGTTTAGGTGGTGTACATGGTGCTAATGAAAAGGGTATCTATGAAAGTAATGATGACTTTGTAATAATGTCTTCAGATGTTACTTCATACTATCCCAATCTTGCTATTAGAAACAAATGGTCACCAGAACATCTTCCTAAAGATAAGTTCTGTGAACTGTATGAGTGGTTCTTTGATGAACGTAAGAAGATTCCTAAGAGCAATCCTATGAATTATGTGTACAAGATTATACTTAATTCAACTTACGGCCTTAGCAACGATGCTAATAGCTTTCTGTACGATCCTGAGTTTACTATGCGTATTACAATTAATGGTCAGCTTAGTTTAACTATGCTCTATGAAATGATATGTGAAGAGATACCAAACTGTACTCCTATAATGCAGAATACAGATGGTCTTGAAACTATTATTCCTAGAGAGTATGAAGACAAGTACTATAAGATATGTGAACGCTGGGAAAAGATTACAAACTTAAACTTAGAACATGACAAGTATCAGAAGATCATATTTGCTGATGTAAATAATTACATTGCTGTATATGATTGGAAAGAACTTGACTATCCACAGTGGAAAGAGCTTAGAAAAAAATCACCAGATGATTTATTTAAAGCAACTGATGGTAAGTTTCTATATGCTAGTGCAAAGTGTAAAGGTAGATTTGAATATAGTGGCTTAGCTCTGCATAAGAACAAGTCAAAGCTTATAGTGCCTAAAGCTATATTCAATTACTTTATACACGGAAAACTACCAGAAGAGTACTTACAAGAAAACCGCAACATTTTAGATTACTGCATAGGTACCAAAGCTAAAGGTGAATGGAAACTAGAAATCCGTTCTATAGAAGATCAGGAGTTCACTGTAACACCACTTCAAAAAACCATTAGATACTATGTAAGTAAAAAAGGTGGTAAGGTTTTTAAGGCACACCCTGATGGAAGAGAACAACAATTAGTTGCAGGTAGATACTTGCAGACTATGTACAATGTGATAGACGAAAAAGAATGGGAAGAGTATAACATTGATACTCAATACTACAAGAAATTAATTGAAAAAGAGATTAACTCTATTATTCAAAAGGTTAGGCAACTTAATTTATTTTAATTATGTTTGTCCTGTAACCATTACTTGTGCCCAAAGTAATTAAGAAGGGAGTCAGATAATATCTGCTCCCTTTTTTCTTGTTTTAAAAGTCTATGTAAGGAGCTCGTGAAACTACGTCAGGATCAGTTGCCTGTGCAACTGTAGACTGACTAGTTGAACAGCTACTTGTTAATGCTAATACAAATATTATTAGTACCTTTCTCATGCCTATAAGTTTTATGGGTTCAATGTTAAGTTAATTCATGAGAAATCCAAATCCTGCAAGCAAAGCCCAGTCTATGATTGCAAAACACCAAGGAAAACAAGAAGCTTTAATTCAAGCTCAACAGATACTATATATGTCTGTAAACTTTGTATACTGGGAAAGTGTAATTAATGAAATCAACAACTATGAATCTTGAAAATTTTAACGAACTATTAGAAGACAGGTTTGAAAAAACCAGAAGTATTCTAATTGAAAAGAACAAAGAGTATGGTCTTACAGAAGACGTACTCCACAGCTTTAGAGAACAAGCAGACTTTAGCGTACATAAAACAGGCCCATCTGTATGTTGGGAGCTAATGGTAAAGCATTTGTACTCTGTAAGAAGAATGGTAACAGACTTTGAGGTAACAGGAATGCCACCAACAAAAGAACTTATGAATGAGAAGATAGGAGATACTATCAACTATCTTATACTCTTAGAAGCAATGTTTAAAGAAATCCAACAATGAGTGAAGAAAATATCGGAAAGTACTTTAGAGTCAGAATAAAGACTTTTGTAGGAGATGACAAATCTGCTAATAGCTACATCGTTAGAGCTAGAGATGTCAATGAAGCAGATGCTAAAATGAAAATTTACGTTCGTAAACTAATGCAAGACAATGGTATAGAAGACTATACCTTAGAAGTTCTAAGCGTAGTTGATATGAATGTAGAAGATTTTATTTTGTAAACTATAAAAGTTTACTATCTTTGAAGAAATCAAACTTCAGAGATATGGGAGCACTAGCTTGCGGAATTGTATTATACTTTATAATAAAGTCATCAAAATAACACTAAGGGTGTTGCGTATAAAAATTCTCTGCCGCTACAGAGAATGAAGGTTATTCAGTCTATGTGTAAGGGTCCCTAATAATTTGTCATTACACACTGTAGATTAAATCAGACGCATGTAATTTTCATACTGTTATGAATAACAATAGTACTACAAAGAAGAAGGCCTAAGAACCTTCTTCTTTGTCTTTATACTCTATATCAATTCTTATTGTGAAGATGCCTAAAAAGATCTGATAGGTATCAAAAGGTATCTCTTCATTAGCGTAGAGCCCTTCAAAACCAAAAGCAAATCTATCATGAGGCCAATGAGCAATAAGTAAAACGCTCCAATCCATTATCTATAATTTTCGTATACCTTAAGTATAGGTTCTACAATTTCGTGACGATGGTTTGTTTTTAATGTAATTACTTTAAATCCTTTAACCTGTGCTTCTAGTGTATATAAGAAACCAAAGCCAGATTCTTTCTTATTACGCAAATCAATCTGAGCTTGATCACCACAGATAACCATGGTACTACCTTTACCCAAACGTCCTAACATCATTTCCATTTGATTCATGGTAACGTTCTGTGCTTCATCTAAAATGATTAAAGCATTGGTAAATGTTCTACCCCGCATAAATGCAAAAGGTACAATCTCTATCTGCCCTTCTTCAACGCACTTATCAATCTTAACTTTATCGTATAGTAAGTACAAGTTATGGTATATAGGAGCAAGCCACGGATCCATCTTTTCCTTGATATCTCCAGGAAGGAAACCAATGTCTTCTTTGGCCACTGTTGGTCTGGTGATAATGATCTTTTCAATTTGCTTTGTAAATAAGAGATCCAAACCAACTTGAACTGCCACCAAAGTTTTCCCACTTCCTGCCATGCCCTGTAAGACAGTGACTGGGTTTTCAAGTATTTCTGCTTTTGCATGTTTCTGCTCTTCATTTAAACTTATATTGAACTTAATAGGATTTTTAGGTCTTCTCTTTGCTTTAAATACCTCATCTTCATGAGATCTAGCTGCTGCCATAATTAGTTTTTTTCTGTAGCATACTTGACACCCATGATGGTACCAACTATACTAAATGAATTAGTTAACAATATACCAAATAAATTGGACCAGGTACTCTCTATTATCTTAGAATCATAACCCTGGTACAAAACAAACATGTAAAGAACTGATGTTGTAACACCTACCCCAACTATAACAGCCAGTGCAAGCTTTACAATAATACCTACTAACTCAAACTGAGTTTTCTTTTGCATGACTTCTAAGTCACTCAGAGCCTCATCTCTTAAACTTTCAGCAGCTTTTTTAGCTTCTTCCAGTTCTTCCATCTTATTCTGTAGGTCTAATAAGAGGTCTTTATTTAATCTGTTAGCTTCTTCAAGCTCTTTATTTTGAGCCTGTACTTGCTTAGTAATATCTAAACGCTTACGTCTTTGAGCTAAGTCTTTTGTTTTACACTCCTCAATGTAGTCTTTAACTTCATCATCAGTAGTTTTAGCCAACAGCTTAACAAAGTTTCCTTCTATAAAAACTTTCTTAGACTTGGCTTTAAGTATAGCTTCTTTGACTGTATCCTTAGAACTAATCACCGCAACAATATACTCTAGTACTATCTAAATAGCTGTTATCAGGGTTGCCTGTAGTTACATAACCCTTTTTATTATGCTGTACAATTAAACCTGCTATAGCTAATAACAGAAAGAATATAATTGCAACTCTAAACTCTTTTATTATTCTCATCGGTATACTTTAAATGAATTAGTCTTGCTTACATACCCTTCATAGTCTTTATGAAACTCTTCTAGTCTTGGTTCAATGTCATCAGACTTAATAATCCAAAACTGAGCACCTACGGCTTTAGCTTTTTCAATTTCATCTTGATCTGAACTGCTAGAAATAATCCCAATAACACAACCGTTACCATAGTCCTGATTAATTTTACGTATCATTTCTATACCATCAAAGCTAGAACCAATAATATTTAGATCAACAAAGACACACTGAGGTCTTTCTTCACCATTATCTGGAAACCAACTCTTAAACATCTTATCTGCTTCATCACTACTGTCTAGTGACTCTATTGATAATGCTATATCCAACATGGAGCAAGCATCTTCAAACACCAAGTGGAATAGATTTTCATCATCTATAAGCATTAACGTATCTATCATCTTCTAAATTTTTATATAAACCTTTGTACCTGTTTCTTCTTTTTTCTTTTTAGCAAACACATTGAAGCCGTGCTCTTTTAATATCTCTATAGATATGTTTAGACCCAAGCCTGTGCCAGATTCTTTCTGACCTTCTTTACGTGCATAAGGTTGGCTGAGATGTATAAACTCCTCAGCACTTAAACCTCTTCCGTTGTCTTCTATCACAATAAATGATCCAGTGTGGTACTCTGCTTTTAGATATATTTTAACCCATTTAGTACCACTGTCATTATACTTTAAACCATTACGGATAAAGTTATCCACAGCTGTACAGAATAGAGCTTCGTTAATCTGCAATCCTGTTGGAAGATCATCAGATAAAACAACTTGGTTTTTATAAGCGGTTAGTTTTAAATAGTCTTCTAATATTTCTTTTACATTACAGTCAGATGTATTAAGCTGAGCATTCTCTTTTACCAGGTTAGTAAACTCATATACACCAGAGTATACCTTTTGAGCATGGTGTAAACCATCTTCAATTAATTTTAACGGTGATGTAATCTTAAGATCTTTTATATCATCATCAGTAAGCCTACGCTTTAATGACTTAATACCTCTTGGTAAATAGGTATTGATACCTGAATGCATATCATGACGTATAATCTTTGCTGCGTGCTCTAGGTAGATATTCTTCTTACTGAGATCTTTCTTTACCTCAGCCTTGTTAGCTAAAAATTCTTGTACTACTATAAAGAATGGAGGCATAAAGGCTATGACAGATAACCATTCAAAGTAGTGAGTAAAGGTTGAGTGGTGTATGTAACGGAATACTACTAACGTTTTAAATACAAAGAACGTTACCATAATAAGAGTAGCACATAGTAAACATATTCTACTACGTAAAGATATCCCGTCTAAAGCATTCATTACAGATCTGCTTTCTTAAAACCACATTTACCAAAGAACCATTTACTAGGACAGAACCCTGTCCATACACCTACCTGTAGCATAATAACTACAAACAAGACAACACCCCAAGAGTTAAACAGTAATCCCGCTAATAACACAAGTGACATTAACAAGTATACCATTTTAGTATCTGTAGTATTCTTAATTAAATCTTTCATAACTAACGGCCTTGACCTCTATACTTCTTCTTATAGTTTCTAGAGCTTTTACTTTTACTGTTGTTGTTCTTACTATGAACACCAGGTCTGCTTTTGCTTACTGCTTGATAAGCAGATGTATTAACATGCTTTGCCATAACTTAAACTGTATCGTAATCTATATATGTGATTGTTACTTCTTCACCCGCTTCCAAAGCTGCTGCAATTGGAGGATAAATTCTTTTATATGCTGTACCACTTGCACCAATAAAACCATCGCCTTTGCTAAGATTCTCTTGTTGACTGCTACCAACAAGGAGACACCCAGCAGTGTGTTCGTCAGTATTACCAGTGTGTATAAGGATATACTCAAAATTAGGCACATCACGTACCCATAACATTCCTTTGTGCATTTCCCCATACTTCTTCGTGTAACGTGCATCAAAGCCTCCTACAGTCCGCAGTGTAATCTTATATGTTCCAGCAGGGATTCTTGTTTCAGACATAACTTTTGTTTCCCTATGCTCATCTTCAAGAGTATAGCATAAAAATCTTCTTCCTTCTGTAACATCAAATAAAATTCCGTTAGTAGAGTCAGCTTGACTACTAATTCTTAATACTTCTAATTCCATTATTTCTTTGCAAATTTTTCTAGTCCGGCAATACCAAATGAACCCAATGTAATTATTACAAAAGAGTTGTATATGCCTTCATTAATTACTAAGTCTTTTCCTACATAACCTGTAGCCAAGTCTACTACTGCAAAGATTACCATTACGGCAAATGACATAAACCCAATGATTGTTTTTTCATTGTAGTCGTTCTCATCTTTAAATATCTGAGTGAACCTCATAACTGTTAATTTTAATTTATTAAACATGTTGTAAAGAGTTGGTTCTTATATATATAAAATACAAAAAAAGAGGGGCTTATAAAAACCCCTCTTCACTTATTTAGTAGATATTAAGCTCTACCTTTCATTATCCTCTGTTGCATTGTAGACTCTAAGCGTCTTGCAGGATCTAAATCTTTTAGACCACCGCCACCAAATATTTGGAAGAACTCATTAAGCCACTTAGCAGAACCTTTTTTCTGATACCACATTGGACCAACATCTCTAGTATAGAAACCTGTACTCTCACCAGTCATTGCAGATTGTAGTTGATCAAATACTGTATAGATTCTGCCAAAGGATGGTTGAATAGCTGTAAATGGGTCATCTAATAAACTCTTTCCTTCTAAGAATAAAGAGCTATAACCACCCATACCAATCCAACCTCCACCAGGTAAGTTAAATGTTGAAGCTTCTAACTGAACTTGCATCATTTGGTTGATGCTATGAATAGTCATAAAGTTGACCAAGTTAAAGTTTCTATCATCCGATACACCTAAGAAGGGTAATGCTCCAGTTGCACGTCTTAATTTAGACTTAGACTTTCTTTGTTCATCTTCTGGATCATAGTCAAACAAACTACTTAATAGTAGACGTATCATCTGTGCTAATACAAACTGTAAAGCCAAGTCCATACCTAATCGTTTAAGAGCTGCAGCTTCATGTGGATCCGCAGATAGGTCTACACCATTGATTCCTTTACCATTTCTTACAAAGTCTCTTAAGTGTCTTCCCATATAGCGGGCACTAGTTACATAGTAACCCCCTTGGTAATCACCTAAGTCAGCTTGCATTCTTACTCCTAACGGATTCATAGCTCCTGCAAATCTTCTCTGATACATTGATATAAAGAACTTCTTCATAAACAATGCCTGATTAAAGAGCAAGTATCTATTTGCTTGTGGTTGTCTAAGCTTATTGTAGTTACCCTGTAGTCTATCAAAGACACCTTGAAATCTTATTTTAAAATCTTTGAACTCTTGACCTTCCATCTGCCATTCATCTACAACATCAGGACGCATAGCTAAACTACCATCTACTATACGAAATGCTTCGTACAATGGAATCTCTTCACCACTATTAAGCTTTACTTTTTGAAAGTGCATCATCCCATATAGAGTTTCTAAAGATGCATTCATCTCTAAGAATTTTCTAGCTGATTGACTCCATGAACCTGATGCCGCATCTCTACCTAAAGTTCTATATAAACCTTCAGCAGACTTATTAAGACTTTCACCTACATTAAACAATTCAGATATCTGAACATTTAATGGTTTAGTACCTCTATGATAAATGCTAGAACTCATTTGTACAATAGCTCTAGCCGCTATAGCTTTACCTTTTTTAAGAGATCTAAAAGATAAGTACTCACCAGCAGCAGCCTCTGTATAGTTTTGTATAATTGCTGCGAAACGGTTCTTTAATGCAGAAGTTAAGTTAAATGCAAAGAATGACGTAGAAGCCATTGAAGACATAAACTGACTAACCTTTCTAGCAGTTGCCATAGTCTGTGGAGCACCTTGCTCTAATAAGCTCTCAGCCCATCTCTTACCTAAGAAGTGAGTATCATATAACGCCGTTACAGCTTTCTCTCTATTAGATTTATATCTAGATTCTGTTTGAGGCTTCTTGATATTTACAACTTTACCCAGTGAGTTTAAGATGTTCTTGTTGTATTTATTAGCATCATCTATTGCACTATTAGGATCTTGTAAAGTCTTTAATAGAATTTGAGCTAATGGACTAGTCTTTACTAACATCTTATGTGTTACTGCAGAACTACTGTAAAGAACAAGAGAACGTAGCAAGTTCATTGATACACGCTCATTTTCTAATTTAGCTACACCTAAAATAGGGATTCTAGTTAACTCTTCATTTACTGAAGTTTCATGTACTACTTGAGATACATCATAGTTAGCTCCATATTCTTGATAATCCTCTGCAGACTGTGGACGGACTAGCTTATATATATCTTGAAGCTTTTCTTTACCTGCAGCTGCTAAGCCTTTACTTAGTGCTAAAGTTAAGGTATCATAACTATCTCTATTAAAACGTGGAATCATATAACCCAACTGAGCACCAGCACCTAAATCTTGCTGAGTACCTAAATGCCAGTCAGTTAAAACTTTCAAGAAGTTAATACGATTCTTGTTTCTAGAGTTCATTAGTTCAAAGTATCTTTCATTTAAGAAAGGATTCTTTTCCCCATCAATTTCTTTAATGTCAAGATTTGGCAACCATTCCTCTTCATTAACTGCACTTACAGTAACACCAGGTATCTTTTCAGTTTTCTCTTTAAACTCAATACTTTTGTACTTAGTTCTTTTAGGAACTCGGTAAATAATTTCACCCGTAGTAAGCGTAGTTCTTTTTAGTTTATCTGCAGTAGCTGTTTTATTAAACCAAATTGAAGTTGGTCTATAAATCATTTGCTCTTGCTTAACACCTGGAATTACTTCTGTAGTTCTTTTTTCTCCTATGTGATTTCTATTAAACCATTTAGCAAATAACTTATCCTGTAAAAGTGTATTCATAAGTGGCTCATCTTTTAATATCACATTGATATCAGAAGTTGTAACCTCAAACACTCCCTCATCCATAAGAATATCAAAGTCAAATATGCTTGCACCTGCTTTAAATATACGACTAGCTGGATTGCTTTCACCTTCTTCTTTAATTCTATCTAGGTGCTCTTGCCATGTATCAACATAGTAGCTAGTATAGCTCTTAGCTTTAATACTTTGAAGTTCTTTGTATAACTGTCCTAGTTTAATAAAACTTGCTTCTAAGTTTGGATCTGTTATCTTATTAGCCATTATCTCTCTA
>Ga0115550_1001149_pt1 | contig 20318 bp, 10 predicted proteins | sample COGITO_mtgs_1005_FD_87177 | JGI IMG/M metagenome (GOLD analysis project Ga0115550, IMG submission 87177) | Pelagic marine microbial communities from North Sea - COGITO_mtgs_100511 | ecosystem: Environmental > Aquatic > Marine > Epipelagic | place: Germany:Helgoland, sampling site Kabeltonne... | reverse complement strand
CATCAACCGCTCTGCTAACGCAGCGTCTTTACTCCATTGACGATAGCGGCGGCTGCTGACCTCTGTTACAAAACCCATGCCATAGAGCACATACTGAACACTTGCCGCAGAAAATAACTCGGCGCGATTATTGGTATCCGAGGCCCAGGGAACCTGAGAGCGCCAAAGCTGTAAACTGTCTCTAAGACTGTCTGGCATGCTGTTTGGATCTTTGTGATCTCGCCAGTACTCAGAATCTGTGCGCTCGGACAATACATAATGAAGTTTCAGAAAATCAACAATATCGGTCCAGTACTTACTGATAATCTCATTAAAACGCTTGCTGACAACTGTCATTGCCGACCTGTCCTGGGGCAAATTATTACTAATAAACTCCGCCGACTTTTCAATTAATACTAGAGCGCTGGCCTCCAAGGGCTCTACAAAGCCAGCTGAGACGCCTACAGCCACACAGTTTTTATACCAAAAAGTCTCTCGATGGCCGGGCTGAAAGGTTATTTTACGCGGACTGGGGTGATCTTTTGCCAGCCACTGATCTGCATCCAGGTAACGCTGCAACTCGTCTTCGGCTTTTTCTACTGAGCTATGCTGACTGGAAAAAACATGGCCAATACCCCGCCTTGTTGGCAGTGCGATATCCCATACCCAGCCGCTAGATTGAGCAGTAGATTTGGTGCAGGAGGCTATGGGTGTATCCTCAGCAGCATGTTTGGCCTGCACAGCAAGTGCCGTATCATTAAATAAACAGTCTCGCTGAGAGATAAAAGGCACTTCGTAATGCTTGCCAATTAACAGCGCGGCAAAGCCTGTGCAGTCGACAAACAGATCCGCAGATATGCTTGCGCCATTGGTTAAGGAAAGGGCTTGGATATCACCGTTTTCAGCATCCAACACTTGATCCACATGGCCTAGCTGGTGATCCACCCCTAGCTTTTCCACACAGTGACGCTGCAGTAGCTCTACAAATTTTCCCGCATTGAGATGGTAACCATAGTTAAGCCCAAATGCATATTCCGGCGTCTGCGCCGTTTTTGGAGCCAGGCCTAAATCACAGACTTTGCCCTGGGGACAGACTGCATCTGCGAAGCTGCCATTGCCACCCGCATTTAACCAGTGGGCAGCCAGATTGACAGAACCGTAACCGCCGGGAGGAAAAAATGGATGGTAGTAAGACTCGCTCTCTCCTCGCTGCCAGTTAATAAACTGAGAGCCCTGCTTAAAACTGACATCGCAGGCGCGCAAAAAGTCGGCTTCAGAAATACCAATCTGTCGCAGCGTATCTCGCATGGTGGGCCAGGTACCCTCACCCACCCCCAGATTGGCAACATCTGGGGATTCCAGCACTGTCACCTTAGTGCCCTGGCCGGCTTTATCCAGCGGGTTATGTCGCGCGGCAATTATCCCGGCTGTTAACCAGCCAGCGCTACCGCCGCCTACTATAACTACAGTTTTAGTCATAATGTCTTCAACTAGTCTGCTGATCAGTCCCCCTGGGGGGCCGGGCAGTAATGGTTAATAAACTGCTGATGGGTAGGCAGTTTCTGTACTTTCTCATCAATCAAAGATTTCATTTTCGCCAGGGATTGCTGAAGCGAGGCCTTATTATTTAGCTTACCAGCGCCATGATAAGATCTGGGGTTCAAGCCCTGCCCCATCATCACCTGCACCCAGGAATCGACGCGAAACAGAGCCACATCATCTGGCCAGACATAGGCATTTTTCTCAAAGATCTCCAGACGATGGGCCAGCGTATCTGGAATCTCCATGGTGCGGTAGGCATTCCAAAAGTCACTATCAGTGCGATGGGTCTGTTTATAGTGCAGAATTACAAAATCTCTTACGGTTTCTATCTCGGTGCGGGTTTCCTGATTAAATCTATCTGCCAGTGCCTCGGTGAAGTCACCAAAGGGAAACAGGCGTATCAGGCGAATAATCGCGGTCATCACCAAATGGATACTGGTCGACTCCAACGGCTCTATAAAACCACTGGCCAGCCCCAGAGCGATACAGTTTTTATGCCAGGATTTCTGGCGACTGCCGGTGCGATATTTCAGCTGCCTGGGTTCGGTAATCATATCACCGGAAATATTGCTCAATAATGTCTGCTTGGCTTGTTCATCGGACATAAATCGGCTGCTATAGACAATGCCATTACCCACCCTAGTCTGCAGCGGTATGCGCCACTGCCAGCCAGAAGCATGGGCCGTGGCACGAGTATAGGGCACCGGCTCCTCTGTGGCTTCAGTCTGCACTGCAATAGCGCGGTCAGAGAATAGCCAGTGACTCCAGTCATCAAACTCTACGCCAAGAGATTCTCCCAGCAGCAGAGAGCGGAAGCCTGTACAGTCAATAAACAGATCGCCTTCGATCAACTCGCCGCTGTCTAATAACAGCGCCTTTATTTCACCGGACTGCTGGTCTTTCTGAACCTCTTTAATCAACCCTTCAATCCGGCGCACCCCTGCCGCCTCACTTTTTTTGCGCAGGTACTTGGCATAGCGGGTGGCGTCCAGATGGAAGGCAAAATTTAATCTGGTGTCATCTATCTGAGTGGCGAACTTACCCGCCTTGGCGGCTTGCAACTCGAGACAGTAGTCCTCGAGGCTGCCGCCGAAACCCTGGGTCTGAGCTTCCATCCAAAATTCATGAAACTCTGCCATCCAAGACCGCTGGCCTATTTCTCCAAAGGAGTGAATATAGCTATCGCCCACCTCTCCCCAATTATCGAATTCAATGCCCAACTTAAAGGTGGCCTGGGTCTCACGCATAAACTCCTGTTCATCAATATTCATAATGCGATGAAAGTTGCGCATAGGGGGAATTGTGGCTTCGCCTACACCAACAGTACCAATGGTATCGGACTCAACCAATCTGATATCCAGCAAGCTGCCCAAACGAGAGGACAGACCACAGGCCGCAAGCCAGCCAGCGGTTCCACCCCCTGCAATAACCACTTTCAACATTATTCTTTTACTCCAATTTTTGTTCTGTCCCTGTACCCGACTCTGGGCATCGAGATACTTTTACTCTGGGCACCCAAGACTGCAGATATACAGGCCGCTAGCGATTAAGCTTATTTTTTACCAGGGCGCGGAGGCGGCGAATGCTGTCGTCATCCAGCTCCCCTAGTGCACCCTGAATACTTGTCGGCAGATGCTCTCTGGGGGTATCTGCCGGGCCAAAGATGTAGTACTCAAATACCTCTCGCCAGGCATTCTTTTCTGCCTCCGGGCGATCTCTAATACCCATAATGGCGTGCATCACAATATCCATTGGGTTGCCCATATAGGCTGGCGAGCGAAGCCACCAAAAATTAATCATAATATTAAACGGCGATAGCGCTTCGACCTGATGCCACCACATGCTGGGATAGTAGACTGCGTCGCCAGGCTGTAAATCCACCACCACTGCAGCCTCCAATGCCCGACGAACTCGGGGGAAGCGCTCAAAGTCGGGATTCTTAAGATCGACCATGGTAATCACCTGTCCACCTGGCGTGGGCTCCAGCGGGCCAGGATAGAGGTTGTGAATCTGCTCTGGCGGGAACAGGGTAAAGCGACGCGCACCCAACACACAGCAGGCTAGATTGCTCGGCACATCATAATGGGCTGCAGCAATTGACTCTGTACCTACCCAGACTTTTGATAATGGCTGGTTATTGGTAAACGCCTGGTGATCAAAGCTGAGGTCATTGTCCGCACGCAAGCCTGGAAAGCAGTTGTCCAGGGTTAGGGAATTCATATAGTAGTAAGAGTGATCTGGGTTATTCTCTGCCTCGCGGATTTGGGCAAAAATATCACTGAGTTGCAGATATTTGCTCTGATAATTAAAGCCAGTGCAATCCTGATTATAGAAAAACCGCGCCTCTGCCTCTGGCGGTGCAATATAGACACCCACCGGCTTTTTACTGGAGTGGCTCTGCAATATCTCCATCGCTTTGCCTGGTGATTGCTCGCCTGCTTTAACTAGGCTCCAATCAGATACCAGACCACGCAAAATAATAGGCCCCTCAGCTGCAAAGAGCTGTTCGAACGGAATCTGGTCGGGCTTGACGCCCTCTAGCACAGGAACCTGGCCGTCTAAATATCTCATAGTGATCGCATCTTAACCGGCATGCCTCTAGGCAATGGCCATTTTCTTATTTTTAAGTTCAATCAGTTTATTAAAATTACCCATGGATACTAGGGCAAAAAATACCAGACTCAACACACCTGCTCTGTTGAGTTTCTCTAAACTTTCAGCATCTAACTGTGCCAATTTGTCTTTGTTGATGGTGTAGTAGTCACGCAGATTAACATTGGCAATATTACTCAGGGAGATTTCTATATTAACCGGCTCGAACAGCTCCATGGAATCTAGGGTGGCAAAAAAGCTCTCATCCAGTGCAGTACCCTGATGAATAACCTGCAGGGTTTGCATTATCTTTTCCAGATAGGGGGTATCGCCACCATAGGCGAGAAATAGCGGCTGACCGGTCTCGGCGCCCACCCTTGGGTTATCCATATCAATATGGATAACTGGTTCATTAACGGCTTTGCCCTCAATCTCGCGGGCTTGGAAACCAATCATAAATGGGCCGCGGGCCAATACTGCAGGTACGTAGTTACCCAACCAGCCCTGGTCACCCAGAAATAGGTTTTCATCCTTTTCAAGACCCAGAATCACGTGGGCCTGAAAAGCCTGACTTTTGGAATCTCTGTAAAACAGTATCGGATATTCTTTTTGCAGATCGCCAAACTCTGTAGAAAACGCCAGAGCCCGATTTACATTGTCGCCATATTCAGCACCGAGGCTGGAATCAACTTTTAGATCTTTGTGTTCGACGTTATTTAGAAGTACAGCTTGGCTCATTTAATTATCCAGTCATTTATAGTTATAGGCGGTAGCGACTATTCTACCATTGTAATAAAAAATAAGGCCCCCTGTAGAGACTACATGGAGGCCTTATCGAAACTACTCTGTTACTTATTCTTTGTTCTGTTCAAAATAATGACGCTCTCAACAATGGGGGGGGGACCATGGAAGAGAGCGTCTTATTTATCTTAGAACGTGTAACGTGCTGAGAACACGTAACGTGGATCAAGCTCTTGAACGAAGAATGCAGCAGTTGGAGTACGACCGTACTTACGCTGTCCTTCACCCGTCAGATTGATCGCATCCATAGACAGGATAACACCAGAGTTGAACTCATAACTTACATTCAAATCTAGCTGCTCAACAGACTCAATGTACTCAGGGTTACGAGTACTGCCCACTGAACGGTTAACCTGGTTCAAGAAATCATCACGCCAGTTGTAGGCTAAACGAGCAGACAGCCCGTCTTTCTCATAAATACCTACCAGGTTGAGAGTGTCACTCAGGCCAGGCAGTGCGAACTGGTCTTGACTAGGATCAGATCCATTGTCGTAACCAATATCACCCTCTACCATTGTGTAATTGAACTGGTAGCCAAAGCCTGTCTCACCAAAGAAGTGCTGAGATGCAATCTCAAAACCATAGATTTCAGCATCCTGGGAGTTGGTTGGACTCTTAACCGCAAACATAATTTCAGGATCCGTTGCAACAGGTGTTACATCGTATGCACTGAAAATTGCGTCGTGGCCTTCCTGCTCAGTACCACCGGCCATGGCATTGGTATATGCCTCAGCACCGGTTGCACCCTCAAAGGAATCGAGGTTTTGCAGAATTGCAGTCATGGAGAAAAGTCTATCTTCACTTTCTGCCAGACCTAATTCAGCTAACTGGTCAATAGCCTGAGATAAGAAGGTGCTGTTTGATGCTGTAGCATCTCTCAAACCAAACAGTGACTGATTAGCCTGCTGAATACCCACAAAGTTGGAAACGTTCTTTTGGAAGTAACCAACAGAGAAGTAGTTAGCATCACCGTAGTAGTACTCAACCGATAAATCGAAGTTATTGGATTCCAGAGGATCCAATGCAACGTTACCCTGACTAGCAGAAGGCTGATCACCTAGGTGAGTAATACGGCTAGGCGCTTCTACTGAGGTAGCTGTGTACATATCGCTGTAGGTTGGGCGAGCCAGCGTCTTGCTGAATGAAGCACGAGCTTTCAAGCTGTCGGTAATATCAACCGAAACATCCAGGCTAGGCAACAGTGCACTGTAAGTGTAGTCTTCAGCTAGAGCTGAAACACCAGAACCCAGTGTAAATGAGAAGTCATTATTTGATTCCCAAACAAAGGCGCTAGGTACTGACTGCTGAGAAGTTGAAGTGACTTCAGTTTCTTCCCAACGAATACCGGCAACCACATCAAATGGCATGCCACCTACTTCACCGTCCATTGTTATCTGGCTGTAAATAGACACTGTGTCTTCTTCAACCAAATTGTCAGCAGTGCTGTTGATAGGCATATTGGCGGGATCGTAGCCATAGGTGCCAGCAATAGCATTTAGCAATGTCAGTGGATCAGTCTGCCAAGAGACAGAACCCAAAGCTATAGGAGCAGTTTCACCAGCAGGCTGAGAAACACCAGCAACGCCAGATCCGTTATAGTCGAATTCACCTAGAGTATTCACCTGCTGGATAAGACCTTCTGGGATATCACCTGGAGCATCAACACCCCAACCACCCAGTGCATTAGAACCACCAATGCGAGTCTGCTGCATCTCTGAGCTCATAAAGCCTAGACCAAAATCTACCTCAACAGAATCTGAAACTGCAAAAGTACCGTCAAAAGAGAACTGGTCAATTTTGGCTACCTGGTCAGAACTAGTGAACTGAGTTACCTGAGAACCCACATCAGCAGCGTCAAAGACGCCGTTTGCATTGCCTTTAGATGAATCATCAATAGAGGCCACACCCTGTGGAATTGTCTGACCGAAATCAACAGCCTGCCAACCGGCAGTAGCACCAGCAACGTTCATACGCAGTACGTTGTGACCCAGAGGGCCATTACCGCCACTCTCGGCTTCTGAAGAAGCCAGGTCAAAACGCAGATTCAGCTGATCGCTCACATTCCAGTCAAGGTTCAAGCCGAATGATTCCAGAGTGTCCTTGGTACCCATGGCTAGATTCTGGAAGAAGAAGTCCTTACCACCGGATACGTCTTCTGCGAAGATTACAGGAGCCGCAACAACTGGGTTGCCATCATACTCAACATAGTCAACAGTACCGTTAAACCACAGGCCGTCAATCAAAGAAGTAGAGTCCTGAATATTCTCAGCATAGGCAAAATCAGCTGTGAACGTCATTTCATCATTGGGAGCAAACTGTGCAGTCAGCAAACCATTGGTACGCTCACGCTTGTCTTCGTTGAAACCCAAACCCAGGTTAGTTGGGCGATAAACCAGCTGCCCGTCGTTTGGCGCATTCTCGATAGTCGCGTCTGCAACTATACCCAGATTAGCCAGGTTTGCTGGGTTAGTGCTGTCCCAGGTACGCAGACCAAACTCTTCTACTGAAGAGTGACGGCTACCGGAGTCACGCTCCTGAAAGCTACCGAATACAGAAACACCAAAAGTAGCGTCGTCGTTAGTCCAGCTGTACAGACCACTTACTTCTGGAGTGATTTCGTCACCACTGGTATCGTCTACAGCCTTAACACCCAAGCTAGCCTGAGTACCAGATGCTTCCAGAGGTCTAACGGTTTCAACATTAATAGTTGCACCTACACCACCAGTTGCCACAGCTGCACGACCGGTCTTGTATACCTGCAGGCCACGCACACCCTCAGAGGCCAGGTTTGAGAAATCAAACGAACGGCTGCTTCCTGAAGCGCCCTGATCCAGAGGGTTACCCGTAATAGTGCCAACATTAGCTGAAGGCATTTGACGACCGTTCAGGGTGACCAGGTTGAAGCCGCCACCAAAGCCGCGAACTGTTACCTCAGAACCTTCACCATTAACACGGTTGATAGATACACCTGAGATACGCTGTAGTGATTCAGCTAGGTTAGTATCTGGGAATTTGCCGATATCTTCGGCAGAGATTGCATCTACAACACCAGACGAATCGCGCTTGGTGTCCATTGCTCTCTCAAGGCTGCCTCGGATGCCGCTTACGACAACCTCTTCGATCATGCCTTCTTGAGCTATGACCTGGCCAGCACTCAGTGTTCCAGCAGCAGCGAGAACAGCTACAGAAAGTTTTGACTTTCTAAACATATATATTTCCCCAAAAGTTATAGATTATGTTAATTATTGTTAAATGCGATTTTTCGCACCGATATGAGACGGGGTCGAAGGGGCAATCCGCTCCCCCCCTGAGGGAAACTTTTAGACAGAAAAGAGAGAGGCAGGATTAGCCTGCCCATAGAGGCTATCTCGAAGAGACAGATAGGTTTAGAGGCTAATCAAATCCCCAATGTAACTAGCACTCTGCGCACGCGATCGCCATCATAGGGTCGCCGCCCGTGCATAGAGAGATGGTTGTCGACTACAGCAACATCGCCGTCCTGCCACATCAGGTCGTAGGCAGTGTCTGCTGCTATCTCACAGATTTTATCCAGAAAGTGTCGGGGAATTGCCGAGTCATCGCCAAAGCAAATCCCAACTGAGGGGTTCTCCTTGACGCCTTGCCATCCCTGGTAAGCCGCAATAATCTGATTAAAGAAAACCTGCCTACCACTATCAACTGCTCTGATGGCTGGCAATACTCTGGTTTGAGCTGACAACGACCCATCTGCATGCCACTGCCACTTATAACCCAGATTAAGCAGCTTATTTTCCGCCTGCTCTCTGGAGGTCACACTCAGGGTACTTTGCCAACCGCGACCCTGAGCTGAGTCGGGATTATCGCCGTTGGGCATGCTGTTGGTATATTTAATACCCTCTTTAGCCAGCTTCTCAAGCCACTGGGGTTCAGCTATGGTGAGTTTGTTATACAGAGTATCCGACCTACAGAGTATAGTGGCGCCGCCTATGTCCGCAGCTTTTTCACAAAATAAGGAAATAATATTAGGGAATACTGGCGTCTGGGCCATTTCACTGTGCAGAAAAATCTCCACATCCTTTGGCGCTTCGTTGGCGCTGAATACTTGATCGGTATAATTGATGCGCACCGCGTTCGACAGTGACTTTTTGTAGGTAAAGTTATTATAGCCGAACGCCGAGAAGAATCTGTCATAGCTAACTGCATCGCTGACCGGGAAACCTCTGAATAACAGAGCGCCTGTGCAGGCTAGCTCTCTCTTCAAGGCTACCTGGTTGGTATTTATCCAAGCATGGGCTTGCTGCAATGTATTTATCGAACCATCGTTAAGGATAATCGACGGAAAGTTATCCTGACTGTATTCAAGATCTGCAAGCATATTGGATTCTCATCTGGCGCGAGGTTAGTTTAAAGATTTAGGGGATAAAAGCATAGTTAACAGTACGTTTCATTTTTTTAATGCTAAATAAGTGCGCGAACAACTAGCCTGAGACCTTATAAATGGTAATAATCAAATCTACTGTACACCGCAAACCCCCTCCTCCACGGCATTTGTCACTGCGGCGGAATAAAGATAGGTGAAAATAACCATGCTGACCAAGCTATTTCCCGGCCTGCTGTGGCTAAAGGATTACCACCAGGGTACCTTTAGGAGCGATCTGTTATCCGGGCTGGTTATAGCTTTTATGCTAATTCCCCAGGGCATGGGTTACGCTCTTGTCGCTGGCCTGCCTCCAGAATATGGACTCTATGCCTGCATTTTTCCGCCCATTGTCTATGCGCTGCTAGGCACCTCTAACAAGATTTCAATGGGTCCCGTAGCTCTTGACTCAATCCTGATTATCACTGGCCTCAGTGTTCTGGCCGAACCAGGCTCAGAGCGTTATTTGGAGTTGGCAGTACTGCTGACGCTTATGGTGGCGGTTCTGCAACTGGGGTTGGGTTTGGCGAAGTTTGGATTTATCGCCAACTTTTTATCCTATCCGGTGATTGTGGGCTACACCTCGGCGGCGGCACTGATCATTATGGGCAGTCAATTCGAAACCATGCTCGGTGTGGATGTTGCCGGTGGCAATATTTTTGTATTGCTATATCAGCTTTTTCTGCAGGTACCCAACTGGTCCTGGATAACTCTGAGCATTGGCATTCTGGGCATGCTGATTATGACAGTGCCTAAAAAACGCTTTCCAGTCATGCCCTTCCCACTATTCCTGCTAGTCTTTGGCATGCTGGCCTCCGGCATCTGGGAACTACAGGCAATGGGGGTAGATGTTGTCTCTTCAATCCCCCAGGGATTGCCCTCATTTAATCTTCCCAATGTTTCACTGTCTGACCTAGAGGCTCTGGTGCCTGTGGCTATCACTGTGGCACTGATGGGTTATGTTGGGACCATGTCAATCTGCAAGTCTTTAGAGAACCCTACTGATAAAATCACTACTCAGCCTAATTTAGAACTTATCGCTGTGGGTGCCGCTAACTTGGTGGGCTCTCTGTGTAGAGCCTTCCCGGTTTCAGCTAGTTTTTCAAGAAGTGCGGCCTTTAGAGAAGCTGGGGCAAAAACTCAGGTATCTGCGCTGTTTTCCTCGTTATTTATTGGTGCTGCCATGCTGGTTGTGGCTCCCTTATTTGTGTCTTACCCTCTGCCCAAAGTACTGCTGTCAGCAATTATTATTGTCTCTGTATCAGGCTTATTTAAGTATGCAGAGATGAAGGTTCTCTATGCCCACAATAGACGAGAATTTTATATTCTACTGACTACTTTTTTGGCCACCCTAATACTGGGTGTGCAAGAGGGGCTGTTACTAGGTGTCAGTCTGTCTATTATGATGATGATCTATAACACCACATCGCCCCATATGACTGAATTGGGTTCCATCCAGAATGGCAAGTTATATCGCAATATCACGCGCTTTACCCAGGCCCATATTCGTGATGATGTATTGATTTTTAGATTTGATGCGCCAATTTATTTTGCCAACAAGGACTACTTTGTCTCGGTACTGTACCGCTGGATAAAACAGCGGGATATGCAGGCCCTGCAGTTTGTGGTGCTCGATGCGGAATCTATTAATAGCCTGGATAGCACCGGGGTAATTATGCTGCAGCAGGTCATCGAAAACTTACAAAAACAGGGTATCCAGTTTTATATTACCAATGCCATAGGCCCGGTTAGAGATACCATTAAGACCTCTATACTCAGTGATTACATGACTGAAAAAACCATGTTCTCAACTATCAATGACGCAATGGTCTTTATAGACAGAGGTATCAATCTGCACGCAAGCCAAGCTCTGCAAACCAACCCGACTGCTGCAGATAGCACGCCTGTATAGGCTGTCCCAGAGCAAAAAAAATAATAATTAGGTGAGTAAAAAGGTTGTGGTAAATGATTAGTTTTGAAGGGGCGACCCCGGCCTGGAATGATATTCCTGCACTTAGAATAACCGCGGCTAGCCATCTTACTGATGATAAGAAATCTCTGTTGATGCAGACAGAGGCTGGACCTGTAGAAATCTCTCTGCATGACTTCGGCGCTCGCTTGCGCCTGGGCAAAGTCTCAGCTACTGACTATGGCATGCTGGTCGAGGAACCGGAAGCAGTGCCTCTGTCTGTAGACAGTGCAGATGCTATAACAGTCATAACTGGTGCTGGTTACCGACTGGAGATAGGTCACAGCCCCTTCTCTTTTAAGTTATTTAAAGGAGATTGCTGTGTCCAGCGCTCCCCTACAGATGGCCATTTTGTGCGCCAGTTTCGACTGCCTCCTGTAGCCAAGGTCGATCAGGGCTGGTTTGTTAGCCTGGATCTGGATTCTAGCGAACCAGTTTACGGCCTGGGTGAGAAATGGGGCCGTCTGGATAAACGCGGCCAGCTATTGCGCTCCTACAACCAGGATGCCCTGGGGGTCAATGCCGAGATTTCTTATAAAAATACTCCCTTTGCCTGGAGCCCCAATGGCTGGGGCGTTTTTGTGCATACTCCTGCACCTGTGACCCATGCTGTGGGCTATCCATCCTGGTCTCAGCGCGCCTATGGCCTGCTTGTCGAAGACAGCTATGCGGATATATTTCTGCTGGCCGCCGATAGTCCTGCCGAGATGATCGGCTGCTATACCAAGTTGACTGGGCGATCGCCAGTACCACCCAAATGGTCTCTGGGCGTTATATTATCTAAGGCGTACTACCGGGATGCCGAAGAATTATTGTCCACCGCCAGAAAGGTGCGGGAGCGGCAGATGCCCTGCGATGTAATTACCTTGGATGGGCGAGCCTGGCAGGATACCCAGACAAGATTTGCTTTTGAATGGGACCCAAGCCGCTACCCAGAGCCGGCACTGGTGATGGACCAGCTAAAAGCGCTTAAGTTTAAAGTCTGTATCTGGGAATACCCTCTGGTCTCTGTAGATAATCCTCTGTTTGACCAGATGTCAGCCAAGGGCTGGCTGCTTAAACATCGCAAAACCGGAGAGACCTATCGCTATCAATGGGATACCAGTTGCTTTGGTGAGGTACTCACTCCACTACCTGATTCCGGCATTGTCGACTTTACTCATCCTGAGGCCTATGAATTTTGGCGCGATAGCCACAAACCACTATTTGATCTGGGTGTGGATATGATCAAAGCTGATTTTGGCGAGCAAATTGAGCCTGATATGCTGGCATACAACGGTGATAGTGGCGATAGATTGCACAATGTGTACAGCCTTTTATACAACCGCTGTGTCTACGAAGCAGCGGAGCTTTACTGTCAATCAGGGCCATTTTTATTCAGCCGCTGTTCATGGATAGGCAGTCAGAGATATCCAGCCCAATGGGGAGGCGACCCACAAGCAGACTGGGGCGGGCTCGCCGCCAGTTTGCGTGGCGGTATTTCCTGGGGCCTTTCAGGTGCGCCATTTTATGCCACCGACATTGGTGGCTTTTATGCAGATCAGAGAGATGACGAGCTATACGTGCGCTGGACCCAGGCAGCCATATTCTCTGCTCATATTAGATTGCATGGCATAGGGGCGCGGGAACCCTGGTCCTACAGTGCAGATGCAGAGGCCGCGGTGACTCAGGCTCTTCGATTGCGCTATCAATTGTTGCCCTATCTCAATCAGGTCATGGAAGCCTCCAGCCAAACAGGCCTACCTGCGCAGCGAGCCATGGTGCTGGCCTGTCCAAACGAAAAAGCCGCCTGGGGTTTTGAAGATCAGTTTATGCTGGGTGACAGCCTGCTAGTGGCGCCCTGTTTGCAACCTGGGGGAGAAGTTGAAATATACTTGCCTGCCAGCATGGGTAAGCGTTGGAAAAGATTCCCTGGAGAGGAGCTGTTTGAGGCAGGCCGCAGCCATAAACTCAGACTGTCACTGAACCAAATAGCTGCATTTGTACCAGAGGATACTTCGATTTCTCTGGGGCCGGATATGCAATTTATTGATGATAATTAAAAAGAGCACTCTGTAATGGCCCCTGCAATCAGCGAGAGGAGTAGATTTTGGAACTGAACTACATCACTTCCACACTGGTGTCCTGTGTATTTTTTATGGGCATTGTTGCCTGGGTGTCCTATCAAAAAACCAAAGGTATTACAGATACCAAAGATGGCTATTTTCTTGCTGGCCGAGGTTTAACCGGCGTCTTTATTGCTGGCTCCATGGTGTTAACCAACCTGTCTGCAGAGCATCTGATTGGACTTAACGGTTCTGCTTACGGCTACAACATGAGCAGTATGGCCTGGGAAGTCACAGCCACTATCGCCACCATTGTTATGGCTTTGGTGTTTTTACCTCGCTATTTATCCGGTGCCTTTACCACATTGCCTCAGTTTCTCAGCAGCCGCTTTGGTGACGATGTCAGACGTATGACTGTGGTGCTATTTATGGTGGGTTACGGCCTGATTACTATTCCCTCGGTACTCTATTCTGGCTCTATTGCTGTGCTGCAGCTTTTTGATATTCCCAACTTAGTCAATGTTAGCTACAGCGCCGGGCTCACCCTGACCATTGTCTGTGTGGGAGTTATTGGTGCTATCTATGCAGTCTTTGGCGGGCTTAAAGCAGTTGCAGTTTCCGACACATTAAACGGTATTGGCCTGCTGATTATTGGCGTTGCAGTACCCGTATTTGGATTTATTGCTCTGGGAGATGGCAGCCTGGGAGCAGGTATTAATCAGGTGGTAACCACCCATACCGAAAAACTCAATGCCATAGGTGCACCAACAGACCCGACACCCTTCAGCACCTTATTCACAGGGATGATTTTTGCCAATTTATTTTATTGGGGCACTAACCAGTACGTAATACAGCGCACTCTGGGCGCAGTTAGTTTGGCTGAGGGACAAAAAGGCGTTCTCTATTCCGGATACTTTAAGCTGCTGGTACCATTTTTTATGATGGTGCCAGGAATTATTGCTTTTCATCTCTATGGTGGCGAGCTGCAATCTATAGACTTAGCCTACCCCCATTTAGTGAAAAATGTGCTGCCGGTATATATGAGTGGTTTCTTTTTAGCGGTGTTGCTCGGCGCGGTTTTTTCATCTTTTAATTCGTTGCTTAACAGCGCGGCCACTCTGTTTGTGCTGGATATTTATCAGCCCTATAAAAAGACTGAGCTGAGTGATCAGCAACTGATCAGGGTCGCCAAGATTGCCAGCATACTGATTGCGCTATTTTCTTTTGTAGTCTCTCCTCTGTTGCAGTTTGCGCCTGAGGGTCTATTCCAGGTTATTCGTATTTTTACCGGGTTTTATAATATTCCAGTGATCACCATAGTACTGGTTGGTCTATTTACCAAACAGGTGCCTGGCCTAGCTGCCAAGGTCGTTATTTGCTTCCATGTGATCGCCTACGCCCTGCTTAAATTTGTGATCGATATAGATATTAATTTTATTCATATCTACGGCATTCTATTTGTTATTGAGCTGATTATTATGTTGGCTATTGGCTACTGGATGCCTATGGAGAAACCCTGGCAATTCACCAACAACAGCCGGGTCGATATGACGCCCTGGGCCTATGGATTGCCAGTGGCTATCACCATGGTCAGCTGTGTGATAATTATTTATTTACTGTTTTCGCCCATAGGCTTGGTCAACGGACTCAGCTCGGCATTTTGGCCTCTGGTAGGCGCTGTGTTGGTGATCAACGGGTTTCTCTGTTGGCTAAGCATTAAATACTGGCGTAAAAAATACTTCCAAGCTCTGGATCAATCCCGCGGCAAATACTGAATTGGCGAAGACCAGGCGCGCTCCTGAATAGTGGTTGCCAAATCAGGTCTTGGCGCAACACCAGCCCTAATAGCATCCCAGGTTGACCAGCGGCAAGTTGGGTTTTCTATTGCGCGAGCATAGTAAAAGGCGCGCTGTTGGGGATCAAATTCTGGATCCTGCCAAAGTACAGAAAGCTGCGCAGAGCCTTTCTCTGGGTTAATGGAACAGTCAGAAATATCCACTCTGGCACCATTGTCCGGGCAGCGATTAGTTTGCGCATTGACCTCCGCACCATGGGCACAGGCCACATCCACAACGTTCTCATAGGTTTTACCCGCAGAATCCACCCAACCCTTAATAATCTGAATACGCTGTAATGGTGCATTTTTTGGATCGGCTGAAGCTATCACCATAAAGCCCGGTGAGGAATTATCAGCTCCCTGCTGTTTTGCCAACAATGTGCCCCCCATGGTCACGCCATTGGCATAGGCCCGCTCTATACCATTGGCAGCACTCAACATGCTTGAGTCAAAGTTATAGCCAGCAAAAAAGCGCAATCTAATTCTTGGACCGGACGTCGCAAATACCTCTTTGCGGCGAAATGCCTGATAGAGTGAATCTCTGGTATTTTCTTCCGCCCAGGCGGCGGCAAACCCTGAGGCTCCATAGGTAGGCGAGGCTCCGCCAGCATAGACATCGCTGTCAATTTTCACATACAGACTTTTACCCAGTGGTGTGGGATTAATGGTTTCGAATACTTTGGTGCCGTAATAGGCCAGCTGGCCGTCAAACCCTTTCTGCGGAATTGAGCCCCGCTGCTCAGCAGTACTGGACAGTATGCCAAGCTTCGATGAGAAGGCTGACTCATTGTTCTGACTTGCTGCAGAATGTGTGTCGCTGGAACCAATAAAACCAAACTGATAGGGGTTTGTCGTGCCCTGTGTCTCAATGGCCAAACCGGTTAATAATGCCTCGCGCACATAGGAGCCTTTAATTTGGCTGAGCGCACCGGTGGCCACTCGGTAAGGCGTGATTTCAAAGCCAGCCAGTTCATCCCTGGTTGAAAGGGTTGGGTGAGTTTCCGAGGTGCCTTTGATCTGGGTTATCTCCACAATAGGCTCATTTCTACTGCGCTGTTCCGCATAGCTATTGTCGAATGGGGTGCCGGACCAATCAACTGTCTTAAACATCTGACCGTTAGATCCATTGGAGTTATGGGGTATAGCCAAACTCTCCACCCCCTTGCTTCTCAACTCATCCATCCAGTCCCAAAGGTCTTCCGGATTGTTGGAGTGCAAGCGAGAAAAAGGCTCGCGGGGTAATGTCTCTGTGTCTTGAAAGATCACGTTGCGGTGTAAATTGCCCATGCTGGCAGTGGACGAGGTATATTCATAGGCGGCGAATGTGGTGAAGCGGCCGGGATCATTAAACTGATCTGCGGCATCAATGGTATCCGCCCAGGCGCTTCTGGTGATCTCAAGCACTTCCTGGCGATTCAGCTGCTCACCAAATACGCCGCTGACAGCGCTGGGAATAAAATCGGCGAAGGTCAGCAGCCGTTTGAACCTGCTGAACATATCAGTGCCGAAATTGCCCGGGGCGTTCAGGTCATGGTAAGGCTCTGAAAATTTATTCTTAGAAAATTCTGTGTTGGTTTCGGCCGCAGCTTTAACCAGACCCAAAAACATGCCGTGATCTGTGACTGCATAAAAATCCATTGGCTCAGTCAGCTGCATATCGTAGCCACCCGGATTTGAAATCGCCTCCCCTCTGGCAAAACTATAGGCGTCATAGGGAGAGGCCAATGTGCCGAATGCATAGCCGTCAAAAGAATAGGCGGTATGCACATGCAAGTCGCCATAATAGGGGTTGCGCTCGCTGGGGTTTGCCTCTTTTACTGTGGAACTGGCAGCCTGGGTTAAACTGGGTTCTAACAGTTCATTTTCTATGTCAAATAGATTAGCCTGGCCCCCAAGAATGCCGAATTCTCGGCTATTTAACAGCGCATCAATCTCAGCGGTTTCAGTTATAACTCTGCTGTCGGAATGCACATCTGCGGCAGTGCTAAATGCCTCGCTGGATGGCTCGATATTTTCGCCTGAACAGGCTGTTAAGCTCAGCCCTAGAGACAGGGCCCACAATGATTGTCTGGATACAGAGAGGTTATTTTGCATATTATTATTCTTTTAGTTTTTGTGAAGGCCAGTATTCCCCTTTTTTGCAACATTTAATATAGACCCTCACCCAAATAGGTGACCCCCAAGCCATTTCTGTTCCACCTGAGTGGCGATGGTTAGTCCCGGCTGTAGTAAATATTTTTCAGGGAAATCTGTTTATTCTCGCCAGGATTTTGGCTGAGCAAAGACAGAATACCGGTCAGGTCTTTGAGGTCGGTGCCAGCATTTAATTCGTCTATCGACAGCTTATAGCTGGACCATTGATCAGTCACCTGGTTGGCTGTGCCTGGCCCAAATGCTGCAAAACTATTGATCTGATCACCATCCAGATAGCGCCCGGTTTGGAAACCTATATTAAAGCTAACATCTGCATCACCTCTAATTTCAAAATGCAGATAACCAGATTTAAAATTCTCCAGGTTTTCGCCCACCTCAGCCTGAAACTCCAGACTGGTGCCCCACCAGTCACTGGTGCGAGTTGTTATGCTCACCACACCTTGCTGAGACATCTCAATACTGACTGTGCCCTCCCAAGGGATCAGTTTGAGAACTGCACTGGGGTAAGTCATATTATTGCTATCGGAGGGCTGCATAGACTCATGCACCACGATATAGCGATCAGCAGTTACAGCTTCTCCGGGAACAGCAGCTGGATTTACTGTAGTAGTTTTACGAATCGCCATGCGGCTCTTAAAGGGCGGGTTGAGCACCTCAGCCAACAGTTTTGTCTCGTCGCCACCATAGCTTTTTACCAGAGGTCGGCCGTCGCGGGTCAAACCGTCAAAACCACCCTGATCAAAGATATCCCAGAGGGCGTATTTCACTTCATTATTGAGCCTTATCAACCCAAAATGGTTTTCAGAACCCCAGGCATCCCCTGAGTCTTTCCACTGTTCGTCAAAGGCCTCGAAATAGAATAACGACATGCCGGCCCGGTCAGTCCAGTCCCGCATATAGTTGTAAAATAGCTTTGCTTTGTATTCATCCGCTGCTTTTGAACCCTTGGCACCATAGGCAGCAGAGTCGCTGGAAGCCCAGCCAGTCTCACCTATATGGATGGGTTTATCCAGACCTAAACTCTCTACATAGTCTGCCACTCCCTGGTACTGTGAGGCGGCATAGTCCACTGCTCGCGCCATGGCTGCTGCTGTCATCTCCTGCTTGGACAGCTGCTCTTCGTCTGCCAACACACCCCAAAAATCCTGGTTATAAAAAGAGTCATGGAAGGGATAGGTGTGCACAGACAGGAAATCTACCGCTTTAATCAGTGCGGCTAAATCTTCAGTCTGATAAAACTTGGCACCACCACCCCAGGATTCATAGTTGTCTGAACTGGTAATCCAGATATCCGGGTTTAGCTCACCAGAGGCTTTTAGGGCCTGCAAATGGTTGACCCACTTGAGAACTGTCTTGGGGTAGACAAAGTAATTGACCGCCCACTGCACCATGGCTTCGTTGCCCACAGCAATGGCCTTAACAATATCGGGATACTGGTTGGCCATGGCCACCGCCGTATCTATCTCGCTGGTGTTGTTGTCGATATTGCCTCTGTGGTGATCAGTGCGACCATCCCTATCCCAGGCATTATGGGCCTCGATCCAGGTGCCGATCATCAGGTACATTTCAAACTCTGGATCCTGATCCTTCAGAGCTTTAATCGCCGCTAACAGCCGCTCTACCTGAGGGTACTGGGAGGTGTTGTAGGTGCGCAGCACCTTAATACCCATGGCAGAGAGTATTTTTAAATCCTCGGTTAGCTGTTCATGGGTTGGAGCCAGATCTCGGCTCTTGCCACGGTAGCCGCCATAGGAAAATGCTGGATAGTCTGGATTTCCCAATATTTCTGCCGCTGTAGGACTCTGGAGATGCTCGTCCGCACCTCTATCTGCTGCGCCACAGGCAACTAGTAGACTTAGACTGAGGCACAGCACAATGGCTTTTAAAAAAGTAGACACGGATGGAGGTTCCTGTAGAAAGCAGATAATTGGTTGATTTTATCGGCCAAGTATACGAGCCGATATTTGGTTTATCAAAGCAACCAGATGAGTCTTGAGCCCTATTAGCGACGAACGGTAGCTATTATCAGGATGAATGGCCTGTCTGACGCCTACGCAGTTAAAGTAAACTCAAGGGTTGTCGGGTACAGTGAATCTGGAAATGAAACCAAGCAAAGTAGAATTAAAAAAACAGTCTCAAAACTATCAACTCAGTGTCGACGGCAATCCTTTCTATATCAAAGGTGCTGGACTTGAGCTCGGCAGTATTAAAAGTCTCGCCGACTATGGTGGCAATGCATTTAGAACCTGGCGAGTGGACAATGGCGAAAAATCCGGGTTAGAGATTCTCGATGAGGCTCAGAGGTACGGGCTGATGGTTTGTATGGGTCTGGATGTGGCGCGCGAGAGACATGGCTTTGATTACAGCGACAAGCAAGCTGTGGCGCAGCAGTTAGCGGCCATAGAACAGGATATACTGGCTCTCAAAGACCACCCTGCGTTACTGATGTGGGGCATAGGCAACGAACTGAACCTGCGCCACAGCAACCCTAAAGTCTGGAATGCGGTGGATGATATTTCCAAAATGATTCACCGGCTGGACCCCAACCACCCCACCACTACCATGCTGGCAGGCGCCGAACCAGAGGTGATCAAGTTAGTGGTAGCCCGCTGCCCCGATCTGGACCTGCTGTCATTCCAACTCTATGGCGAAATAGACCAACTGCCGGACTATCTCTCCCAGAGTGGTTTTAGCGGAGCCTATACAGTCTCTGAATGGGGTGCTACCGGCCACTGGGAATCAGCCTGTACAGATTGGGACAGACCATTTGAAGCCAATAGCTCTGTTAAGGCCGGCTGTTATCAACAGCGTTACATTGACTACATAGCAGCAGATCGTCGGCAATGTCTGGGCTCTTTTGTCTTTCTCTGGGGGCAGAAGCAGGAGCGCACCCCCACCTGGTACGGCGTATTTTTAGAGCAGGGCCAACATACAGAATCGGCTCAGGTGATGGGCACATTGTGGACCAGCCAGGCCCCTGAACAGCCAGTGGCCAGGTTATTG
>Ga0115550_1001137_pt1 | contig 20455 bp, 17 predicted proteins | sample COGITO_mtgs_1005_FD_87177 | JGI IMG/M metagenome (GOLD analysis project Ga0115550, IMG submission 87177) | Pelagic marine microbial communities from North Sea - COGITO_mtgs_100511 | ecosystem: Environmental > Aquatic > Marine > Epipelagic | place: Germany:Helgoland, sampling site Kabeltonne... | reverse complement strand
TCATTAGTGAAATTTCTTGTTCCGTCTTCAGTCATATACGATCCAAGCGGAAAATGTCTATTAATTTTTAAGTCAGTAATAACACACCGAGCAAATAAGCCATCATAATTTAAACAAGTTTCTAAATCTGTATTATCTATTATTTTAGGTGTTCCCATTAAGAAGCCATCCATTTGGAAAATGGCTGACGGATACAAAGAACAAGCATCAAAATCAGCCAACTTACCCCCAGATACTTTCCACTTTTTGTTTGAGTTGGTCATAGTTCGTCCACCCACAACACATTTCTGAATAAACTCTCTTGGCTTCCCACTCATTTGATAAACATTTTCATAGCACCCTTGACTAACTAAATATTTATGGGCTAATGAAGCAACACTAATGACATTATCAATATCAATATCTACATTAATTTTACTATCATTCCCAAGTTGTTTAATCCATCCACGAAAGATTGAGTAACCTTTCATCATAACTTCACAATCAATTTCACAATATTTATTTGAGTATTCAAGAATGTTAATTTCACCGTTTAAAATACAATCCCATTTAATACAATTATCTTTGAATTGCTGTAAGTTATTAACACCACATTCATCAACAACATTTTTATATACAAACTCTTCATCATACCATATTTTACAAGCCCCATATTTACTAAATACTTTATTATATAATTTATATGGTATAACTTCTTTTCCTTGGTCTAATCCAAACATTTTCCCAAACTTCCTTAATGGTTCTGGAATAAGATTGTAACTATCTTTCAATTTAATTTTCCAAGTGTTATCAATTTCAGTAGTCTTTTTAAGATTCTTTTGACCGTTTTCTTTATAAGTTCCAAGATCTTTATATGAAGTTGTATTTTTGGTGTATTTACAAGCAACACTCATTAAACTAGAACCCTTCATAATTACATTCTTAATAGAATGAATATGTGGAAATATAAATTTATAATCATATCCACAATTATGGGCTATCATAATAATCTTTGAATGTTCGGCTGGAAGATTTTCCAACATTTCTTTAGCACAATTTGAACCAAAGAACGCTTTCTTAACACCATCTTCAGTTTCATATCTTGCTAGATATGGTTTATGAATAAAATTATCATTAGCATCAGCATAGGTTTCAAAGTCAAAACCGATTTTATAATATTCATTATCCATTTTGATATAATGCCTATGATGATAAAATATCTGTTGTTTAGTATATTCAGATTCATCTTTAAAATATTTATTAATTAAATCTCTTTTAACATCATCATCAATAACTGGTTCATCTTTCTTAGGTTTAATATCTTCCAAATAGTTATTAAAATTAACCGTACATTCATTAACAATATAGTCTATTTCTTCTTTGCTCGGTTCATTCGGTTTAGTGTTGGTTTCTTGATATTGTAATGATCCAAATGTTTCCACCTTATCATGATATTGGGTATTAATCATTTCATCAGTCCATTCAATATTCTCAAGATATTTATTACGATTTTGGAACAATGTTTTAACTAATAAGAAAGTGTTTATTGTTCTTGAATTTCTATATTTATAAGTTGCATCAGTTCGTTTCTCACAGATTTTAGTCCAATCTTTCTTTTTATTGCTTTGCTTGTCCGTTGGATTCTTGCTTTGCTTGACAATATCAAAACAATTTTCTAATGCGTATCTTTGAACACCACTATCTTTATTAATAAAATAGTGTGTATCAATCAAACCAAGATTATATTCAATACCTTCAGAACCATATTTAGTTGTTTCAGTATTGTCAATAATTGTATCCAATTTCTTTTTACAACCCTTCAACCTAATTAACTTAATTCTAATTTTTAATACCTTACATACTTTATCTAATGCTGATATTGGAACATTACGATTATTAACAAAAGTTTTCATTAATTCTAATTTATCTTGATCAACCCCACTTTCTTTTAAAGCATAGTATAAACAATTATCATTCAAATACTTATGATAATCTTTGTTGATTTCATTAACATTAAAAATTCCAAGATATTTTAAATCCATACCATTAATTTTATGGTGAAATCTAAAGAACTCACCCCCAACAATTCCCATTGGTTGATCAGAATTAGAATATGTTTGATTATATTCTGTTAGTTTAATAGTCATCTCACCAGTTGCTTGTCCATCAAATGTAGCAACAATATCACTACCAGCACCTTCCAAAATATATCCAGCCGTTTGTTTAAGAATTCTTTTCATCATTTTATCATTCAATGGAATCCAAGCACCACCAACCAAAGCCACTACTTTTTTATCAATAATATTATTCTTAATTTGTTTAAATATTTCATTATAACTAATATTAGACAAACTAACTTGAACTTCCAATTTAGTTCCAAGATTTAATTGTTTTAAATCTTCAATAAGATTATTTTTACTTTGGGTTGTTTGATTACTCTTATAATATTTATTATCATCTGCTAAATAATTTTCTTTTAAAATGTTTTTATAAGTTCGTGCTTTATAAAATTTGCCATCTACAAAGATATTAGTTTTTTGGGTCTTGAAGTTTGGAATAATATCATATATTTCATCAGCAAGCATATCGGATTCAACATTATACACTTTGCTGTATACTTTGCTAAATCTATTTAAATCTTGATTATCCATCATACCAAGTCTTTTTTTAAGAGCCACCGACCATTCACCCTTCTTTGTTTGGAATCTATCTTTTGATAGAAAAGTTCCAGTTTTAATATTATACAATCCCTTTTGAGTAATTTTAAAATCATTGAAAACCATTATATTATATACAAACATTTTATTTTTAAGTATTAATACATAAATAAATAATTTTTACATCAAATTTAAAAGTAATATTACAATTAAAGAATTTTTTTTAATTGTAATATATCTTAAGCAAACAATAAAAACACATTGAACCGCTGAAATACTCTGTATATAATTTGCAATTATTACAGTATTTCATATATTATATAAACACATTATTATTATTTTATTTAAAATCCTTACATATTAATAGTATCCAAAACTCCGTTTCTTATAATCAAAGCCTTAACACATTCTACCCACACGTTAAGCCTAACAGCACCTTTAGATTCAGCAGAATTATCTAATGTAGTTTCATTAGTTCCACCACTTGCTGATGAATGTCCAAGTCTTAATACCATAGGGGCTTCACCAACTTGTATAGAGTTTGCTGGTGTATCATTTCCATTACCACGGACTTTAGCAAGATTAATGCCCAAGTATCGTTGACGACCTTGAAGATTATTTTGAACAACAGCAGATGGGGTTAATGCTGTAGCCCCACCGATCTGTGGACCATTCACACCATTCGCTATTATGTTATTAGCAGCAAATTGACCCACTTGATTATAAGAACCACATAGTAAGTATGCTGGTTTGTCAGCAGTCTGTCCAAGATAAGAATACATTTCAGATACTTGGTTAACATCTCTATCAAAAAGATTTCTGTTATTAACAACCAACTGAAGATTTTCTTGAAGTAATCCATCAGAACGAGTATTACACAGAAGTGGATTAACATGGTTACTAACTTTTTGAACATATATTTTCATCACACTACGCCCAGAAAACCCAAGTTCTATATCATCACGAGCAACAACATTATTAGCACCAATTGCTGTAAGATTCGCCGACACCAAAACTTGTTGACGATATGGAATAGTCATACCTTCAGCAGAATTGATTTGGGCGGTTAAAGCGTTAGCAACATCATCAGCAAATGTGATATAATCTAAGTGAAGACGTGGACGGACAACTTCAAAACTTCGTTCATCAGCAGTGAAAGCAACTTGTCCAGATTCAACCATACATTCACCCCAGACACCTTCCCAATCTAATTCAACGATAATTTCACCATTAAGAGTAGACGGAAGCATAGTATCCTTAAGAACTGGAAAAAGTTCATCAAGTCTTACACCACATTCTAAAGTAGCAGATTCATCAGCAGTTGGAGATCTGAAACCAACTTGGGCGTGGGTTTTATCATCAGCTAAATTAAGCAAGCCATTAGCGTTATAATAATATTTATGATTACCATTTAATTTTTCATCAATAATTTCACACCTAGCATCATACGGAATAAATGAATTATCTAATGCCATCTTTTGTCCAACTTCACGAGTTTCAGAAACAAGCCGACCGCCGACATATAATCTACAATTTTTAATTAAATTAACACCCCCACAAGTTCTAACAAAAGAACAGAATCTATCTTGTGCTGGATCATAAGAATCCCATTTAGTTTTCCAAATCAACATCCCATCAGTAGCAAGAGCGCTACCTTTTTTAGCCACCACCCATTTAGATTTGCCAAAACGATTTGACACCCAAGAGTGATTATCAGCTTCTTGTATAACTGATTCAATTTGACTTGATTGATTTTCATCGGTAGCATTAGTTTGCAATACACTTGGTAATTGGTTTTCCATAACATTTTGACTATTCATCTTATATAATTATACTATATAAAATTAATAATTAATATTAAATAAGATTTCAAAAACACTTTTAAAAAAAGTGTCGTCAAAAGTATATTTTAAGACTTCGTCAATTGCTTCGCTTAAGCATTCCATAAATATTTACGAGACCAATAATTAGCAGAATTCTTATCATCTTTAGTTAATTTACCAGATTTATTTTTAATTCCAGCACTTCTCGCCAAGTAATTCTTACGCCTTTCTTTATCTTTATGTTGTGTGAAGTCTTTCATACTACTATCACCAAAATGTATTAATCTTTTATTACCATCTTTCTTAACATATACCATACCTTTCTTTTTTGGATTAGAACTTTTAACTGGTTTATATAATGGCTTTTTCTCTTTCCAATCTTTTGACATCTTCTATATATTAAAGATTTAAAAAAAATATACTTTATTACTTCGTTAAAAAAAGTTTAGTTGACAACTTGTAATCCACCAGCACCAACTTGAACTGAGTTCCTACATAAGTAATAAGTATAAGCGGAATAAGTCAGTGTAGTTTGAGCATCTGGAATATCAGCAAATGTCGCTGGGTTAGTAAGTTTACATTGTAATTCAAAACCAAGTGTGGATACTTCGGCTGGTATTCCAGCATTAGAAACGGAATCAAAAGAAGCACCAATTCCGAACACACCATGCTTATCAATTTGAGATTGTGTTCCAGATATAACTGGATTGATACACGATTTCTTAATTTCTTTGGAGTTTCTAAATGCTTCAATATAATTCCTTAAGAGTTGTGGATTAGTTGAAGGTTGATCCAATTCAGATAAAGTTTCATCACGATCAACTTCAATAGAATATTCAAGTGGAAATCTTTTACCGTCCATATTGTATACGAGTTTTTGAATGGATGGATTGTATTGGGCTTGTCCATTTTCAGCAAAACTATTAATATAACTCGTTGGAATAAAATTAGTCATTGTTGATATAACACCCTTAAGAGAAACTCTATGAACCACTTGCTGATCAGTAGAACTTATAGTATTATATAAAGAAGTGAAACTTAAGAAATTCATTTGTGGATTTGGATTTTGGGCTAATGCTATTTGCTGTTGTTCAGTTTTAGATAAGACTGGTACGACTAATCTTGGGTTTTCTATGATGTAATGATAAAGACTAGCATCTGATCCATAAATTACATTTTCATTTGGAGCAAGATTGATAGTAACAGCCAAGCCACCAATAGCTTCTAAATCTAAATCCGAACTCATAAACATTCCAGCAACTAATCGCATATCAAAGGGTATACCCTTAACAGCAGATTGTGGAATTCGGTTTGCTAATTTTTGATTAGCTGAAGCATATTGTGTTGAAGCATTTGTTCCGTCGGTATGACTTGCTTCCGCTTCAGTATTAAAGCCCATACCCTTAGCAGAAGATTCGTGGAAAGTTTGGGTATCTAATCCAGATTTAGAATGGAGTCCACTCATAAAATTAGATACAAGTCTTGGGTAGTTAGAAATAGTTTCAATAGATCGGTTGGAATATTTTCTTGAAGATATTTCTAAATTTTGTATGACCGATTGAATACCACAGAAAGCGTCAAGATTCAAGTCTTTGGTTTGGTCAACTTCATTAGTAGTAGCACCACTAGCAAGTGTATTAAGAACTCGTTTGAAGACTCCTTGAAATCTTAGTTCTTGAGTCTGTAACATACCATTATTAGAAATTAAAAACTTCAGCTGTGGATTTCCAGCGGAATAACCAAATATACCAGCACCGCCATTAGAAGAAGAAATAGACAAATATCTTTTACTCATTTTATTATATAATACTATAATAAAATAATTAAAATAAAATTAGATTATAAAAAACAAAAGATTATGTAAAAAGATTTAAAAAATCTTTAGAGCAAAGTATATTTACACTATTGATACTTTTCTTTCTGGGCTATTATCTATAACTTTTTGATCACAATTAAAATAACCACATTCAGAATGTTTAATATTTTTAAAAGAATATATAATAGTAGCAATAGCCCCAGCAACACCAATAAACATCATACTGATTCCTTCTGGGGTATAATTCATTTTTGATTCGGTTGTATTATCCATAACTCTATTTAGAAAAAAAAGATTTAGAAAATCTTTAAAGCAAAGTATATTTTAAATTAAATGTGTTTTTAAAAGTTTGCGGCTAATCCCCCACTTCTAAATTGACTTGTATCTAAATTAGTTGAAGCAATACTACCAAAACTCATACCAGCCGTTGAATTAATATTATCAGCCATAGAAGATATATTGGCTTGTTTTTCTGCAATTTCTTTTTTTTCTTCGTGTCCCTTAACTATAGCTGCAATTGACGCCCCCAATCCGGCAATCATACCAAGGGGCCCAAGAAAACTTAAAGCACCACCAATAGCACCCAATCCAGCTGTAACTGTTCCAACCGCTTCACCAACACCAGATTCCGCCAGCGTAGAAGCCAAACTTGTTCCAACTTCTTTAGCAGATAAATCACCGAAATCAACACCGACTTTATCACTTAATGTATCCATAGTTTTTTGTGTCAATCCTTCGGCTTTACTTGCTAAATTTTGGGTAGTATTATCTACTACTGATGTTGTTGATGTTCCGCCAGCAGATGTTGGTGTTCCGCCAGTAAATACAGTAGACCCAGAAGAACCAAGAGCTGGTTGTGCAAGAGTCTGTGTTGTATCTTCAGCCGTAGAAGTTTCAGCACCCAAATCATCATCTTTAAATCTTGTGTTGGGGTTAGTAGAAGCATTTTGAACATGAGTATTTAATGCTTCAATATTTTGTTGTCTTCCAGAAATATCACCAACATCAACATCTGAATTCCATCTTGGATCGTCTTCCACATTTTGCTTTACACTCTTTTGAGTTTCAGAATCCATATTTCTAACTCTACTACTTAATGTATTTTGTGCTGATTGTAATTTTTGGGGTGTGTCTAATTCACTTGCTACAATATCTGGTTGGTTTGCTACTGGAGCATCTTCTGATGGTGCGTCTTTAGTTAATACATCTTGATTTCTTGTAGCTTGAACACTTGTTTTAATATCATCTACAGCAGATTGAATTTTATCTTGGGCAAGTGATTTAGCCTTTCCAATAATTCTTTTACCAACTGTTTCAATACCTTCTTTAGTTAATAAGCCCCCACCCAATCCAATTCCGCCACCACTTTCATCTTGTTTTTCAACTTGTTCAGTTCCAGCTTCTTCAGCATCGGCTTTAGCTTCATAAACATTTAACGCCCCAACTTTCTCTTGTGTTTTTTGTCTTGCTTCCATTCCCATAGATTCAATTGTTCCAGCGTTTTGTTGATAGTAAGATTCTAATTCATTCATGTTTATATATTATACTTTTAAAAAAAGTATGGACAAAAATGTTTTTGATTTTACTTTTTCTTAAAATCTCTTTTTGATATTACTTTGCTCTAAAGATTTTTTAAATCTTTTCTTCATCATTAATTATTTCAGCATTGCTTGGAATTACAAATGGTTCATTATATCCACCATCATCTGAGTATTTCTTCCATAAAAATTCTGGCTGTTGATTTCCCCATTTCCATGCTTCGTGTTTAATAGCATCTACAAATAGAAAATTATATGGCTTATTAGTTGAGTAATCATATAAATCTTTTATCATTTTTTTATTACCCATAAATCCTAAGTCTTCGAATACTTTTTCTTGTTCTTTGCTGGATGGTATTCTATATATATGAAAATTACTAGCGTTACTACGAGCAACTGGCGGAAGCATCTTCCAATTTTGAACTAAGTAATACATACTACATAAGTAATGTCTATGGGTTGAAGTTAATTTATAAAGTTCTGAATCTCTGCTACGAATCATACTGGCTATATCATCAGCCACTATACAAATATGACGCCTATCTTGCTTGTCTTTTCCCTTTTGATAATTAACTATATTATTTAAACTTTCATCATCATACGTATTTGATACCATTGTTGCTTTTTTTATTAAATGTCTACTGGTGGAATCTGATCCAAGAGTTCCAGAATAAACAATGATATCTTCAAAAACTGGTTCTTCATTTTTACATTCCCCATACATATTACTTCTACATAATTCATTGATTAATGCTGAAGTCTTTCCACTTCCCTTACCCCCAACAATGATACTAACAAATGGGGGCTTCTGTAATGGTGTTGGTAAATCTCTTTTAATTTGATAAACGTCTTCATCTTGCTTAACTGGATACATTTTTAAATCTGATTCATTCATTATTATATACTTTTATAAAAATTTTTTCATAAAAGTTTATTTTTTATCCGTAGGATTTTTGCTTTGCTTATCCGATGTGACCACACTTTTTTTAGATCTAAGATGATGTTCTTTGTTTTCAATTTCGGTTTTAATCTCTACTTTAATCTTGTTATCTTGTTTATCTGATGTTCTTGACAATACACTATCTAACACTTCATACACACGATCATCATACAACGATATATAATGTTTAATACGCCTACAATCTTTACACCAATTTGAAAACCAATATTCATTGGGTTTTTTTTCACATAATAAGCATCGCATCTTCTTTGTTTATATTAATCTGATATATTTAAATTTAAAATTTAATTACAGTGGAATTCTAATATCTGTTACACCATCACCATCGTAGTCAATATTAATATTAGTTTCACTTTTATCTATCATACAATTAGAACAAGATATTTTAATCTTAATATTCTTGAACCAAATCTTGAATTTATGAAAACAACTGACTTTTTCATCCGCCATATATAATCTAATATTTTCTTTTTGGATTTAAAAGATCATCCCACATATTGTTTTCTTGTGGTGCTTGTTGGTGTTGTTGAACTGGTTGGTGAAATTGTCTTGACGGTAACTTCTTAAAATACTTTCTATTATTCTGAAGCAATAAATCATTCTTCTTTTGTTCTAACTCATTAACATACTTGCTTCTTTCTTCATTTCTTATTTTTTCTTCTTGGTCTTTCATATAAGAAACAAATCCATATACATTCGGATCTATACCCATATTGTGTTGTGGTTTTATTGGTTCTGGTTGATGAAATGCTTTAAGTTTTTGATTCATTCGTTCATCAAATTTATTAAGCATCATATCCATATCAAACATGCTATTAGTTGGCGGTGGTGGTGATAGTTCTTTGTCCGTATGATTGCTTTGCTTATCCGTAGGCTTGCTTTGCTTATCTTCTTTGATTGTTGGCATAACCTTAACAGCTGGAACAAATATTTCTTCTTGAGAAACTGGGGGTGTATCTTCTATATCTAAAACCATTTTTTCAGCAACTCGTTTAGGTCGTCCAACTGGCTTTTTATTTGCTTTCTTTTCTAAGGCTTTAGCCTTTCTAACTTCGGCGGATTTTAATCTACATTTAGCCAAGTGTTCTTTTAACTTCATCTTTTTTTCATCTAATGGTACGGTTGGTGCTGTAGATGGTGCTGTAGATGGTGCTGGTTTATCAAAAATCTCTTTATCCATAGGTTTGTCAACTTCTTCAACATCAAGTAACGGAACACGCCCAAAATCAGTCATATATATATTATAATATATAAATTGCGTAATTAATTATTCACAAATCCACAAATAGGATTTTGTAAAATCCTAACCAAAACAAATTTTAAAATATACTTTGCTCTAAAGATTTTCTAAATCTTTTTTTCTAAATCTATATTATATGAGTAAATATTCTGAAGAAGATGAAATGATTAAATATATGGAAAAGCAAATATGCAATATCTGTAATGTATCAATCCATAAGAATATGAATAAGGAATTTGAATATATCGGTGTGGTATGTTCAAGTTGCTTTAGAATGAGTAAAAAAAGATATTGTTTTTTAGTAGATAAAATTAGTAAAATAAGAATGGAATTTATTCTTAATGAAGTAGAAAATTATAAAAACCAATTAGAAAAAGATTAGCAAACAATATACTTTTATCTAAACTTTTTCTAAAAGTTTTCATGATCTGAAGTAGAATCAGAATCAGAACTAGTCTTGTCGGTAGTCTTTTTATTTGTAATCTTTTTAACTTTAATTAAAATGCTATCACTCTTATTTCTGTTATGATAAATGTTATGAAGTTTATGATAATTTATAAAAGTATTACCAGTTTGACTAAGCCATTCGTTAGATACTTTTTCTAATGTTTCTCCAGCAAAAAGCCAAACATTTTCTTCAATATTTTTAGGGTTTTGAAGTTCAACAATCCAAGAAGTGTTTTTCATTATATATATTATAATAAAATAGTTTTAAGTATTAATTCATATTATATATTACATTTAAAGTATCGGTTGTGTTTGAATCTAAAAAATTAATATCTATATTTATTATAATGAATGAAGTAGAAAGAAAAGAATATTTCAAAGAATACTATTTAAAATCTAAGAAAAAAGATGAAGATAAAGATGTTGTTAAGGTTAAAAGAAAGCGTGGAAGACCAAAAAAGATTGTTCCCCAATTTAAAATTACTAGATTTGATGAACCGTATTTAATGACTTGGTAGGATTTTTTTAGACTTGACCGTTGAAGTCTAGAACAAAGCCCATCGGACTGGCTAAATCTTTCGGAATCTGTCCATCTGATTGTTGTAATCTAAATCTTAATTGACTTACATTAATTTCTTCAGCGTTATTTAATCTTATAACATTTGCTTCAACTGGGTCATATGTTAAATTGTAACCAACATTAAAATTACCATTCAAATCATATCGTGGTATACTTGCTATACATTTAGAATTATCTAGTCCATTTTGTCCAATATCTGTATCAGTATCTGAATAAGAATTGATTGGTAGATTCTCACATAACAAATTTATATATGGGGCTAATTTCCAAGTATTAACAACATCAGTTCCATCAACCTTAACATCATCTGTATTACTTTCTATAAGATTTGCTAAATCATCACCAGCACTTGTATCTTCTTGATAAGTATTATCTGTAAAACCAAATAATAGATTTGTATCAGTAGCACCGACACCACTTGTTCCCCAATCCCATTCTATGAATTGACCATATTTATCTGTTGCGGATTCCATTGTTGTATCTATAATAGTTCCACTTGGATTTTTAATTGATGTATCTGTAAAACCAGTTCCAGAATTAGCAGTATAAAGAGACATACACATATGTAACGAAACAGTATCATCAAATACATGTCTTACAGCACCGTGATTAACACCCACCGAAGACCAACTTAAACCAGATTTTTTAACATAGTAATTAGCATTTCCACCAGCATTACAAACAACACCAATAGAATCATCAGCACTTATTGGAAATAAATTTGGGTGTCTTGTTGCTGTAATTTTTCCGACTTCTACTGGAGTTCCACCAGTTGCTATTTCAAAGAAATGGGCTTCACCAGCAAGATAAGCTCCGTTAGTCGTTTTCACAATTAAAACATATACTGGAATATTATCTAAATTAGATATTTGAACAAATGTATCATCAGCAATATTAGAAAAATCAGTAGTTTTATTAGTAAGACCTACATAATAATTTTCAACATTCCCATTATCTTGAAAAGTAAAACAACCAGCACCATCTTTAGTTATTGGGGGTGTAATTGATGTTCCGCCCCCAGTTCCCTTCCGTAACCAATATTTAAAAAATAGTGTTTCATTAGATATAAAATATCCCCAACTTTCAACTGATACTGGTGGTGCTGATTTATCTAATATTTCACTAACGCCAACATAACTTACACCAATATTCATTACAAGAGTTTTAGTAGCTTCACCAACTTGGACATCATCAACGGTTACATCAAAATCGTTAAATTCTGCTTCTGATAAATCTAATGCTTGAAATATATTAGCAAGTTTTGATGTTGCTTCAACATCTAAAATATAACACCCAGCACCATAACCCTTACTTGAATCATAAGAAAAATTAATGTTTAAACTCATAGCATTATCATTAGCTATAGTTTGTGCTGTTGATTCAACTAAATTAGCCAATTCACCTAAAGCATAAGTTCCACCAGCAATTGGAATATCATCAGTATACGGAGTTGAACCATTCGCCGAAATAGTTATAAGTAAATCTGGAATAGTTATTTTATGACTTAATGAAATGTAAGCGTTGGTAAGTTTTAATTCGCAATTTTTAGGTAGTATCAAGTTAGATTTAAAATCAGTTTCAAAGCGGTCACTTTCATTATTATTATAAATAGTAATCAACATTATATATTATAGATAGATTTAAATTATAAAATAAAAATATTAACTTATTGTAATGAGCATTGAGAAAAATCAATTTAAATGTATGAATACATTCACACACAATAATAGATTTAGAACATCTAACCAACCATTACCAGATCAGAATAAAATCTTTGAACATAAGAATATTAAGAATGCTGGAAAACCTAAACAAATTGTTGAAAAAGATATATTTCAATTTGAAGAAAGTAAGAATCCTAAGGATAAGCAAAGCAAGAAACCTAAGACAAAATCAAAACCAAAGCCAAAGCCAAAAAAAGATATATTTGACCCCAACGAGTCTATTGGAAATCATAATAAAGTTAAATTAAAAAATTATTAATTTTCTAATCTTAAGTATATGTCTACGAATAGTTTTTCACATAATCAAAATCTTTTTAGAGAATTAACAAAACACGGAACCCATCATACAACCGCCCATACTAAATTAGATACTATTGCTACTAATACTTTTATAAAACACGCTGACCAAGTCAAGTCTACAAGTGATGGTATTGCTGGTATTATTGGTGGAGAAGAAGCCCCAATTTTTGATGATAATGGTCGTGAAGGTTGGCTATTTAATAAAATTGCTATTGGTTCTAATAAGTTTAACTGGTATTTTTATGGTGCTGGTAATACGTTAACTACTTTTGGAGATTTAAAAAGTATAAGTTGTATTTTAAGTGTTGATGCTTATACCGCCGTTAATTCACTACCATTCTTCGTTGTTTATACAAAACCAACTGGGTCAAATGATGCTTCTTGGTATAAATCTTCTATAACATATCAATTATCCGCTGGGGAAAAAATACATTTGGGTGAAGAAGTCCAAGCATGGTCTGGAATAAAACCAACTAAACAATCTGATCGAAGAATGGTTGAATTTAATGCTGTATCAACAAATACCTTAGGAGTTGATACAAGTATTGAAGAATTATATTCTATAGCAATTCATAGTGATAGCGGTGCTGGAGTTGGAACAAAAATATTAGTTAAGCAAGTTGGCTATGATTTATATAGTGGAGATGATAAAATAGAAAGACGGATTAATTTAATAATATAAAAAAGATTTAGAAAATCTTTAGAGCAAAGTATACTTTTGGCATAGCCTACCTTCGGTTTAAAATATACTTTTGTTAAAACTTTTTGTAAAAGTTTATTTTCTTTTAATATATTATAAATGTTAAAAGTGAGTAACTCAATTCCAATATCTAATTATTCTCAAGTTGTTATTTCAGATAATGCTGGGGCTACATTCAAGCCCAAAACTAATTCAAGAGTTCGTCTTAATCTACCATCTTCTCTTGGTATGATAGATTTTCATTCTAGTTACATTCAGTTAAATACTAAGACTATAGCAAATGCTACACACGGAACTACTAATACTTATAAAATGGGCTGGGGTAATCGTCAAGGAGTTAACCAGATAATTCGTGATTTAATTATTCGTGTTGATGGACGTGCTTTAGAAACCATTACTAATTATAATGTTCTTGATAAAGTCCAGCGTGATTATGCTAATGATTTGACTTTAAACAATCTTGAATCTACTTGGTCACACGCAACTCTTCATCCAGATAATCCTTCATACTCTTGCACTGATTGGGATACTTCACAAACACCAAATGTATGTAATTTCAATAACATATCTACTAAAAATCAACTTCAATTAGACCTTAGTGGATTACTTAGTATGAAAACTGGTTTTCCAATTGTTGCTTCTGGTAATGTTGAAATTGAATTCATTTTAGAAGATGCTGAAAATTGTTTAGTTCCACTTCATAATATGAATGCTTTATCAATTGAAAATGTTGTTTCATCTGCTACTGGAACTATTACAGATATTGTTTTAGCTGATGCTTTTGGTGTTCACGGTTTTACTGCTGGTGATAATCCATATGCTTCTGGAAATGTTATGAGATTTCAAGGTAGAAATGGTGGAAATACTACAACAAGATATTTCCGAGTTGGTGCTGAAACTTCTGTTACTGCTGGTGAAAAAATTAATATTCCGTCTGGGGATTTTGTTGCTAGTTTCCTTCCAAATAGTCTTACATATACTGACTGCACCATTACACCGATGTTTAATACAACTTGGGTAAGTGATAGTGTAGCACCAACAGCAATTACATCCGGTCAGTGGAATTATGAAGTATCTAATGTGGAGTTTGTTGCTCGTGCTATTGAGATGCCCCCACCATATGTTTCAGCATTACAGAAACGAATTCAAGGTGAAGGAATGATTTTAGATTGTCCAACTTATTCTATGTATTTGTCAAACATTCAATCAAATCTTATTAAACAATCTTTGCTTGTTCCTTGCTATGGTTCTCGTGTTAAGGGTGTTGTATCTGTTCCAGTTAATTCAGTTCAAACACCATATAGATTTGATAGAAATGGGAAAGTCAATGGTCTTCGTGAATATCAAGCAAAGATTGGGTCTCGTGTTGAACCACAACGACCAGTTGACTTATCTAATTGGACACTTGATACTACTCATCAGTATCACGCTCAAGAACATATTCAAGAATTAACTAAAACTTTATCTGCTGTAGGAATCGGTGAACGGTCTTTAACACGATGGCGTGATAATTTCATAATAACTCGTAGACTTGGTGCTATGGGTGGCTCAGAAGATTTAAGTGAGAAGGGTTTCCGTTGGGAAATTCAATACAACACTAATACCAATACTGCTAAGAATGCTTATAATTTTGTTAGTATGGTACGACGGATACAGATTCTACCAACTGGGGTTTCTATTTTCGGTTAATTAAAAATCTTTTTTATAATAAATTCTATCTATATTATAATGGATAACATAAATAGAATTACTAAAGAACAAAATGATAGAACTTCAATTATTCCAACTCGTGGTTCTATTCAAAAACCAAAACCAAAACGAAAAAATAATAAGCAGAGCAATAATAAGCAGAGCAATAATAAGCAGAGCAATAATAAGCAACAAGCACCGCCACCACCACAGCAAGTTCAACCACAACAACCAATTCCACAAACAATTATATTAGAATGTAATAGATTAACAAGTAGACAAGATGAACCAACTGCTGACGCTTACAATACTAATCACCGATGGAAAACCGAATTTGCTAATGGTATACAGATTAGAAAAGGTGATGAAATTAAAATAAATTCAGCATATATTTCCAGTATTGGAGTTGGTGATTTAATTGCTTGGGATAATATAGAAGGTTCTCAAACTCAAGACAATAAAGCAAATTGGATCATGTCTTATTATGGTTGTAATGATGCTTTGAATGATAAGCGTGAAGGATACAATATGATTAGATTTGAAGGTGACCAAGACCCGACTTTTTTTCATTCTACTAATTATGTTGGTGGTGAAGGTGAATTTTGTTATGATGTTGATAATAGTGCTTGTCCATTAATGCGAAATACTTTGTTTCAATTAGAAGGTCTTTTTAGAAATATTAACTTATATATGGTTGGTCAATCTTACACTTTTCTTCAAGACCCATACTTACCATGTCGTATTTTTGGTGAAAAATTTATAATTAAAACACCAGTTATAGATAATCATTTTGTATATAAATTAAATCCTTCTGATAGTTTAGATAATGTTAATGTTCCATTAGCTACAACTATTACTATGTATCAAATAGTTGTTGGTGGAACTAAAAATGTTGTTGATGTAAGAAATCTTTATTCTGTTGGTCAAACATTATATTTTCAAAGTCAAGGAGAAGTGAATAATATACCGACTTCAACCACTAATTATTACCCAAATCATAGTCAAGATTGGATTTTTACAATATCAGAAATAAGAGAAAATACAAGTAATGAATATGTTATGGTTGTTGATTCATTATATAATTTAACTGGTCAAACACATTATTTACATAATACCCCAATTTATAACACAGCAAAAGTATCAGTAAGCACATTACCATATAGAACTTGTCGTAATGAAGTTATAGCGAATGAATATGATCATACTTCATTATCAACAATAATATATTCTTTGACTGACCCAAATGGTGGTGTTAGTAATGCTGATGAATCTAATTATGTTAATGTTGGTGATAAATATAAACAATATGCTTTTGATGGTGTTGGAACTCAAAGACAACTTAATGATGATACTACTTTAATGAATCAAGTTAATGATGCTCAAACTGGTAATGAAGTTTTTGAATGTGAAATAACTGAAACAAATAGAACAGCTGATGATTGTAAGTTAGAAATTGAAATAATAAGTTTATTTAGTTCAGATGCTACTAAAACAGATAAAGAACGCCAACAAGAAATTAAATTTAAATTTGGTGAAGTTATAACGGCAAATATGCTTGCAGCCGCAGAACCAGTAGCTTTTATAACATCGTTAATGAAAACTAATTATTTCATATTAGATTTATATAATCCAGAAGACGATGGTGTTAGAAGAGAAATTGCTACATATTTCTTAATAAATCCACTTTATAATATTGGTTCTGGTATAAATATTTTAATAGATAATACTGGAGTTATAACCCTTCAAGGTGTTAGAAGAAATCAAAATGATGATATAACAAATATATTAGCTGATGGACAACATTCAACAAATAATAAAATTGTAGATGATACTCAAAAATATTATATGATTAAAACACCACAATTCTTTACAGATTTAACAGCTCAATATACACACGAAAATATTACACAATATCGGTCAATTACTTGGGATTGGGGACTAAAATTTGATACAGTAGCACCACCATCAACATCACCAAATAATGAAGTCCCATATTTTGTTTATATAAAAGATAATGATAATTTATTTACTGAATCAACACTAACAACTTATAATGATAGAAGTGTTTCGTGGTTAGAAAATTATAGTGATACATTTAATTTAACTTATGAAGGATATGATTGGGGAGTTAAACAAATTTTAATATATTCTGGATATAATCCTAATGAAGGTGGAACAATTGAAGTTAAACATTATCAACAAAAAGAATTTGTAATAACGCAAAATTATAGTAGTCCAGCAAATATAGCAACCGCAATAACTACACAAACCCATGAATTAGTATTAGCACGAGATAAAAATGGTAATGAAATACCCAATTCTAAAAATCAAGGATTAATACAAAATGAATTTTATTTTCCAGTATGGTCTTCTTTTGAGAATAGTGGAACTAATGTTAATAGAGAAGACCCCACAACTGGAAAATTAAGTGGAATACAAGCGAACAATTCATTTTTCTTAAAATATAATCTACAAAATCCAAGTCTTCATGTTTATGGTGATTCACATACACCACCGCTCGGCGAATATAATATTTATTTTAGAACAAGATGGACAAGTGTTAATAGACCCTATGCGGTTGCTATAATTCAAAATGATCCACCAGACCCAGCATTTCCACAACGGTTTTCTACTCAACAGTTCGTATATACACAAGACTTGAGACAAACATGGGTTACAGCTTTTGTTAATCCAGATGGTCAAGATCAATCATCAGTTGCACAACCATTACAAAATTTTGATTTAGGTGGTAATGGGACTATTGACCCATATAATGTTATGTATGCGAGAAGTTATACTGGTGGTGGATATGATGAAGACGCACCATTACAAAATGTAGACGGATATCCAATAGAATATTTACCAAATGCTTATTCATCGCAATTTTGTGGTGCTAATAATATTTCATTAACTTGGGACGATTCAAATTCAAGATTTAAATTTGATTACTTACATCAAACACCAGTATCAAAATTTATAGCAACTTCTGAAGGAGTAACACAAGATAGTGGAAACCCTTCAACAACTATATATTTTCCATCACCAATATCTCGTAATGGAACACCATATAAATTACCAAGAACAAGAATTGGTGGTGTTAATATAGAAAATTGGGCTTCTCAAAACTATCCTTATCCAGCAACCCCAGCACAAATTAGAAAAATTGCTAATATAGATGTTAGTATAGATTTAGCATCTGATTGGTTTATAGTAGATAAAAGTATTGATACAGCTACACCACAATTACAAAATAATTATAATGTTATTGGAAATAGATTTTGGAATAAACTCGGTTTTGAAAATGACCAAATATATAATACATTTGTTGGTAGTGAAATAGATCCAGATAATGGAAGATATTTACCAAAAGGAACAACTGATAATCTGGTTGATGTTGCTGATGCTATATCAACTTCAAAAGAACCAGCAGAGAATACGCCATATTATAATACTACATCGGCAAAATTTGATGATGGTGGATCAAGTGGATCAACATCTGCTTGGCGATTTAGTTCAATTGGTGCTATGAATACTAATAATCATATGAACGGAAATGGTTTACCAAATACTTCTGGAAATCCAATAGAATTTGAAGCAAATATTACACAATCAGATTTAGCAACAACTGGTAAGACTTTTGACCAATATGAATCACACTATAATCCAGATAGAGAGCGTGGACACTCATATACTTTTACAACAATTGGAGCTAGTATGGTTGCTGGAACTTTACCAACGAAAACTGAATTCCCATACTTCTTAGTTATGAGTGATTTGATAAAATCTGATTTCCATGTTTCAGCAAATCAAGGGGCTAATCTAAATTGTCTTGGTGTTATATCTAAAGCAAATGCTGAACAAGATTTTTACTTTCAATATCAAGCACCCCAATCTTTTTACGCTACTAAAGATGAAATCATATCAAGCATAACAACTGAAATCAGAACACCGAATTTAGGAGTTCCATCAGCACTATCACCATATAGTTCAATCATATATCAGATTACAAGATATGAACCAATTCCAATACAAACATCAGAACCAATTTGGCTTCAACAACAAATGGCTTTTGGTCAAATAACCAACTTACTTCAACAACTTGTAACTAGTAACTCAGTTCAGCCAGCTATAACCGCTGATGAAGAAATGATTGTTGCTGGTGTTGCTGTTCCAGAATCAGTTCCAAACGCACCTATCTTAGATAATATTCCAGATATGACAACAGACCAAATAGAACTATATGAAGATATGATAAATGTTATGCGTGGAAGAATTAGACCACCTAAACAGAGAGTTGGAGAAAGGACGCTTAATCTTGGTGATATTACTATGAATCAGCCAACCGCTCAAGGAGATAGAGAACAGCTACAAAATATATTACCCACACAATTAGTTAATGATGATGATGATGCTTCAACTGTTATTGGTTCGGATTCATTCACGATCGGAACAGCCCCATCTACTGTAAGTAATATATCTTTACCATCAATTCAAAATCAAAATGTTAAAGATTGGGAAGATGACGCTGATAGTGTTATTCATAGTCAAGGACAAGTAGCACCATCTTATAGAAGTAGAGCCCCAACATATAGAACATTAGGAACACAAAGAACAGAAACCGAATCAGAACCAACCCCATCATTTAGATCAAATGCTTCTACAATTGTAGAAGAAGAAGATAAAGATAAAGTTTAAAAAAAGTATACTTTTTCAAAAACAACATTAAATATAAAATTATTATTATAATTTTATATTTTATTTTGATGAAACTTTTTTTTAACGAAGTAATAAAAAGTTTTTTTGATGAGATTTTATTTTATATAAATCAAATTTAAATATTTGATTTTGAATTATATATTTTTTTTTATATTTTTTATTTTGGCGCCAAAATTTAAACGCATTTTTACATTTTGGCGCCAAATTTCAAATTACGCATTTTTACATTTTGGCGCCAAATTTGAAAATCAGATTTTCTTAGAGTTTTCAAAATTGATCTCATTT
>Ga0115550_1001127_pt1 | contig 20552 bp, 20 predicted proteins | sample COGITO_mtgs_1005_FD_87177 | JGI IMG/M metagenome (GOLD analysis project Ga0115550, IMG submission 87177) | Pelagic marine microbial communities from North Sea - COGITO_mtgs_100511 | ecosystem: Environmental > Aquatic > Marine > Epipelagic | place: Germany:Helgoland, sampling site Kabeltonne... | reverse complement strand
GTAACTTCCGTGAGTTGGTGCAAGAGAGGATTAAAAAATCTAATCCATGTTGCACACTAAATTCTGAAGAAGCTAGACGCCTCGCTAAGTTAGAAGCAATAGTTGACCAATTGAAGCGTGGTGAAAACGTGCAAAATTGTCAGCTGCAAACTTAGCTAAATGAAGATGAATACTCACAGATTGGAGTATTTGAGAAGGTGCACTTGAGATTAGGTCATATAAACGACTTGTAAAGTTTACAAGTCAGACAGTGCTAAATTATTTCTATGCTCTAAAAATATACACCGTAGGGTTAAATATGGATAGCGAATGAAAGCCCTAAGTAACTCACTATAGTTTGCGGTGTAATATTTAATTCCAATGTCTGCTGAAAGCATATCTCTGTTTATTACTTTTACTAAGGTAGATTCTGGTAAATAGCCAAAAGTTAGTGCATCTCTTCGTCTTTGAATGAACACTGCTTTTAAAAGTTTAAATGTTTGGATTCGTTGTCTGCTAAAATTTACACCTTTTTCATACGCTTGCGTATTACTTTGGCCCCCTAATCTGTAAGTTATTAATTCTTCACTTAAAATATAGAACTTATTTTCCATAGCGGCGCGAAAACCGAGTACCAAATCTTCATAAGCTCCATCCTCAATAGGACCATATTTGTAATATAAATTTCGATGCCATGCCGCAGTTGCTCCCAAATACAGTGAAGCTGAGCGAGCAGTTTCTATTATGTTTGAAGATTTATATAGTGTTGCATTAGCATATGAATGAGCAGCTTTTTCACCATTTTTATCAATTACATCTGCATACGAAAAAACAAGAAGCGGGCTTTCCTTTTGAAAACAATCAATAATTTTTTGGCAACGGTCTGGATGAGATATGTCATCTCCTGCTGCGACAATAATTACATCTCCAGATGATAGTTGGTGGAGTTTGTCTATGTGTTGCTGTAATCCAAGATTCTTATCATTGCAGTTAAGTATTAATTTGTGGGGCCCCTTGTATGTTTTTACTATTTTCTTAACAATATCAAATGTATTATCATCAGAACAATCATCAGAAATCAAAATTTCAATTGGGCTGCATTTTTGTAAAAGAGCAGCTTGTACAGCCTCACCTACAAATTTTTCCTGATTATACGTAAACAGGGCTAGCGTAAATAACATTTTTATAACTTACCAGAATCAATCAATTAGTTAACATTTAAAATACAACACTTCCTACTAAAAGCAGCATTAAGTCATGCCCACTATTAAGTTAAATCATGCAAACTGGCGTGAACTGCATCAATTACAAGACCTACATCTTTATCAGTGAGATGAGGTCCAATAGGAAGACTTAGAAGGGTGTTTGTCGCCTCGGTTGCAACTGGAAAGGCATCTTTTGTAAATCCAATATCAGCAAAAGCATTTTGATGATGAGGTGCTATCGGATAATGGATTAATGTTTCTATGCCGCGAGAACTCAAAGCAGTCTGTAGCGCACCTCTCGAGTGGTGACGAATAGTGAATAAATGCCAAACTGGTAATGAGCGAGGATCGGTTGCTGTTATAATTAAATCAAGTTCAGTGAATGCCTCGCAATAGCGCAAAGCAACCTTTTGCCGCCGCGCAGTCCACTCATCTAAATATGCTAACTTGACTGATAAAACAGCTGCTTGAATAGGATCAAGTCGGCTATTCAGACCAATAACTTCATTGCGGTATTTTTCCTTTGCACCATAATTACGCAGCATCATTAATTTTTTTGCCAAGGCAGTATTGGATGTGGTTATTGCTCCAGCATCACCAAGGGCACCAAGGTTTTTACCAGGGTAAAAACTCCAGCAAACTAGATCTCCATGCTGCCCAATGCGTTTATTTGACCAAAAAGCACCATGCGCCTGCGCAGCATCTTCAATTACGTAAAGGTTATGTTTTTTTGCAATCTTAATAATCTCATCAAGGTCAGCTGATTGTCCGTAAAGATGTACTGGGATAATTGCTTTTGTTTTTGTAGTAATTACTGCTGTTATAGCTGAGACATCTATGTTCAATGTATCGTAATTTGCATCTACTGGAACAGGGGTTGCACCTACAGCAACTACAGCAAGCCATGTTGCTATAAAAGTATGTGCAGGGACTATGACCTCATCACCAGCACCCACATCAAGAGCACGCAACCCCAATACCAAGGAATCCAGCCCATTCCCAACTCCAATGCAATAATCAGAATCGCAATATGATGCCCAATCTTTTTCAAAGCTCTCCACTTCAGGCCCTAAAATATAGCAACCGCTTTTCAATACTCTATCAATTGCACTATGAATATCACATTCCAACTCGGAGGTAGCAGCACTCAAATTTAAAAATGGAACCTTATTCATTTCTTGCTTGCATGAGAAGCCTCTATAAATTCTTCATAATTACGATAATAATCAGATTCATCATAAGGGTTTGATGCAATCACCATGCAAACTGCTCCCTGGCTAAAAAAGTCCATCTCTCGCCAAACCATACGATTAATATATAGTCCGATACCCGGATTTCTCAAAGTTACTTCGGTTTTGTGCTGACCATCGTCAAGCAATACTCTAAAACTTCCAGAAAGTGCAAAAATTACCTGCTGTAAATCACGATGTGCATGGCCGCCACGCTGGGCATCAACTGGAACGTTATATAGGTAATAGACACGTGCGATGTCAAAAGGTATATGTTGCTGATTTTCAATGAATGTGAGGTCGCCCCTAGGATCTGAGACAACTGGCAGATCTAACAAATAAGCGCCGTTCACTTCAAGGTTGTGTATGGCCACTTTTTATTAACCTCCAATAGGGATGTTGAATCACCAAGATTCTACTTGTATTGCAATTGACATTCAAGTTTATTATTTGTATTGCAATTGACATTCAAGTTTATTATTACCCCTAAATAGTTATAACTGGAGCATTCGAAAAAGTAGTTTTGTTAATAAAGATCTGAAATCTAATTCTGTTAATTATGGGATTGAGCTAGTACCTATGACTAATTTATTAAGTGGTTTATCTTTAGCAGCATATGTGAAAGGAGCGTTAAGATAGCATTTGTTTTAATAGGCTATAATTTAATCAAATAATTTTTCAAATAGTAATGATTTAGGTTAACAAGAATGAATGTTATAAACAGAATCTGGAAAAGAAAATATGAACGAAATAGAAGAAAATTACCTGGCACTCTCTTTGCATACGCAAGTTAGTGAGAATGACGTAGTTAGATTAATGGAGATACTATAATTCTTATAGTAAATAAAATTAAGGCATGGGTTTTCGTTGCCACTTCACCCGGGAGCGCTTTTGCTACTGAAGTGGCTGTAAATTCGTTATTCCAAAGATCTCATGGCTTAAAATTAGACATCAGAGAATTTTAGGTCAGTATTTAGTTGCAGTTCTTCAAAAGTAACAATTGTAGATTGCATGCTACTTTCATGGACGATTGGTACGACAGTCAAGAGCCATGTTAGGAAAACTATTTTAGGGTATTAAAAATTTCTAATGCTTTCTAATAAATACCTAAGCTATATATATCTATTGAAATTTATACCTTCGTGCCATAATTGTTGAGTGATTTAACAGCATAAAACCGATCCATTTTACAAATATATGAATTTTCAAATTTATCAAATTTATTATGATGATGACTCTAAAAAGCTTATTAATTCAAACTTTATTCCTTTAAACAATGAGAATGGCCCAAAAGATTGGTTTGAACTTTATCCAATCTTTCAGACGCTGAAATCCATGAATTTAAAGGAAGATACCTGGTATGGATTTTTATCACCCAGGGTATTTGAGAAGATAGACATTTCTGCTGATCATATTTTAGATACTCTCCAAAAGCATAATGAGTGCGATGTAGCATTATTTAGTTCAAGCTGGGCATCTTTAGCAATGTTTGACAACGTTTGGGATCAGGGAGACTTCAAGCATCCAGGCCTTTTCAAAGAATTCAATAACTTTTTGCAATATTCAAATAGAAAGCCAATACGAAGAAATTTGTTAAATGACTTTAGCAGCTCAGTTTTTTCAAATTATGTAGTAGCCAAAAAAGAATTTTGGCAGGAATGGCTTCTGCTCGCTGAAGATTATTTTAATTATGAGGAACATTCTAATTTACACAAAACAACATTTTATAGAAATAAGGAGCTACCCCTTAAGGTTTTTATTCAAGAAAGATTTCCAAGCTACATTTTAAATCAGAGCTCATTTAAGGTCATGCATGCAGATTACAGTCAATGGGATCATCAGCTAGGCCTTGCTATAGGTTACCCCATAAGCACAAAACTCTTTATAGCAATTAAATCTTCACTACTGCGCTGCAATCAGCATAAAAAAAACTATATTCAACTAAGAAAAAGTCTTTACTTGGTAGGGTACCTTTTTGAAAAAAATGTAGTTCGAGCTCTATGGAGTTTTGCCTCTATTATGAAAAATTTTTTTAAACAATAAATTAAAATAACAAACAAAAAATATTATTACAAAAACAGTAAATATTTTTTGAGAGTAAATCATTATCGAACTAAGTTATAATAATTATTTATATTGAAAGATCACTAACTACTGGGATCAAAAGGAACAAGTGATATGTGTGGATTTGCTGGTTTTGTTTTAGATCATAAGCCAAATTTTGATTCCAATAATGTCTTGCAAAATATGATTGATGTCATTGGTCACCGAGGACCAGATGATGAAGGTATTTGGCATGACTCAACTGAAAGTGTTTTTCTTGGTCACAAGCGTTTAGCAATTATGGACTTATCTGATGCTGGGCATCAGCCTATGGATTCCTATGATCGCAAACTTACCATAGCTTTTAATGGTGAGATTTATAATCATTTAGAACTCAGGTATAAGCTTAAAAAATCTCTTCCAAATAACTTTTGCTGGAGAGGCGGATCAGATACAGAAACACTGATAACTGCAATTTCATTATGGGGCGTAGAAGAGGCGTTAAATTCCAGCATTGGGATGTTTGCATTTGCGTTATGGGATCATCAAAAGCAGGAATTAATTCTTGCACGTGATCGTATGGGTGAGAAGCCATTATATTTTGGTAGAGTAAATGGAGCTTTTGCTTTTGCTTCTGAGTTAAAAAGTATCGCAGCATATCCTGGTTTTAATATGAGCGTTTCCAAGACCAGCCTTCGCGACTATCTAAAATATAATTATATTCCTGCCCCAGCAAGCATATATGAGGATATTTACAAACTAATGCCTGGAAGCTATGCAGTGTTTAGCAAGAGCCATCCCATAAAATTTAAAACTTATTGGTCTTCAAAAAAAGTATTTTTGAGCGGAGGTGAAAATCAATTTCATGACACCTCAAAAGCATTAAGCTCATTAGAAAATTATTTAAATGAAGCTATTTCATCGCAAATGGTCGCTGATGTTCCTTTGGGCGCTTTCTTAAGTGGTGGCATTGACTCTTCCATGATTGCGGCTTTGATGCAACGCCAATCCAAGGAGCCAATTAAAACTTTTACCATAGCATTTCAAGACTCCTTTTTTAACGAAGCTCCTTTTGCGAAAGAGGTTGCCAATCACTTAGGAACTGATCATCATGAAATTCTTGTTACTGACAAAGAAGTAAAAGAAGTTATTCCAAAATTAGGTAAAATGTATGACGAGCCTTTTGCTGATTCCTCTCAAATACCTACACACTTAGTATGCAAAGCTGCTCGCCAAGCAGTAACAGTAGCATTATCTGGTGATGCTGCAGATGAGTTGTTCGGAGGATACAATAGGTACACTTGGACACCAAGTATATGGAAAAAATTCTCCTGGATTCCTTTCCCATTAAGAAAAATTCTAGGCTTTTTGATAAGAGCTATGCCTCATCAGATATTAGATTTACTTGGCATTTTATTTAACATAGCGCTACCAAAAAATAAAAAAATACATAGATTTTCAGATAAGCTGCATAAAATGGCTGCAAGACTTGAAACCTCAAAAACTCTTGATGACTTTTGCCACCATCTTGCATTAGTTTGGCAGAATCCAGAGGAAATAATTAACATGAGAAATTACTCAGCAAAGCATTCCGAAGATGAGCAATCCATTGACTCCGCTTTAAAATTAAATGATGAAATTTCCCAGATGATGTACGATGATATGCTGACATATTTACCAGACGATATCTTGTGTAAGGTTGATAGGGCCGCAATGTCTGTAAGCCTTGAAACAAGAGTTCCTTTTCTTGATCACAGGCTTGTAGAATTATCTTCACGCATCCCTATCAATATGAAAATTCGAGAGGGGGAAGGGAAATGGATTTTAAGAGAGATTTTATATAAATACATTCCAAAAAAATTGATTGATAGGCCAAAGGCAGGTTTTGCAATTCCAATTGGAGAATGGATAAGAGGGCCCTTAAGAGAGTGGGCTGATAATTTGTTGGCTCCTGACAAGATAATGGCCCAAGGGTATTTTCATTCTGAGCCAATTCAAAAAATATGGAAAGAGCATTTATCTGGAGACTATGACTGGACCCCTAGGTTGTGGGGAATCTTGATGTTCCAGAGTTGGCTAGAAGAAAATATTAAACCTTAAAGGATCTTGAATGGTTTTGAAGTTCAAGACTTTAACTTAACAAATCTCTGCAGAGCGTAAAATTTGAGTATTTTATTTTTAAAGCATATCACCAGTTTATAGGAACTTTTATAGGAATTTTATTTATAGCTATTTAATCAAAAGCTAAAAAATATATTTTACAATCAAAGGTTATAACCAAATTATTATGAAAATTTCTATTGCTATGACTTCATATAATGGATCAGAGTATCTGTATGAACAGCTAACTAGTTTCTTGGATCAGGACCATCTTCCTGATGAGCTTATAGTTTGTGATGATGGATCTACTGATAATACATTAGAAATTTTAGAGGAGTTTTCTTTGGCATCACCTTTTGATGTACGAATTTTTTCTAATAATAAAAATCTTGGTTTTACAAAAAATTTTGAACAAGCCATATCAAAATGTAAGGGAGATATCATATTTTTATCTGATCAGGACGATAAGTGGTTCCCAGGTAAAATAAGCTCGATAATAAATTTTTTTGAACAAAACACATCTCTCTCACTAATAATTCATGATGCCCAGATTGTAGATGAAAATTTAAAATATCATGGCGCCAATACATTAAGCCAGGCGATGAGTGGTTACGGAAATGATGGTGTTTATATAACCGGAGCTCTTTCTGCATTAAAAAAAGACTTATTAGACTTCATATTACCATTCCCTGACACCGTAAATGGCCATGATGGCTGGATACATAATGTTGGCAAACTATTAAATAAAAGGGGTGTTATGAACCTTCCCTTGGGGTTAATTAGGCGTCATTCGAACAATACATCAGGCTGGATAGCTAGTTCTGTAAAAAAAATTAACTTTTATGACGTTCTTAAAGCTCAAATTAAAAGCATTGATTCAACCTCTCAACAAAAATACGATGATAGGATAGAGATTAATCAGTCCCTGATGATCGTCCTAGAAAAATATAAAAAAACCAATGGTGGGAAAAATTTAATTTTTATTGATCAAAAACAACAATATTTAGACCGGGAATTTCAGGCATTAACCAGAAGAAATAACCTTCCATCATATTCTTTTCCGATAAAAAAATTTAAGGCAATTGAGTTGCTTTTGCGAGGCGATTATTCCTATTTCAACAATTGGAAAAGTTTCATAAGGGACATGCTAAGATAGTTGCCCATGAAGGTTACTGAAACATCACTTTCCGGCTGTCTTATTCTTGAACCTGAAGTGCATCAAGACACGAGAGGGTTCTTTATGGAGTCGTTTAATTCAAAGAGCTTTTTTGAGCTAACTGGTGTCCATGCAAATTTTGTTCAAGATAATCATTCTCAGTCGGAAAAAGGCGTCTTAAGAGGCCTGCACTATCAAAAATCATCTCCCCAAGGAAAGTTAGTTAGAGTTTCAAGAGGATCTGTTTTTGATGTGGCGGTTGACATAAGATTTGAATCTCCAACCTTCGGCTCATGGGTTGGGATGGAATTATCGGAACAAAATAAGCTTCAATTATGGATCCCTGAAGGTTTTGCGCATGGCTTTGTTGTGACGTCTGAAATTGCAGATTTCCAGTACAAATGTACTAATTATTATTTCCCAGAAGATGAAGCCTCCATTCACTATTTAGATCCTGACATTAATATTTTATGGCCTGATTTAGACAAAGTCTTAGTTTCTTCTAAAGATTCTCATGCAAAAAGTTTTCGTAACTTATTGCCTCAATGAAGGTTTTAATGACTGGATGCAATGGCCAACTTGGGCAGAGTGTAACCAAGGAAATGAGGCATAAGGATTTTCAACTTTTTAGCTTTTCGAAAGAGAACCTAGATATAACAAATATTAATGATTTAACTGCTACCATTGAAAAATTAAAACCACATTTTTTGCTAAATACCGCTGCATATACAAGTGTAGATGGGGCTGAAAAAAATAAAGAAATTGCACTTAGAATTAATCAACATGGTTCAAAAAACCTTGGGATAGTATCAAAAAAATATAATCTCCCCATTATTCATTTTTCAACAGACTTTGTTTTTGATGGAAAATCAAAAGTACCTTATGCACCTACTTCAAAAACTAATCCAATTAATGTGTATGGCCAAAGTAAGCTTTTGGGCGAAAAAGAAATCCTTGAACACTCAGACAATTTTATAATCATTAGAACATCTTGGGTCTTCAGCGAATTTGGAAATAATTTTTTAAAGTCAATCGCTAAAAATATCTTAGCTGGTAAAAAACTTCATGTTATATCTGATCAATACGGTAGACCAACTTATGCTGGTGATATTGCAAAATTAGTCATTCAAATTATTAGCACTACTCAAGATTGCCAGCTTCCAAATTCTATACTTCATTATGCTGGAAACTCAACAGTTTCATGGTATGAGTTTGCTAAAGAGATTCATGATCAATCCTTGGAAGTTGAAACCTTTAAATCAATTGCGCTAAATAATAAAATTCGAGCTATCTCAACCTCTGAATATTCTAATGCATTGGCTTTAAGACCGTCTTTTTCTGCTTTAGATTCTAAAAAAATAATGAGCCTATATGCAATGCCTCCAAGTAATTGGAAAGATAGGATTAAAGCATGTTTGGAACAACTTTGATAAAAAATTACCCTTGAATTTTTTTGCAAACCACTTACTGCAATTAGCTAGTATTTGATTCTTGTAAAGCTGAACAAATTTAAGGAGCAAGGGAATTTGATTGCGCGCGTTACGCGCGTTAAAAAAATAACTAAAAACTTTCGGCTATTAAACTATTATTTGAAGCGCCAATGCAAGGATTTATTTAGGCGATAATAATAATGAAATAAAATAGGAGCATATTATTACTTGCATGAATGACTTGCTTCTAGAAGGTGTAATTCTGCTGATATAACTACTTTATGCTATGAGGTTTTTTTTTATAAAATCCTCTATAATATTTAACTTATAAAGTTAATGTTGCTCCAAAATAAATATTAAATATTAAATATTAAATATTAAATATTAAATATTAAATATTAAATATTAAATATAAAATATAAATATAAATATAAATATAAATATATATATAAATGAAATTAATCATCACTGGCGGGGCTGGCTTTATTGGCTCAGCATTAATAAGGCATGTTATTCAAAATACTGATCACGAAGTTCTCAATTATGATGCACTTACTTACTCCGGTAATCTAACCTCTCTAAAGTCTATCTCTAACTCTAAGAGATATACCTTTATTGAGGGTGATATTTGCGATGAAAAGCTCTTTTCAAGAATTCTTAGAGAGTTTAAGCCAGAAAAAATAATTAACCTTGCTGCTGAGTCTCATGTCGATAGATCAATTGACAATCCTTTGCCTTTTATGACTACCAATATTATTGGAACAGTCAATCTCCTCAAACACTCAAATGACTATTTTCAGAGACTAAATCAAGAGGCAAAAAAAGATTTTATTTTTCATCATGTATCAACTGATGAGGTTTATGGTGATATCCCTGAGAGCGTTCCTCCATGTAACGAGAGTTATCCCTATCAGCCAAGCTCACCATATGCAGCATCTAAGGCCTCATCGGATCATCTCGTAAATTCTTGGTATAAAACTTATAATTTTCCAACCGTTATAACAAATTGCTCAAATAATTACGGACCTTTTCACTTCCCTGAAAAATTTATTCCTCATATTATTTTAAGTGCTATAGCTGGAAATAATATACCTATATATGGTGATGGAACTCAAATTCGAGACTGGATTTATGTGGAAGACCATGTGCGAGGGCTTGTGGATGTTTGTTTTCATGGATCTGCAGGAGAAACTTATAATATTGGTGGATCTAATGAAGTAAGGAATATTGATACCGCAACCATGATTTGCGATATTCTTGATAGAAACATTGTGAAAAAACCAAATGGATTAAATAGTTTTAGAGATTTAATTGAATATGTAAGAGATCGACCTGGACATGATGTTCGTTATGCAATTGATTCTTCTAAAATTAGAACTGCATTGTCGTGGACTCCAAATACATCCTTTCAAGAAGGTTTAGAGGAAACTGTGAAATGGTATTTAAATAACGAAGACTGGTGGAGTGACATTCTCGATAAAAAATACTCCCTTAAAAGGCTTGGAAGCATAGAGTAATATATGAAAGGAATAATCTTAGCTGGAGGATATGGCTCGAGACTGAAGCCCCTGACAACTGCATTTTCAAAACAGTTGCTCCCAATTTTTGATAAGCCAATGATCTTTTATCCACTGTCTGTATTGATGCTTGCTGGAATTAGGGAGATTTTACTTATTACTACAGAGAGAGACAAGCCACTCTTTCAGTTTTTATTTGGTGACGGATCAGATTACGGACTTTCGATTGAATATATTGTTCAAGACTCTCCAGATGGAATTGGGCAAGCGTTTATCCTAGGAGATCAATTCATTGGCGATTCTAATGTTAGCTTAATTTTAGGAGATAATATTTTTTACGGACATCAATTTAGCGAAATTCTATCCAAGCAGATCAATGAATTAGATGGAGCAACTATCTTCACAACAATTGCCGACTACCCTAGCGCATTTGCTGTTGCAGAAATTGATAGGGAAGGAGCAGTAATTTCTTTGGAGGAGAAGCCTGATTCTCCAAAAAGTAATAACGTAGCAACAGGCTTATATTTTTATGAAAATTCAGTTGTAGATGTTGCTAAAAATATAGAACCTTCGGATAGAGGAGAGCTTGAAATAACAGATATTAATATTGAATATTTAAAAAATGGTAAATTGAAAGCTCAGCAATTAGGCAGAGGATTTGCCTGGTTGGATACAGGTACCCAAGAGTCTCTTTTGCAAGCATCCAATTTTATTCAAACTATCCAGCATAGGCAGGGACTTATGGTTGCTTGTATTGAGGAGATAGCTTTTAATAATAAATGGATTAATGAAAGCAAACTGATCAAAATTTTTGATAGATATAAAAATAGCCCATACGGTGATTATCTGAAGAAAACTTTTGAGGCTTCCTCGCAACACATTGATCCAAATCAGTGAAGCCGTTCTCTTTAAATCAGATTTTTAAAATTTTTTGGAAGAAAGTTTTACTTAATTATAAGCTTAAAATTTCCGTATCTATTGTCTTAATAGTTTTTGCAGCATTTGCTGAGCTATTAACGCTCTCAGCTATAGTACCTTTTTTGTCCGTAATCTCTGATCCCAATATCATTTTCAATGATGCAAGATTTTCTTGGGCTATTAATTTTTTGGATGCTTCATCAGCCAAAGACTTAATCTTGCCTGGTACTGTTATTTTCTGCGTGATAGCAGGATTGGGAACTATTGTGCGACTTGTTTCTAATTATGCTTCAATGAGAGTAGCATTCTCAATTAGCCATTTAACTTCCATTACAATTTATAGAATTGTCTTAGAAAGGAGTTATTCAGATCATATTTCTTCAAATAGCAATGAGGTAATTGCAACCCTTAGCTCTAAATTAGAGAGAGTAGTCTTCAGCTTAGTGCTTCAATCTTTTTTGTTGCTGACTGCACTTATTATTTCATTAATTATTTTATCGTTGTTAATTTACATTAATCCTCTTCTAACACTTATGGTTGCCCTTGTATGCGCGATATTTTATTCAATAGTGATATTGTCCATCAATAAAATTTTGCTGTCAGAAAGTGAAATAATTGCACGAGCAAATACAAAACAAGTAAAGACTATGAGGGAATCATTGGGAGGGATAAGAGATGTCTTTATCAACAATGCCCATGATTTTTATCATTCAACCTTTGCAGCATCTGATTATCAATTAAGAAGAGGCCAAGCAATTAATATGTTTGCATCGATGAGCCCAAGGTACATAATCGAAACCCTAGGTATCATAATCATTGTCCTTACTGCTTACCATCTCTCAACACAAGCATCATTTATAGAGGCCATACCCATGCTTGGGCTTTTAGCAGTTAGCGCTCAGAAATTATTACCATTATTTCAGCAGTTTTATGTTGCATGGACTGCAATACAGGGTAACTTTGAAAGTTTGCAAGATGTAACAAGTCTTCTCAATGAGTCTTCAGAAGCATCTTCGCAATCACAGATATGTAAGCCAATTGTTTTTCATGATTCTATTGAGCTTAGAGATATAACATTTTCTCATACTGGAGACAATCCAGCTCTTTTCCAGAATTTAAATCTCAAAATAAACCAAGGAGATCGAATAGGTATTATTGGTAAAACTGGAGCTGGTAAATCTACTTTTGTGGATATTGTTGCTGGGTTGCTTTTTCCATCAAGAGGAGGGGTTTTTATCGACGATATTAAATTAGATCAGGGTAACGCACATTCATGGATGAGATCAGTGGCGTATGTTCCTCAACATATTTTTCTATCAGATGAATCTATATTGGAAAATATTGTTATAGGTCAGTCACAGGATAATATTGACCTTGATTTGGCATTCTTTTCTTTAAAATGTGCATGTCTTGAAGATTTTATCTCTTCACTACCTAACGGTATTTATACAAAAGTCGGCGAGAGAGGCGTCAAAATTTCAGGTGGGCAAAGACAGAGAATTGGTATTGCAAGAGCCATATATAAGAAAGCAAAATTTATTATTTTTGATGAAGCAACCAGTGCTTTAGATTCATCCACCGAAGATGAAGTCATGAATTCAATTTATCAAATGGACAATAATATTACGATGCTCGTCATAGCTCACAGAACTTCTACATTAAAAAACTGTAGTAAAATAATTAGGATTGAAAATTCATTAATTGCGACTATTCCTGAAAGTGAGTTATAGAAGCGATGGTTAAAAAGAATAAAAAGAAATTTTATGTCATGGCATTGAGGTCGCATGTAGCTCATTCCAATGGTATTTTTACCCCTAATATTAATTAACAAAAATGTTAAAGATTGCATTGCTGATAAATAGCAATTCGCTAAATAAAATTGAAAATGACTTCTTAAACCTTGCTCAAAAATCTTCAGATTATTCAGTTGAATTAATAATTATTCAAGCCAACTGTGAAAAAGAAAAAAATCTTAAACCTATGGCTAATTTTTTTGATCAATTTCTGAGAAAGATTTATGGCTTCACTATCTTCTTAGACAGATTTTTTGCGAGAAATTATAGCCTGTTAAAGAATTCTCAAGAAACAATCTCAATACGCTCCTTTACAATACCTCATGTAATTATCAATACATCTCCAAAACCAAATACTGCTTTCCTTGACAAAACTGAGTTGCTTAACTTGCAAAAAAAAGAAATTGATCTAATTGCCTCATGTTATTTTACTAATGCAGAAAATAATTTTCATTTATTCGCAAAGATGGGTCTATTAGAAATTTTTCATGGCTCTGACTCTAGTCCAGGATTGCAACATGGGCCAATTGGTTTTTATGAGGTTTTAGAGAAAAATCCAATCACCATGTTTAAAATTTTTCATAATAAGGAGGAAATACCTCAGTCATCACCATACATGCAAGGATCGATTGCAACAGTATTCCCATTTATACTAAATAAATACAGGGTAGAGCGTAAAGCAATATCTTTCTTACATAATTTTATTCAGAAATTAAGCATATCTCAGTCCTCTTTAAACTTTGATACTTCTGTTTCCAGTGAACATCGTCCTACTGTTCCAGCAATTTACCAGAGTTATGATTCGCCCCCATCACTTATAAGCCTTTTAAGGTATATCTGGATAGGTGCAATTCATGGCTTCAAAGCTTTATATGCTAGATTAATGCAATCTCATGGAAAATGGAGTGTTGGCTTGATTAAAAATAGCAAAAATTGGAAAAATATTAATTTTAATGACTTGAATGTTATACCCAATTCTCCCAATCACTATTTAGCAGACCCATTCCTTTTTTCTTTAGACCAGTTAGAGTATTGCTTTGTTGAGGATTACAGTTTTATAACTCAAAAAGGAAATATTAAAGCATTCCTTCTGGATGGAAATAAAATTATTGATCAAGGCACTGTTCTTGATGAGCCATTTCATCTATCTTATCCAAATATTTTTAAAGTTGGGAATGATATTTTTATGATCCCAGAAACAGCTGAAAATAAGGATATCAGAATTTATAAAAGTACTACTTTTCCATCTAAATGGGTTTTGCACAAACAGTTAATGAAAGATATTTCTGCTGCTGATACTAATATCCTTTTCTACAAAGACAGGTGGTGGATGTTTACAAACATTGATAGCGCAGATATTGAAGACTATTGCAGTGAGTTACATATATTTTATGCCGATGCTTTTGATTCTAATAGGTGGATACCACATTCACAAAATCCCGTTATCACAAGTGCATTGCAGGCAAGAAATGGAGGCTGTATAGTCGATGAATCAGAATTGTTTAGAGCATTTCAGGCTCAAGATTATGGTTTTTATGGAAAATCAATAGGAATCGCAAAAATTAATACATTAACTCCAGATGAATATTCTGAGACTATTGTTCATTCCATATGTCCTGATTTTATACCTAATATTCAAGGTACCCATCATATTCACTTCAAGGATAAAATGGTCGCAATAGATTTCTTTTCAAAATCATAGTTGATAAAAATGATTAAACTTATAGAAAATCTAGTAAAAAATCTCTTGAAACTTTTTAATATAAAGGTAACTAAAATTAAGAATGAGCCGCGAGCCAATATTTTGTTTTTGGAGAAAGCAAAAAATTTCCAGGAAAGATTTAAAGATGTAATATCAGACCCATTAAATCTTTTAATTGAAAGGGTTCCTGAGGCAGGATATATAGATGATGATTTAAATATAATATTGCACAATGGAAACAAAGTTCCAATTGAAGGGAAATATTCATATTATGATAATTTTTCAGAATTATTAATTTTCAATAGGGGGGTCCATGAACCTATTGAAGAATATTGTTTTCAAGAAGTGCTTAAGCGCATAGATTCTACAAACCCAACCATGATTGAGCTCGGTGCCTACTGGGCACACTATTCTATGTGGTTTCAAAAATATTTTCTTAATGGGCATTCAATTTTAGTAGAATCAGAAATGCACAATCTGAAATGTGGTGAATGGAACTTCAATTTAAATGGTTTTTCAGGTAATTTTATTAACCAGGAAGTGGCTAAAAATCAATTTGAGGTTGATGAATATTTAGCCAATAACAAAATTAGTACTCTAGAAATTCTTCATAGCGATATTCAGGGTTTTGAGCTTGAAATGCTTGAATGCGCTTCAAACAGTTTAAATAATAAGCAAATTAACTATATTTTTATATCTACACATAGTGAAAAACTTCATTCAGATGTATGTAAGTTGCTAGAGTCTCATGGCTATAGAATCGAAGTCTCATCTAATTTTGAAAGCCATACAACTAGCTTTGATGGTTTTATTCTTGCCACAAATCCAAATATTGTAAGCGTATTTAAAAATTTTAATCCTCTTGGAAGAGTAGAAATTTTGCATGCCTCACCAAGATCATTAATTAATTCAATTCAAGATATCTGCTAACAATTATTTTTTATGGAATTTCTTACTCAGCTAATTAAAAAGACTATAAAGATAATTTTTTCATGGATGGGAGCTAAGATTGTCCCGCATGATGCTCTGCTTAAAATTGAATCAAGCAATCAGGCCCAGACTGTCGCTGACCTAAAATTTTTTAGAGCAGTTATCAGTAACCATTTTGCTGAAGCCATAAAGATACTCCCATTTTCAAAATCACAATTACGTCAAGATATCTATGTCTTAACAAAGACTAATTTTAAGACGGATGGATTTTTTGTTGAATTTGGAGCGTGTGATGGTGTTGAGCTTAGCAACACGAATCTTCTTGAAAAAAAATTTAACTGGTCTGGAATCCTGGCTGAGCCAGCCCAGAGTTGGTCAAAGGATCTCGTAAAAAATAGGAATTGTATTGTTGTTAATAAGTGCATTTGGAAAGAGTCTGGTAAAGAGATTCTTTTCAATGAGGTTGGTGAGTTGTCAACAATTAATCATTTTAGGGATAAGGATATGCATGCAGATTTAAGAACAACCTATAAAGAATATCCAGTCAATACTATTTCATTAAATGATTTATTAATTCAAAATCATGCCCCATCTTTTATTGATTATCTCTCTATAGATACTGAGGGTTCTGAGTTTGATATTCTTTCAGCTGTAGATTTTCATAAATTTTCATTTGGTATAATTACCGTTGAGCATAATTTTTCTGCAAATAGAGAAAAAATTTATAGACTACTCACTGAAAATGGATATAAGAGAGAGTTCGAGGTTATCTCTAATTTCGATGATTGGTACGTAAAAATCTAAATTAATATTCTCATTATTTTTTTATCGAGCATAAATTATATTATAATTTTATTAGTTATTATGAATCAAAAAACTACACCGAAGGCTTCAAGCTACTATGACCAAGATTACTTTGACTGGCAGAAAAATGTTGGAGCATTCGGTGGCATTACCAATTCATTTAAATTTACTAATTCCTATAAACCTACTGATACCGTTTTAGATTTTGGTTGTGGAGGTGGGTTCTTGTTAGCCAATCTAGACTGCCAGAGAAAGATTGGTATCGAGCCTAATAATTCTGCAGCTGATTCAATTAAAAATAGTGGGGCTGAATATTATTTTGATTCTAGCAAGTGCATGCAATCAATTGGAGCTGAAAGTGTTGATACCATTGTTTCAAATCATGCTCTAGAACATACCTTAAACCCTCTAGAGGAGCTACAAGATTTATATAAACTGTTAAAGCCAGGAGGAATAATCCATTTTTTTATTCCTCTTGATTCAATTAAGTACTCTTATGATGCAGATGATATCAACTATCATTTATACAGTTGGAGCCCTCAAAATCTTGGTAATTTATTTGTTGAAGCTGGTTTCACTATAATTCATTCTAGGCCTTATCATCACAAATGGCCTCCATACTACCAACATATTGCACGTCTTGGATGGCCTGTGTTCCACTTGGCTTGCAAGGTGTACGCAAGATTGGAGAGGAAATGGTTTCAGGTAGAGATAATCGCAAAAAAATAAATATGGATGTTTCTACAGCAGTTTCACTTCGGAAGTCAGTTCGAGCTTTTTTAAGCACACCTGTTGACGACACATTGCTTAAAGATATTTTATTAAAATCTTCACGCTCTGCATCCGGAGGTAATTTACAACCTTGGAAAATATACGTTATTAATAACGAGTCCATGAATAATTTCCTAGCCTTTCAGGAAGCTTGGTCCGAGCCTGAAACTCCAGCTTATGATATTTACCCACCTAAGCTAAAAGAACCTTACAGAACTTCTCGATTTGAGCTTGGTGAGCAAATGTATGCATTATTGGGCATCGGAAGGGATGATAAAAATGCTCGCATTGAACAGGTAATGAAAAATTTTAAATTTTTTGGAGCACCATGTGCCTTCTTTTGCTTTATAGATCGTCAGATGGGACCACCTCAATGGTCTGACTTAGGAATGTTCTTGCAAACATTTATGCTGCTAGCAGCTGAAGCTGGTCTTGATACATGTGCTCAGGAAGCCTGGTCGATGAAGCAAGACAGCGTATCTAAATTTGTTGGGTCTAAGGAACATGACATGTTATTTTGCGGGATGTGCATTGGTTATAAGGATGAAGAAGCTTTAGTTAACCAGCTTGAATCTAATAGAAGGCCCATCGATGACTGGGCAACATTTCTATAAATTATCTACTAAGAGATGTATAGAGAATCTTTTATGCTTCAGGCACTATCTATGGCTAACCATGCCTTTCTAAGAGACGAGGTTCCTGTTGGAGCCATTGTAGTTAAGGATGGGCTAATTATTGGAAAGGGCTTCAATGAAGTCGTTACCAATAACTCCGTCTCTTGTCATGCAGAAATCAATGCAATCAATGAAGCGAGCGAGACTATTAAAAACTATAGATTGCTTGGTTGTGAAATATATGTGACCTTGGAGCCATGCCATATGTGCGCCAAAGCAATTGTCGACGCAAGGATTGGTAGGTTATATTTTGGTGCTTTTGAACCTAAAACTGGTGCCGTTAAGTCCATAGATCAATTTTTAGATAGAAAAGATCTTAACCATACAGTTGAATATTACGGTGGTTATATGCAGAGTACATCTGCTGATTTATTAAGAAAATTTTTTAAATCTAAGAGACCCTAGCCTGAATATTTGCAACCTGAATTACAGGTCTCCATTACAGTAATAGAAGATAAAAGGGGTAAGGAATCCTCTAGTTTTTTCCATAACCAAATTGCTATATTCTCACTTGTAGGGTTTTCAAGGCCCTCGATTTCGTTTAGATAGGAATGATCTAGTTCAGCAATATAGGGATTACATAATTTCTTTAGCTCAGCAAAATCCATTACCCAGCCCATTTCATTAATCGGACCTTCAATATATATTCTAGCTTTAAAGCTATGCCCATGAAGATTGGCACATTTATGATCAATTGGAACTAAGGGAAGTTTATGCGCAGCTTCAAATGTAAATTCTTTAAATATTTTCATTTTAAAGATATCCAAATTGGGCAATGATCTGAAGGTTTTTCCATTGCTCTCGCTTCGTAATCTATGCCTGTTTCCTTCATAGCAGGAATTAAATTTTGTGAAATCATAATATGATCTATTCTCAGCCCCCTTTTTGGAGTGTCATCAAACATTCGTGAGCGATAATCAAACCATGAGTAAATTGAACCTTCATCTGGGTTTTGCTCTCTCCAGGAATCAATAAAGCCAAGGTCCTTTATGCTGTTCCACATATCAATTTCTTCTGGTAAAAAAGCCGTCTTCCCTTCTTTCAGCCATCTTTTCATATTAATTTCTCCAATGCCAATATCTAATGGAGATGGCGCAACATTGAAATCACCCATCACAATTAAATTATTTTCAGTTTTTTGAGTTTTTTTAATGTGTTTTTTAAGATCAGCGTAGTATTTTATTTTTTTTGGGAACTTTGTTTCATGGGATCTATTCTCACCTTGAGGAAAATAACCATTCATAATCGTAATACTTTGCTTGCCCCACTTAAATTTTGCCTGAATAAACCTTTTCTGATCTTCTGCGGTATCCTTTACAAACCCTTTTTGAACTTCAATAGGTTTCTTTTTACTAAGAATGGCCACTCCATAATGGCCCTTTTGGCCCCAAAACTCTGGATGATAGCCAATCTCTTTAATCTCATCTATTGGGAATTCTGGATCATTAACTTTAGTTTCCTGAATCCCAATAATATCTGGATCAAGGGTATCTCTTAGATGAATCAATTGGTGTGGTCGAGCCCTAATGCTATTCATATTAAAGGAAACAATTTTCATATTTTATGCTGCCTCAGAAAGTAACAAATTAGTATTTAGGTAAAGGTAATCTGAAAGAATAAGCATACCTTCATTTAAAAGATAGTCATTTTCAAGATCAATATCAAGATCATTATCTTCTTTATTTTTGTTAAACTCTTCAAGGTTTTCAAATGTCTGAAATGTCTCTAAATTTTTAGCGGCCCTTCTTTGGTTTTCAGTTGCAAGCACCCAGAGCTGTCGATCGATTTTCTCAGCTCTTCTCGTATCAAGATTAATTGAAATAGATGTCTTTTCTTGCTGCTCATCATATCTTTTTCTGATATTCAAAATATATTGTAGATCTGGACTATCGAGCATCCTCTTCTCATGAGCAACTTTTAATCTATCTAAAGCATTTTTATTAATCTTAAACTTTCTAAATGGAGTGGGGCTAATTTGATCCCAGGGCAGGGCAGAGTCTAATGAGCTTTCACCACTTTCTTCTATATCCCATGTTGAAGGAAGAGTTATGTCTGGTTCCACTCCTCTATTTTGCATACCTGAGCCAGTCACTCTATAAAATTTTGATTCTGTTAACTTTAGTTGACCACTAGTTAGATCATCCAATTGTTGAACGGTGCCCTTACCAAACGTTTTATGCCCGATAATTAGCCCTCTTTGATAATCTTGTATTGCGCCTGCAAAGATCTCAGATGCAGATGCAGAATATCTATCGACCATTACAGCCATTGGTTTTTTCCATACTTGAGTTGCTCTACTAT
>Ga0115550_1001124_pt1 | contig 20565 bp, 16 predicted proteins | sample COGITO_mtgs_1005_FD_87177 | JGI IMG/M metagenome (GOLD analysis project Ga0115550, IMG submission 87177) | Pelagic marine microbial communities from North Sea - COGITO_mtgs_100511 | ecosystem: Environmental > Aquatic > Marine > Epipelagic | place: Germany:Helgoland, sampling site Kabeltonne... | reverse complement strand
TGCGCTCCACCTGCTCGGTCAGGATCTTGCCGATGCGCAGGCCGTAGCCCTGCAGCCCTTCATCCGCCAGCGCCTGATTCATGGTGGCGGCGGCACCGATGAAGTTGATCTCCGCCAGCGGCACCTCCAACGCAAACGCCACTATTTCGCGCAGTGTCATGGCGGGCTTGTCAGACTTGGCGGACTGGATCTGCACGCCCGGGGCACTGTTTTGCTCCATCAGCACTTCACCATCCAGCTCCATCAAGACGATGCGGGTGTGATCGGTGCAGATCACCACACGGGCACTGTGACCCTCCACCTCGGCCAGTACCTCGGCGTAGAGCACATCCGGCACATCCTTCACGTCCACCTTGATGATGGGCAGCAGCGCCTTGGCCTCTTCCACCTGGGCCGGGGTCAGGGTATTGAGCACTTCCAGCCCCGCATCCGGGTTGCCCCCCGTGAAACCGACCGCCGCCGCCACCGGCAGCCCTATCATGCCGGTACCCGGCACGCCGACCCCCATGCCGTTCTTGAACAGGTTACCGCTGACCCAGACGCTGACATGGGTCGGCGTTTGTCCCAGCAGCTTGCGGCAGTTGGCAGCAGCCAGCGCCACCGACATGGGCTCGGTGCAGCCCAGGGCCGGCACCACTTCACGCTTGAGCAGGGTAATAAAGTCGGTCCATTGTGCTTTCATTGCTGTGTTTCTCATGTTCTGGCGCCCACGATCGGGCTGTTATTGTTCGTTCAGATCCGCTTTGCGGTTGCGGATATGCAGATAGACGGTATGACGGGAGATGCCGAGCATCTCGGCCACCAGCTGGGCGGCATCCTTGATCTCGAAGATGCCCATGTCGTAGAGCCGGTGCACAATCGCCTTGTTGCGCACGCTGCTGCCGAGGCTCGCATCCTGATCCACCTTGTGGATCACCTGGGCAACCAGATCGTCAACCGAGCTGGCAAAGGTCTCGTTGTTGAGGGGCGCTGGCGCAGCGGGCAGCGAGAAGGTATCGAGCAGGGCCCCGAGCGGCGTCTCCAGGCTGAAGTTCACACACAGCATGCCGATGGGTTTGCCCTCCCGGTTGCTGATGGTGATGGAGGAAGACTTGAGCAGCCCCCCCTCCCGGGTGCGGGAAAAGTAGCTGCTCCACTGGCTGCCTGCGGCGCTCTGCAATTTGTTGAGGGCAAAGTCGGTGACAGGTGCCCCCTCTTCCCGGCCTGTGATGTGGCCGTTGGCGATCTTGATGACGGAAGCGTGCAGACTGTCAAAAGCGTGCAGCACCACTTCACAACCCGGGCCGAACAGGGCGGAGAGCGCCTCCACGGCAGGTTCGAAGCTGGCGATCAAGTGGCGCTCTTCATCGGTCAACGCACTGGTTTGGCGTAATGGGGTGGCCTGCATCATAGGAGTCATCCAGTCAACTTGGGGTAACGCTAAAGCAATCAGACTCAAATAAAGTTGAGCCACATCGCTTTTTGCGCAGGCATTATGCCCAAGTGGCGGCAAAGTGCCACAGATTGTGAACGAGAGCACAACAAAAGGACCCGCCTGGTGACACGACTCAACAAACGGGACTTGGCCGCGCCTCAGAGCCCGTAGCGGGCTAGCAGGGCCTGATACTCGGGGGTCTGCTTGAAGGCTTTGAGGGCGAGGGAAAACTGATAGGCCAGGCGCTCGTGGCCGGGTTTGTGGGTGAAGGCGAGAAAGTTGCGGTTGTTGTCGGTCACCGTCTTGATGCTATGGCCCACCAGATCCTGCAACCCCTGCCCCTTGAGCAGATGCAACCCCACCCTCTGGTTCATCACAACAGCATCGAGCCGCCCCGCCATCATCATGTGCAATTGCTTGATCATGTTGCTCTCTCCCGTCATGGGAAAGCGGGTGAACTCGGTCGAGGTGAGGAAGGCTTCGCCATAGGCATAATCCGCCTGGGTGCCGATATGCAGCCCCTTGAGGCTGGCGAGGCTCTGGAAGTCGACGGGTTTGTTCAGGGGGAAAAATATTACTTCACCACTCTGGGAGAGCGGCTCATCCGGATAGTGCAGCCACTCCAGCCGCCGCTCTTCGAAGAAGGCATCGACGATGGCATCCCCGTTCTGGAATCTGGCCTCCTGCAGCACCCGTTTCCAGGGCAGAACCTTGACTGTGGTGCGATAGCCCATTTTTGTGAGTACTTTGCGGGCCAGCTCCAGATCGGCGCCCCCCAGGCTGCCGTCGTCCAGCCGCATCACATAGGGCGGCCACAACTCGGTCAACAGAGTCAGGCTCGGCTGTTCGTTTGCCTGTACCGTCCATCCCCACCAGAGGCAGAGCAGGATCCATCCTTTACGCCACATCATGCCGTGATCTCCATCCATGCATTGGCTGAGGATATACCAAAAAGTGAGTAATAAAAAAGGAGGCCGAAGCCTCCTTTTGTCTCTCCTGACCGACGCTTACAGCGCTTTCAGGATGGCCTCGACGCTGGCCTTGGCATCGCCAAACAGCATCTGGGTGTTCTCTTTGAAGAACAGCGGGTTCTGGACACCTGCATAGCCAGTGTTCATGGAGCGCTTGAAGCCGATGACGTTCTGCGCCTTCCACACTTCCAGCACCGGCATGCCGGCGATCGGGCTGCCCGGATCTTCCATCGCAGCCGGGTTGACGGTGTCGTTGGCACCGATCACCAATACCACATCGGTATCGTTGAAGTCGTCGTTGATCTCGTCCATTTCCAGCACGATATCGTACGGGACCTTGGCTTCCGCCAGCAGCACGTTCATGTGACCTGGCAGACGACCGGCCACCGGGTGGATACCGAAACGCACCTTGATGCCGCGATCACGCAGCTTCTGGGTGATTTCAGCCACCGGATACTGGGCCTGCGCCACCGCCATGCCGTAGCCCGGGGTAATGATGACGGAGCTGGAGTTCTTCAGCAGATCAGCCACTTCCTCGGCGCTGGTTTCGCGGTATTCGCCCATCTCCTGGTCGGCCGTGGAGGCCACGCCGTCGGAGCCGAAGCCACCGGCGATAACGGAGATGAAGGAGCGGTTCATCGCCTTGCACATGATGTAAGAGAGGATGGCACCGGAGGAACCTACCAGGGCACCCACCACGATCAACAGGTCATTGGAGAGCATGAAGCCCGCCGCTGCCGCCGCCCAACCCGAGTAGGAGTTGAGCATGGAGACCGCGACCGGCATGTCAGCGCCACCGATGGAGGCAACCAGATGCCAGCCGAAGGCGAAGGCGATCAGGGTCATCACCAACAGGGCGAAGGTAGAACCACCGGCATTGACGAAGTAGACCATCAGCGCCAGAGAGGCCAGCACGGCCAGCAGGTTCAGCTTGTGGCGATGGGGCAACATCAGCGGCTTGGAAGAGATCAGGCCACGCAGTTTGCCAAACGCCACCACGGAACCGGTGAAGGTCACGGCACCGATGAAGACGCCCAGGAACACTTCCACCAGATGGATGTTCAGCATGGCGCCGGAGAGGTGCTCGACCTGGGCGACACTGGCCGCCTGCTCGAACGCCGCCCGGGCAGCAGCCAGAGTCGCATCCAGGTTGGAACCGACGGACACCACCACCTCGGCCGGCGCAGACGGGTGCAAGTCGATGAAGCTGTTGAAGCCCACCAGCACGGCCGCCATACCCACGAAGCTGTGCAGCACGGCTACCAGCTCGGGCATCTCTGTCATCTCGACCTTGAGAGCCAGACGCACGCCGATGGCACCGCCGATCACCATGGCCAGGATGATCCAGTGCACACCACTGGTTTCCGGGTTGAATACGGTAGCGAGCAGGGCGATGGCCATACCCGCGATACCGAACAAGTTGCCATGCTTGGCCGTTTCTTGCTTCGACAGTCCCGCGAGACTGAGGATGAAGAGCACGGCGGCAACGATATAGGATGCTGTTACCAGTCCTTGAGACACGTTAAACCCCCTTAATCCTTACGGAACATCTTCAGCATGCGCTGGGTGACTGTGAAGCCACCAAAGATGTTGATACTGGCAATCAGCACGGCGACAAACGAGAGCGCGGTGACGAGCGTAGAACCCTGACCAATTTGCAGCAGGGCACCGACCACGATAATGCCGGAGATGGCATTGGTGACCGACATCAGCGGCGTATGCAGGGAGTGGGAGACGTTCCACACCACGTAGTAACCGACCACGCAGGCCAGGATGAATACGGTGAAGTGAGACAGGAAGGCAGCAGGTGCCACGGCCGCCACCCAACCGAAGGCGGCGATGCCAAGGGCACCGAACACAAACTTCTTGTTGGAGGGCTGCTTCGCTTCGGCCTTCTTGATCGGGGCAGCTGCGGGCTTCTGCGGCGCGGCAGAGACGGAGATGGCGGGCGGCGGGAAGGTCACTTCACCGGCCTGGATCACCGTCATGTTGCGCTGGACCACGTCTTCGAAGTCGATGGCAACCTGGCCGTCCTTCTCCTTGCACATCAGCTTCATCAGGTTGACCAGGTTGGTACCGTAAAGCTGGGAGGATTGGGCAGGCAGACGACCCGGCAGGTCGGTGTAACCGATCACCTTGACGCCGTTGGGGGTCACGAACAACTCGGTCGGCTTGGTGTATTCACAGTTGCCACCCGTCGCCGCAGCCAGATCCACGATCACGGAACCCGGCTTCATGCTGTCGACCATCTCTTTGGTGATCAGCTTGGGAGCCGGACGACCCGGGATCAGGGCGGTAGTGATGATGATGTCCACTTCCTTGGCCTGCTGGGCAAAGAGCGCCATCTCGGCTGCGATGAACTCATCGGACATGACCTTGGCATAACCATCGCTGGAGGCACCATCTTCGCTGCCGAAGTCCAGCTTGAGGAATTCACCCCCCATGGATTCGATCTGCTCGGCCACTTCCAGACGGGTATCGAACGCGCGGACGATGGCGCCGAGGGAACCGGCAGTACCGATGGCAGCCAGACCGGCCACACCGGCACCGATCACCAATACCTTGGCGGGCGGGACTTTACCGGCGGCAGTGATCTGGCCGGTGAAGAAGCGACCAAACTGGTGCGCAGCTTCGACCACGGCGCGATAGCCGCCTATGTTGGCCATGGAGGAGAGGGCATCGAGGGACTGGGCACGGGAGATCCGCGGCACCATGTCCATCGCCATCACATTGATGTTGCGCTCGGACAGCTTCTTGACCAGCTCAGGGTTCTGGGCAGGCCAGATGAAGCTCACCAGGGTGGCACCATCTTTAATTTGTGCGATCTCGGCATCGGTCGGCGCGTTGACCTTGAAGATAAGGTCGGCTTGCCAGACGCTCGGTACCACGCTGGCACCGGCAGCCTCGAAGGCGGCATCATCGAAGCTGGCCAGCTGGCCGGCACCGGCCTCGATGGCGACCTCGAAGCCGAGCTTTTTCAGCTGCTCAACGGTGGCCGGGGTCGCTGCGACCCGGGTCTCACCGGCGAGACTCTCTCTCGGTATTCCAATCTGCATGACTATTCCCTGATGGTTAATAAACAATCGCTGCCCAGTGTCGCATTTCTGGCGAAACAAGACATGACCAAAGTGCAGGTCACGGGCCCTTTGTTATGAAAATCAGTAGGCTTTACCTCAACCTCCTGTCATGGTCAGGCCCCCGCTTCTCAGGCGCGAAGGTGATTAGTATCAAATTTTGGAGTTTTATTACAACCGCAGTCCCGATGGCGCGCGTACAGAATTCAGCCCATCCCGGACCTGGATTTAAAAAAACAAACCAAATTAGCGACTTATACCAGTAAAAAGCACTGGAAAAAGTGATCCAACCAGTCAAAAAAAATGTTTTACCGGCCCTCTATCTTAGCGCTTTTTGTTCTTACGAAATCTGCTCCGATCACAGATATCGGGGCGAAAACAGGAAAAGTAACTGTTTTGTAACAGACAAGGGGCCGGCCACCCGCCAAATGGCAGGCCCCGACCCCTCTGAATTAATCGTTTCGATCCCGACGTTTTGCCCCTGTGCTGTTACCAGGCGGCTTCATAAATATGCTGGCTCTGCACCAGATCGATATCGCCATGCTCGCCAATGGCGGTCATGCCGTGCTCCGCCAGCTTGCCGATCAGGGTGTCGATGCCCAACTCGCTCAGACCATAGTCCCGCAGGCGAGTCTTGACGCCCATCCGCTCGAAGAAGTCACGGGTGGCGGCAATGGCCCCATCGATACGGTCGCTCTCGCTGCCGCTGCGCAGATCCCACACCCGCTCTGCGTATTGCAGCAACTTGGCATGCTTCTGCTGGCGCTTGGCCTGCAACAGGGCGGGCAGCACCACAGCCAGAGTCTGGGCGTGGTCCAGGCCATGCAGGGCGGTCAGCTCGTGACCCAGCATGTGGGTAGCCCAGTCCTGGGGCACACCGGCACCGATCAGACCGTTGAGGGCCATGGTGGCACTCCACATTATGTTGGCGCGCACCTCGTAGTTCTCCGGTTCCACCAGCGCCTTGGGGCCCTCTTCGACAAGGGTCAACAACAGGCCTTCGGCGAAGCGATCCTGCACCTTGGCATTGACCGGGTAGGTGAGGTACTGCTCCAGGATATGGATGAAGGCATCCACCACACCGTTCGCCACCTGACGAGCCGGCAGCGTGTATGTAAGCACGGGATCCAGCACGGCGAAGCGCGGCATCACGAAGGGCGAGAAGAAGTGCACCTTGTCACCCGTGCTGCGGCGGGTCACCACGGCACCCATGTTCATCTCGGAACCGGTGGCCGGCAGGGTCAGCACGGCGCCGAGCGGAATGGCGGAGCGCACCTCGTTACCAACGGTCTCGAGTATGTGCCAGGGATCCCGGGCCTCATCGTAATGGGCTGCGGCGGCGATGAACTTGGTACCGTCGAGCACTGAGCCGCCGCCCACGGCGAGCAGGAAGTCGATTCGCTCGGCGCGGGCCAGCGCCACCGCCCCCATCAGGGTCTCGTAAGTGGGGTTGGGCTCGATGCCACCGAATTCAAACAGTGTCATGCCCGCCAGTTCGTCGCGGATCTGGGCCAGCAGGCCGGTACGCACCACACTGCCACCGCCATAGGTGATCAGGATGCGGGCATCGCTCGGGAGCTGTTCACGAAGCTGGGCAACCTGGCCCTTGCCGAACAGGATCTTGGTCGGGGTATGGAGAGTAAAGTTGTTCATCGACATTGCCTTTCTATGTTTCGGGCGGCCAGGCCGCAAAATGTGATTGCATTTTTCTCCAGACCCCCTCTACCATCAAGACAACATCCTGCTTGATTCTTGCCTATTTCTACAGACCCGCCAGAATCACCACAAAAGAGACTCCATGCAGAACCGTTACACCGACCTCGCTGCCAAACTGACTCGTCACGTCACGGCTCCCGGCATCACAGCTTCTCCGGTAGAGCAGGTAAACCTTATCTACACCACCGAGTACCACGGTCGCACCCCCGTGCTCTACCAGCCACGGATGATAGTGATACTGCAGGGACACAAGGTGGGCTATCTGGCGGATCAGGTGTTTCGCTACGATCCCAGCCACTATCTGCTGATGACGCTGCCGCTGCCCTGTGAGTGCGAGTGTTTTGCCTCCCCCGAGCAACCGCTTGTCGGTTTCTCCCTCGAGATCAACGTCGCCACCCTGCAGGAGCTGCTGCTGGAACTGGGGGATGCCCTGCCCGCCCCGGCTGTGCAAAAGAGCGGTGTCCACTCAGTCCCCCTGTCCGAAGAAATGTTCTGTGCCGCCGAGCGACTGATCGACCTGATGGACAAGCCCCACCACGCCCGGGTACTGGGGCCGCAGACAGTGCGGGAGATGCTCTTCTACGCCCTGCATGAGGGGGGTGGCCCGGCGCTGCAGGCGCTGGCCAACCGTCACAACCATGTGGGCCAGATAGCCCGGGTGCTGCGTATGATAGAGTCGCGCTTCGCCGACAACCTCACCATGGAGGAGCTGGCGCGGGAGGTGAACATGAGCGTCTCCGCCTTTCACCACCACTTCAAGGCGGTCACGTCCACCTCGCCGCTGCAGTACATCAAGTCATTTCGCCTCCACAAGGCGCGGCTCATGATGCTGCACGACGGCATCAAGGCCGGTGCCGCGGCGGCAAAGGTCGGCTACGAGAGCAACTCCCAGTTCAGCCGGGAGTACAAACGCTATTTCGGCAGCACGCCAACCGATCAGGCCTCCCGCTTTCGGGACGGCCAACTTCGTATCATTGAGGGATAAAAAGAGGGATAACTTATGCGTTCACTGTTCTGTCTGTTGTGTGGCCTGCTGTTGACGGCCTGTACCGGAATGGCCGATGGCATCCGTCCCGTCACCGGCTTCCAGCTCGACCGCTATCTTGGCACCTGGTATGAGATAGCGCGTCTGGATCACAGCTTCGAGCGGGGGCTGGAAGAGGTCAGCGCCAGCTACAGCCTGCGTGATGATGGTGGCGTCAGGGTGATCAATCGGGGCAAGCAGAGCGATGGCAGCTGGCGCGAGGCCGAGGGCAAGGCCTATTTCGTTGACAAGCCGGACGAGGCGCGGCTCAAGGTGAGCTTCTTTGGCCCCTTCTACGGCGGCTACAACGTCATCGATCTTGACCCCGATTACCAGCTCTCCCTGGTGACCAGCTACAACCACGACTATCTCTGGATCCTCTCCCGCTCCCCCAACCCGCCGAAAGCCAAGGTCGATGCCCTGATCGCCAAGGCAAGAGGGCTGGGTTTTGCCACCGACAAGCTCATCTGGGTCAAGCAGCCCGGATAACCTGCGGACATGCAAAAGGGCAGCCCGCGGGCTGCCCTTTTTATTGCTGGCCGGTTATTGCTGGCCGGTTTAGAGCCGGAAGCGGCCTATCTCCTGCTCCAGCCGCTCGGTCAGCGACTTGAGCTCGGCGGCCTGAGCGGCCTCTTCGCCCGCCTGCTCGGCCAGCTCCTGAGAAACGTGGCGTATGTTCTCGGTATTGCGGCTGATCTCGCTGGTGACCGAGGTCTGCTCTTCGGCCGCCGCCGCTATCTGAGTCGCCATGTCGCTGATGGAACCTATGGCCTGGTTGATCAGTGACAGACTCTGGTTGGCAGCTTCCGCATCCTCCACGCTGGTGCCCGCCAGCTGGCGACTGGTCTCCATACCACCGACCGCACGGCGAGTGGTCTGCTGCAGGGTTTCGATCATCTGCTGGATCTCGTCGGTGGAGTCGTGGGTACGCTTGGACAGCACCCGCACCTCGTCCGCCACCACGGCAAAGCCACGGCCTTGTTCGCCGGCCCGTGCCGCCTCGATGGCGGCGTTGAGCGCCAGCAGGTTGGTCTGCTCGGCGATGCCGCTGATGGTCGCCAGAATGCCGCTGATCTTCTGGGCATGGGCATCCAGCTCATTGATGATCTGGCTGGCATCGGCCACTTCATCCGCCAGCCCTGTGATGCTGCGCTGGCTCTGGCCAACCTGGGACTGGCCCGCAACGGCGAGCTTGACCGCATCCCCCGAGGTGGTGGCCGCAAACTCGGCGTTGCCGGCGATCTCCTGAGTCGCAGAAGCCATCTCGGTCACCGCAGTCGCCACCATCACGATCTCGTCCTGTTGCTGGCGCACCCGCTGGCTGCGAGCCAGGGCGCCGGCCGCCTGAGTACGGGACTGGGCTGCCAGCTCGACGGTCACATCCCGCAAGCGGCTGACGATGCCGTGCAGGCGGGCCACAAACTGGTTGAAGCTCTCGGCCAGCTGGCCCACTTCATCCTTGCTGCGGGTGTTGATGTGGACTGTAAGGTCCCCCTCGCCGTGGGCGATATCGTGCAACGCCCCTGCCACCCGGCCCAGATCCTGGAACAGGTACTTGAAGGTGCTGGTCAGCACCAGGCCGAACACCAGGATCAGACCCGCACTGATGAGTGACAACTGCAACAGCAGGCTCTGCAACGGCGCCATCAGCACATCCTCATGCATCACCATGGCCAGCAGCCAGTCGGTGTTGGGGATCGGCAACACCAGCATCTTGGTGTCGCGTCCGCCAATCTGCACCGCCTGCAGGCCGCCCTGCTGACTCATGCCCACCAAGCGGTTGGCATCGAGCTCAGGCGCCAAATCCTGGCTCTTCTTGAGCGCCAGATCCTTGTTCGGGTGAGCGACGATGAGGCCGCTCTTGTCCAGCAGCATGGCGTAGCCATCCCCCTGCACCCGCATCGCCAGCACATCCTTGATGAGCTGTTCCAGCGCCAGGTTGGCACCGACCACACCGGCCAGTCGGCCCTGCTGCATCACGGGCTCGGCCAGGGTCACCACCAGCTGCTGCATGGTCACGCTGACATAAGGTTCCGTGATGATGAGCTTGCCCGCCTTGACCGCATCCTGATACCAGGGCCGCGCACGCGGGTCATAATCACCTTTGTTGAGGGAGGGATCGTTGCGGGTCATCACCCCCTCCTCCGAGCCGTAGTAGGCCAGCCCGAAGCCGCCGGAGCGCAAGGTCTGCTGCAGATGAGGCACCAGCTCGGACGTCGGGTGGTTGGCGATGACATTGACCTGGGCGGTCAGGCTCTCGCGCCTGTCCTGCATCCATTTCCCGATCCCCTCGGCGTAGGCGCTGGCATAGTTGCGCGCCTCGCTGTCGATGGCGCTCAGGGTCTGGTTTTTCAGGGTATAGAAGGCGGTCATGCCCAGCAGGCAAACCGTGATCAGGACCACGCCAAGACTGGTGGCCAACAACTTGCCGCGAAGGGAGAGATTCATGGGATATCCTTATGGCTGTCTCAATGGCGTCAAACAAAGCTGCACACCTTGTGTGGACTATATCGACTGAAAATCCCGTTCCATGAATACCAATCCCTTGATTTTAAATACATCAGTAGCTATTCCCCTGGCAACGCTCCTTTCCATCCGGCACTCATCCTTTCCCTCTTGATCCACTGCCGGTGCAGCCCCAACCGATGCAAAAAGGCCGCCTTGAGAGGCGGCCCGTCTTGTATCCCGTCACACGCGCCTACCTAGCGCACCCGGGCGATGGCGGTATTCAGCCGCATATTGCCGGCATCCAGGCTCGGGGTTTGACCGTAAAACTCGAACTCCAGCTTGACCCCGGGGCGGAACACCAGACAGTGGGTCGAGCCGCCGAAGTGGAACATGCCGAGCGGATCCCCCTTCTTCACCCTGTCCCCCGCCCTCACGGTAACATCGCAGCTCGACACCTCTGCCATGCCCACAGGCACCACGCACATCAGCCCGATTTTGGGGTTGTCTGCTTCGATGAAGATCAGCGCCCGGGTTGCCACCGAGGTAAGGAAAGGCTGCGAGTTGTTGGGCGCGCTGGGATCCGCCCCCTGCGGGTCGACAAAGCCCTCGAACTGGTTCTCCAGATAGTAGGTGCCGTTGACCACGCGCACCTTGCGGATGGTGCCGCTCACCGGGCTGTGCCAGCGGTGATAGCTGAGCGCACTGAGGAAGGCCTGATACACGGTGCCGCCATCGAAGCGGGGCGCCAGATCGTCGAAATCGAGCATGTTGTCCAGCGAATAGGGCTGTCCCTTGAGCCAGAACTGATCACTGCGGCTCACCCCTTTCTTCACCTGCAACGGCGCCGATTCGCAGGCGTTGACGATGACGTTGTCATCCCCAGGTGCCGAAACGGGTCGCACATCGGGACGGAAGGTACGGGTGAAAAAGTCATCCCAGCAACTGAAGCCGTGATACTCGGCCGACGGGTCACATTGGAAAATCTGCTCAAAACTGCCAGGTGTCGGATTTGTCCCTTCCCCCAGGGCCCCGCAGGCCACCTTGACCATCTCGCTCTTGGCCGCCTTGCCGAGCCAGGGCACCACCAGAGTCTCTTTATCCAGCCTGCTGACCGGCTCATTCAGCACATAGCGCGAGGCCGGGCTTTGCAGAAACAGCGCCCAGTAATCGAGGATTTTCTTGAACTGCTGATTGATCAGGGCGTTGGCAAAGAAGTGATAACCGGATTGGGTCGCCATGGGCCAGTCGAGCAGGGCATTGATGGGAAAACCGATAAGGCCGGAGGGTTCGTGCGTCGGAATATCCTGATATGCCTCGGGTGCCGTGGTCATGATGCCGTTGAGCAACCCCAGAAACTCCTCGAAGGATCGCACCTCGACCTGGCCGAGCGGGGTCAGATGCTTGTGACGCCAGGCCTCCTTGAACATGGCTTCTGCCTGGGCGTGCAACCAGGGATCGGCATTGACCAGATCCCGCAGCTCGGCGATGGGGGGCACCAGCTCACCCGGCTGGTTGGCGACATAGTGCTTCATCCGCCGGATCCAACGCGCTATATGGGCACTGTCCCGGGGTACCCAGCCACCGGGGCGAGACTTGTTCAGTCGGGTTTCAACTACCTCGTTCATGAGTCTATCTCCGCAAGTGATGTTCACGCCCACAATCCACGGCTTGAGCATTGGCTATCTGAGTGCCATCAAGGCGCAATGGCACCGCCCGTCTTGTGTAGCACAGGGGGCCATGAAGCACGATTGCCAGAAACGACAGGGCGGATTGGTGCAATAGCGACTAGCGGTCAAGGCAGGCGTTGAATGTGAAGCGAGACAACTGCCGCGAAACGGCCGCAACACAGGGAAGAGAGAGGGAACCAGGGGAACAAAACCGGGAACGCAGAAATGCGAAAAGCCAGCTCAATGAGCTGGCTTTTCTGAAAATGGCAGGGGCGGCAGGACTCGAACCCGCAACCATCGGTTTTGGAGACCGCTGTTCTACCAATTGGAACTACGCCCCTGCAACAAACGAGGCGAATTATACAAAGCCGGGTTCAAAGGTAAAGGCTTTTTTCTCACTTTCGATGCGATTGCACAAATGACGAGCAACTTGCATTAATTTGCGCAGCATCACTGGGTAACTTGCTGTATTTACAGCCTTGTCAGGGTAGGAAAGCCGCATAAATGGGGGTAGGGTGAAGATTGGTTCCGGGAGGCTGTTCATGCTCAATTACCGATTGCTCCAACAACTGGCGCCGCTCAACTTCAGGGATGAACGCAAGACGGAGTCCCTGCCCGACTATCTCGACCGGGTTGCCTCGCAGGTCCCCTTCATTCCCCACAGCGTGCTTTCTCAATGGATTTATCGTCATTGGCGCGGTTTTGAATCCAACTGGAGCTTTATCGATCTCGCCCGTCACCAGTTCGAGTGCGAGCAGTGGCCCACCGAGCGGATCATCGCCCAGACCGGCTCCCGTCATATGGAGGTGATCGAGCGCTGGGGCGAGATGCTGCGCCACAACCGCTACGTACGTCGCTCCTGGCTCGGCGACTACATGCTGACGCAAGGCACCTGGTCAGAGCCCATCATAGTGCTGGCCACGGCGCCGGATAGCCGTTACCCGGACGGGCAGCCGCTGCCACAACCCTATTGCCTGCTGGAAGGACATCACAGACTCGCCTATCTGCGTTCCATGGCCGAAGATCAACACCCCCTGCAAACAGAACACAGCGTGTGGGTTTGCCGACCCGTTCACGCCACTTAAACGTTTTCCTGCACAAATCCTGCCTTTGAAATAAATTTTTGACAATTCAAAAACCGGCCCTATAATCTGTCCGGTTTTGAAAAAGGTCGGGACAAGACGATGCAGTTTTTGATTCGGAAAACAGCCTTGCAGACGGGTGGTGCGCACCAGAGCGGCCCCGTTGTTTCCGGTTCCCGCCCCACAGATCCCCAGTTATTTTTAAAAAAGGCCCCTGTTTCAGGGGCTTTTTTTTGTGCCCGAAAAACCTTCATTGATGTCAAAGGGAATGCAGACGATGACCAATCCACTCTATAAGAAACATGTCATCTCCATTTCGGACCTGACCCGGCCCGACATGGAACTGGTGGTCGCAACCGCACAGCGGTTGAAGGCCGAGCCCGACACCCGCCTGTTGAAAGACAAGCTGATTGCCAGCTGCTTCTTCGAAGCGTCTACCCGTACCCGCCTCTCGTTCGAGACCGCGGTCCAGCGTCTGGGTGGCAACATCATCGGCTTCGCCGACGGCGGCAACACCAGTGCCAAGAAGGGCGAGACCCTGGCCGACTCCATCAAGATCATTGGCTCCTACTCGGATGCGGTAGTGATGCGTCACCCGAAAGAGGGCGCAGCCCGCCTCGCTTCCGAGTTCTCCCGCGTGCCTGTCATCAACGGTGGTGACGGTTCCAACCAGCATCCGACCCAGACCCTGCTCGACCTGTTCTCCATCCATGAGACACAAGGCAAGCTCGATGGCCTCAACGTGGCCTTCGTGGGTGACCTGAAATACGGCCGCACAGTTCACTCCCTGGCCCAGGCCCTGAGCCTGTTCAACTGCCGCTTCTTCTTCATCTCCCCGGAAGCGCTGGCGATGCCGGACTACATCTGCGAGGAGCTGGAAGAGAAGGGCATACGGTTCAGCGTGCACGAGACCATGGAAGAGGTGATGCCGGAGCTCGACATCCTCTACATGACCCGGGTGCAGAAAGAGCGCTTCGATGAGACCGAATACAAACACATGGCCGCCAAATTCGTGCTGGAGCTGGCGACCCTGGAAGGGGCCAAGCCCACCATGAAGATCCTGCACCCCCTGCCCCGCGTCGACGAGATTGATGTGGCGGTCGACAAGACTCCCTACGCCTACTACTTCCAGCAGGCGGAAAACGGGGTCTACGCGCGCCAGGCTCTGCTGGCTCTGGTACTGAACGAAACCGTCTAAGGGAAAAGGGGAACATCATGTCCGAGAAGAATCAACTGCAAGTCGAAGCCATCCGTCACGGCTCCGTCATCGACCACGTCCCCGCCGGCCAGGGCATCAAGATCCTCAAGCTGTTCCAGCTGATCGAGACCCAGGAGCGGATCACCGTCGGTTTCAACCTCAAATCCGGCGCGCTGGGCAAGAAGGATCTGATCAAAATAGAGAACACCCGCCTGACTGCGGAACAGGCCAACCAGCTGGCCCTGTTCGCCCCCAAGGCGACCGTCAACATCATCGAAGACTTCGCCGTGGTGAAGAAGCATCAGCTGGAACTGCCTGAGTTCATCACGGGTGTGTTCCACTGCCCCAACTCCAACTGCATCTCCCACAACGAGCCGGTCGATAGTTACTTCCGGGTGCGCGAGGTGAAGGGCGTGGTACGCATGAAGTGCAAATACTGCGAGAAGTCCTTCACCCAGGACATCGTCAGCGAACGTTACTGATATCCAAGTGGGCCCCAATGGGCCCATTTTTGACCCCTGTCACATCACAGATTCTCCGTTTAGCTATAATTTGCCATCCTATAAAGGCTAAACATCGTTGATTCCCTGCCTCACGTCTTACCATCAGAATTTTTAGCTATAAAAAAGCATTGATGGCAGATATCGAGCGATAGCCTCCGGTCACCGTCAAAGGAAATCGCCGTGGTCAAAACCCTCAGTCGTCCCGTTGAACAAGAGCCCGATCTGGCCCAGCTGGATGCCTGTCGCCAGATCATCGGCCAGCACTGCTACAGCACCCAGGAAGAGATCCGCCGCGAGCTATCAGAGCGCGGCTTTGCCGACATCAGCCAGTCCACCATCTCCCGTCTGTTGCGTCGCCTCGGCGTGGCCAAGGCCCAGAATGCCAACGGCAAGAAGGTCTACACCCTGGTGGACGACCAGCTGGAACCCGCCGGCAGCACCCGCTCCATTCACGACATGGTGCGCGAAGTGGTGCACAACCAGCAGATGGTGCTGATCCACACCACACCGGGCGCCGCCACCGTAGTGGCCCGCCTGCTGGATCGCAACGCCAATCCGGAGATCATGGGCGCCGTCGCCGGCAACGATGTTGTGCTGGTCGCCCCGCGCCATATTAGCCGTACCCGTCAGGCCCACGCCGCCGTGGTGCGCACCCTGGAACAGGCCCGCTGACCTCCTCCCCTGAATGAAAAAGGCGACCCTGGGGTCGCCTTTTTGTTGCCTGAGCGCCGCTCGTATCATCACCCGCCCCTGCCGTTTTCCCCGACACCTCCCACATTGCGCTACGGCAAATAGCTATCCACGTTATCCAGCAGTAAAAAACGGGAGCCACAGGCTCCCGTTTCATATTGCATGTCATCGGTGTCATGAGAGCACGGCGCCCAGGCTCAGGCAAACCACGATCAGCACTGTCAGGATACCGAGCAGCGGAGCCACCCACTTCAGCCAGCGCACATAAGGCACCTTGGCGATGGCAAGACCGCCCATGACGACGGCGGAGGTCGGGGTCACCAGGTTCACCAGACCGGAGGCAGACTGATAAGCGGTCACCACCAGCTCGCGACCCACGTTGGCGAAGTCGGCCAGCGGCGCCATGATAGGCATGGTCAGCACGGCCAGACCGGATGAGGATGGCACCAGGAAGGAGAGCACCACTTCCAGCACGAACATGACGTTGATGAACACCACTGTGGAGAGACCGGTCACTATTCCTTCTGCGCTGTGCAAAATGGTGTGAGTGATCATGCCGTTGTCCATCACCACCACGATACCGCGAGCGATGCCAATGATCAGGGCCACACCGAGCAAGTCGCGGGCACCGTCGATGAAGTTGGTGGTCAGCTCCTCTTCGCTCATGCGGGAGATGACACCGACTATGATGGCGGCAGCCAGGAAGACGCCGGAGATCTGCGCCATCCACCAGCCGAGCACGGCCACACCGTAGATCATCACGGCGAAGGCGGCGACGAAGATACCCAGCACTATCTTGCGAGTCAGAGTGAACTCCAGCATCTGGTCGCTCTTGTTGCCAAGGAAGTGGACACGGTTCTCTTCCCACTTGTCAGCCACCAGGGATTTGCTGGGGTCGTTGCGCACCATCTTGGCGTAGCGCATCACATAAGCCACGCACAGCAACCAGCCGGCCACCAGCATGGCGACGCGTAGCCAGATGCCGTCGGTGAAGGAGATGCCCGCCGCGTTGGCGGCAATGACGGTGGCGAACGGGTTGATGGTAGAACCCAGAGTACCGATACCGGCACCCAGCAATACGGTCGCAGCGGCCACTACCGGGTCGAAGCGGGCGGCCATCATCACGGGCACCAGCAAGGTGTAGAAGGGCAGCGACTCTTCGGCCATGCCGTAGATGGTGCCCCCTGCGGCGAACAGCGCCATCAGGATCGGGATCATCCACTCTTCACGGCCACGCAGCCGATCGGTGACCCGTTCGATACCGGCATCGATGGCACCCGTCTTGGTCACAATGCCAAGAAAACCACCGATGATCAGGATGAATAGGGAGACGTCAATGGCGCCTGCCTCATAAGTGTCATGGTTGTAGAGACCATCGATAGGTGCCAGCAGCACGTCGACTATCCCCTGGGGATTCCCCTCTACCAGCTTGTAGGTTCCGGCCACCGGCACTTCCTTGCCGAGGGCGTCGTTCATGATCATGTCATATTTGCCGGCTGGCACTACCCAGCTCAGGGCGGCCACCAAGGCGATCAGCACAAACAGTATCGTGTAGGCTGACGGGAACTTGAATTTGGTCATGGTCCAGCTTCCTTCTGTGGTGTGGTATCCATGCAAGCTGCGGGTTGTAGGGTTAGAGGTATTATGCCGCCGTCACATGGTCGAAAAGCCGGGGGTTACCCCCCGGCACCACTACTGCGACCTTAGTCGCCCAGCGTAGCAACCATCACTGCCTTGATGGTGTGCATCCGGTTTTCGGCCTCGTCAAACACGATACTGTGCTCTGATTCGAACACGTCCTCGGTCACTTCCAGACCTTTCATCCCATATTTGTCAGCCACTTCCTTGCCCATGGTGGTCTCATCGTTGTGGAACGCCGGCAGGCAGTGCATAAACTTCACATCCGGGTTCTTGGTGGCGTTGATGACGTCCATGTTGATCTGATACGGGGTCATCAGTTTCACCCTTTGATCCCAGGCTTCTTTTGCTTCACCCATGGATACCCAAACGTCGGTGTAGAGGAAATCGGTGCCCAGCACACCCTCTTTCACATCTTCGGTCAGGGTGATGCGAGCGCCGGTTTCTTCGGCGATCAGGCGGCACTTGGCAACCAGATCCTCTTCCGGCCAGAAGGCTTTGGGGGCAACCAGGCGGATATCCATGCCCATCTTGGCGGCACCGACCATCAGGGAGTTGCCCATGTTGTTGCGGGCATCACCCAGGTAGGCGAACTTGATTTGATCCAGACGTTTGCCCTTGCCGTGCTCCAGCATGGTCATGAAGTCGGCCAGGATCTGGGTCGGGTGGAATTCGTTGGTCAGGCCGTTCCAGACCGGGACACCGGCATAAGCGCCCAGCTCTTCCACGATCTCCTGGCCGTAGCCGCGGTATTCGATGCCGTCATACATACGCCCCAGCACACGGGCGGTGTCCTTCATGGACTCCTTGTGACCGATCTGGGAACCGCTTGGGCCGAGGTAGGAGACTTGCGCCCCCTGGTCGAAGGCCGCCACTTCAAACGCACAGCGGGTGCGGGTGGAGGTCTTCTCGAAGATCAGGGCGATGTTTTTGCCGGTCAGGTGTTTGCGCTCATAGCCACCGTATTTGGCTTTTTTCAGGTCGATGGCGAGATCGATCATGTATTGGATTTCGCGTGGGGTGAAATCCAGCAGTTTCAGGAAGTTACGGTTACGCAGATTAAAAGCCATGATGAGTTCTCTCTCTATATTTGTTCAGACCAAATAGGCAGTAGTGTTGGCTACGCATTCACAGTTCAAATTTGTTCGAGTCACATTCGGGTGCGCTATTGGCTACACACCCACGGTGCGAGTGGCGATGATATTGGTACCGGCTTCTCCCTTGAGGATGGCGAGACCATCTTCCAGCGAGCCGATCCCGACCATGCCGCCAGTCGCTTTGACAAATTCACAGGACGCCTCAACCTTGGGCCCCATGGAGCCGGCATCGAACTTGACGCCAGCCAGTTCATCCGGGCTGGTGACTCGCAGCGGATGCTGGGTCGGCTTGCCCCAATCCAGGTAGACGGCATCGGCATCGGTCAGGATCAGCAGGGCGTCGGCCTTGATCTGCTTGGCCAGATAGGCGGCAGACATGTCCTTGTCGATGACGGCTTCAATACCGGTCAGGCACTTGCCATCCCAGGTCACGGGAATGCCACCACCACCGGTACAGATGATGAGGTGACCCTGGGCGATCAGGGTTTCGATGGCGTCGCCCTCGACGATGCGCTGGGGCAGCGGGGACGGCACCACGCGGCGGAAGAACTTGCCGTCAGCCTTGACGACCCAGCGCTTCTCTTCAGCCAGGGCGCGAGCTTCCGCTTCCTCATAGACAGGGCCGATAAATTTGGTCGGATTGGCAAATGCCGGATCCTTGGGGTCAACCTGCACCTGAGTCAGCAGCGCGGTCACATTGCGGCTCGGCATCAGGTTTTTGAGCTCCTGGATCAGCATGTAGCCGATCATGCCCTGGGACTCGGCGCCCAGCACATCCAGGGGATAGGGAGAGACCTTGGTATAGGCGCTGTTTTGCAGGGCCAGCAGACCGACTTGCGGGCCGTTGCCGTGCACCAGCACCACGTTGTACTCCTGAGCTATCAGGGCGATGGTCTTGGCGGCGGTGGCGATATTCTTGCGCTGGATATCCGCTTCAAGGGGCTCGCCACGACGGAGCAGGGCATTGCCACCCAGGGCGACGACGACAGTTGGTTTTTTCATGAGTGTTGATCTCGAGTCTTGGTATGTGTGGCGCCAGCCTCTGCCGGCGCCACGCCGTCTTGTCAGATGCCGTCACGTTCCATCGGGCAGCTCATGCAGCGGGCGCCGCCGCGGCCACGACCCAGTTCTTCACCCGGAATGGAGAGAACTGTGATGCCGGCCTTGTCATATTTCTCGTTGGTGTAGGTGTTGCGCTCATACCCCACCACCACGCCAGGACGCACTGTCAGCACGTTGTTGGCATCATTCCACTGTTCGCGTTCGGCTTCGAAGCTGTCACCACCCGTGGTGATGAGCTTGAGCTGATCCACGCCCAGCGCTTTTTCAATGGCGGAAACAAAGTAACCCTCTTCCTTGATGTTCATGCCGGTGGCACCGCCCGGAGTCAGGCTCCAGCAGTTCACGTCCTTGCGGATGACTTCCGGATAGACGGAGAAGGTATCTATATCCATGTGGGTCATGACGGTATCCAGGTGCATGCAGCTGCGGTGTTTCGGCAGTTGCATGGCGATGACCTGTTTGGCCTGACCGTGTTTGAACAGGCTGCGAGCCAGGTGCTCGACCCCTTGTGGCGTGGTGCGCTCGGACATGCCTATGAGCACGGAGCCACGACCGATCACCAGCACATCTCCCCCTTCGATGGTGGAGTTGTCATAGTCATGATCCTCATCACCGAAGTACTTGATGAAGTCCTGACCGGCAAACTGCGGGTGCCAGCGGTAGATAGCCTTCACATGGTTGGTTTCACGGCGACGGGCGGCCTTGGCCATGGGGTTGATGGAGACGCCACCGTAAACCCAGCAGGAGGTGTCCCGGGTAAAGAGATGGTTCGGCAGAGGTTCAATGATGAAATCGGTCGGAGCGTGCATGCCGACCACCATGTTGACGCCACTGTAAGGCATCTCTGAGTAGGTCAGGCCGCCGGAGAGGATGCGGGCCAGCTCACGGTGCGGCATGTCCGCCAGGAAGCAACGCACGTCATTGGCAAGAGAAGAGCCGAGACGATAATCGGAGACCTGATGTTGCAACAGCCAGGTTTTG
>Ga0115550_1001118_pt1 | contig 20609 bp, 14 predicted proteins | sample COGITO_mtgs_1005_FD_87177 | JGI IMG/M metagenome (GOLD analysis project Ga0115550, IMG submission 87177) | Pelagic marine microbial communities from North Sea - COGITO_mtgs_100511 | ecosystem: Environmental > Aquatic > Marine > Epipelagic | place: Germany:Helgoland, sampling site Kabeltonne... | reverse complement strand
CGGTTATATGGACATTGTATCCTTTGGTGTTTTTGGAAACTTTGCAGAGTATTATGAGAACCGAGGAGTAGGTGCAAAGGACTTAGACCTGATTTTAAAAACCCAATGTTGGGGAGTATTTTCAGAAGGCGGAACGGACAACAACATTGTGATGAATTCCTTCTGTGCAGATTCTGGAGGGACGGACCGCATGAGTTTGAATTCTATGGATCCAGTTCGAGGAGCGGCAAGACACATTGGTTCTGCTTTGATGGCCATTGATCTCGACCAAGACCAAGATTTGGATTTATTGCTCAGCGATGTTTCGTTTGGCAATACGAAAGCATTGTACAATGGTGGCGACAACAAGAAAGCGGTCATTACTTCCTTTGAGACGAACTATCCTACGGGCGGAACCCCCATTGATTTACCGATATTCCCAGGGAGCTATTACCTTGACCTCGACAACGACGGAGTGAAAGATTTGGTCTCAAGTCCAAACAATGTGGGAGCTTCCGACGATTTTGAAAACGTATGGTTCTACAAAAACAAGGGTCAAAACGACCTTCCCGACTTTGAATTCAAGCAAAAAGATTTTCTAAGCGACGAGGTCGTCGATTTAGGAACCATGGCCTCTCCCGTTTTCATCGACATCGATGGCGACAGTCTTTTGGACCTTGTGTGCGGAAATTACGGAGAGTTTCAAAGCTTCAGTGAATACCAATCGCGCTTGGTATACTTCAAGAATACCGGAGTGTACACAGACAGTTCAGCCTTCCCTTCTTTTCAATTGGCCGACGATGATTTCATGGGTTTTGGTCAGGATCCTAGAAATCAGGGATTGATTCCAGCCTTTGGAGATTTGGATGCAGACGGAGATCTCGATATGGTGCTAGGAGAGGTTTTTGGAAATGCGGTGTACTATGAAAATCAAGCTTCTTCACCTACCGATTCCGCCGTCTTTGTGAGAAAGCAGGTTTCTTGGGACAGCACCTTATTTCTTGGCTACAATCCCTCTTTAACCATCTACGATGTGGACCGTGATGGAGACCTCGATTTGATCTCGGGTGGTCGGTACGGAAGGATTTATTTCTTCGAGAATACCGGAAATGCAAGCCAGGCAAGTTTCTCTGAGAGCAACAAGAATGAAGACTTTGGAAATGTTGAAATCGTAAACCTCATCGGGGAAGGCTTCACGAGTCCGAGTTTTGCTTTAATGGACGACAGCTTAAAGTACAATACAAGCGCGAATGGAGCTTCTCTCAAGATGTTTGTTGGAAGCTACAACGGCACCATATACGTTTACGGAAACATTGATGGGAATTTGGCGGGAACCTTCACAGGCCTTGACACCTTAAAAGTGAATGCGAAGAACTTGCGCTTGAGCGTAGCAGATCTTTCGAAAGACGGAAAGCCCGACATCGTATATGGTGAGAACAGCGGAGGTATGAGTTTCATTCTACAAGACAGAGGCTTTAAACTTCCCGCTCCAAACAGTCGTGTTGAGGTCTTGGAAGAAGAAACTGAATTCACTTTGTTCCCAAACCCAACCAACGACCACTGTTTCATTCGAGCTTCTGTTGGAATAGATCAAATTGAACTGATGGATGTTCAGGGAAGGCTTCATGCCAAAAGATCCTTTGTACAGCTTGAAGACGGCTTAATTCGCTTCGACGTATCTGACCTACCAGAAGGAATACATTTAGTCAGAATCCAAACTGCCGAGGAGGTAATATTGAAGAAATTCTTCAAACTACCGTCCAATGGAACACAAGCTTACTGACACGAATATTCTGTTTCTCGACATTGAAACAGTTCCCCAAAAATAGGATTTTAATGAGCTCGATTCGGTTGAAAAGGCTCTGTGGCTTAAAAAGGCCAAGTCAATCAATCGAGACGACCTTCCCGATTCCGAGTTCTATAAACGTGCGGGCATCTATGCTGAATTTGGAAAGATCATTTGCATCAGCATTGCTCGAATCGTACGTGAATATGGATCGGCCTACATCGCTGTAGAGAGTTTCTCATCACACAACGAACGACGCTTGCTCAAGGATTTCTGTGCGTTTCTGAGTGAGATATCTCGTCCGACTTTGCGTTTATGTGCGCACAATGGGAAAGAATTCGACTTCCCATACATTGCTCGTCGGTGTTTAATCCGAGGTCTAGCACTTCCTGAAATTTTGAATACACAAGGAAAGAAACCTTGGGAGGTTCAGCATTTGGACACCATGGAGATGTGGAAGTTCGGAGATTGGAAGGCATACACGAGTCTTGACTTGCTTGCACACGTCTTTGATTTAAGAAACCCAAAGGCTGAGATATCGGGTTCGGATGTTTGTGACTTGTACTGGAAAGAAAATGACTTAGACCGTATTGTACGTTATTGCGAGGGAGATGTACTCAGCCTGCTTCAAGTCTATTTAAGAATGACCGGGGCTGAGTCAATCGCATTCAACGAATCCAATCAATACGAAGGCGCTGCTTAAAAACCTTGTAAAGAAAGAGGTTGAGGAGGATGAGTGACATTCCATAAAACACGTCCTCAACCGGAATCGTACCTAGACGGACTCCTATGATTTCAGCACTCGAATACCAAACGACCTCACCTTCGATGAAACTCCCGGTGAGTATGCCGTTCACGATGAAGAAGCCAATGAGAATCACGGCAAACATTCGCCAAAAACCTTTGAGAATTTTTGGCCTTGTGAGCGCGATTAGGATGAGTACAAGTCCGTTGATGAGCTGGCTGTAAAAGGTGTAGGCTTGGTCGGAAAACTGGAAAGCCACGGCGAGGTTGATTAAGCCCAGGGCTATGGCCAAGGTTTTATTAATCCTTTCAGGAAGGTCTTTCTTGAAGAAGTATTCAAACACTTCATAAACAAACATGCTCGAATAGGGGATCACCAAAAAGAAGAGGCATTCTTCAATGGGGAGGTTGGAAATATAGAGTCCGCTCAAGTAGGTTGGGTTGAAGCCCCAAACACCCATTTCAGTGAACTTGATGTCCCAAAGGATGAATGCCAACCCAATGATGGCAACCGCTGGAAAGAATGCTTTCCATTTTTTATAGAAAGCGATGCGCGGTTCAAAACTTCGAACGAATGGAACGAGAACCGTGAAAATGATGAGGGAGAGATAGAGCCACTTTTCCATTATACCGCGCTCTGTTTGCGTCGTGATTGCTCTCGTTTGAAAAATTCCATTGGAACCCAAAGCATGCCGAAGCAGCTCGCACCCTCTTTAATTCGAACGCGGTGATGTGTTTGGTGCGCTCTAATGATTGCCTTGAAGTAGGGGTGACGAATGTTTTGGAACCAGTCGAAGCGCTTATGAATGAGCACGTCGTGAACCAGGAAATAACAAGTTCCGTATGCTAAAATGCCAAGACCGTAAAAAAGCTTCCAGTCGTTGCCGTGCATCATTCCATACATGATGAATAGCCAGCTTGGAATGGCGAAAATCAGAAAGAAAGAATCGTTTTTCTCGAAAAATCCGGGTTCTTTCTGATGGTGATCTTTGTGTAAATACCAGAGCAGCCCATGCATCACATACTTATGTGTGAACCAAGCAGCAAACTCCATGATGAAAAAGGAGGCGAGGAAAACAGTTATGGCGACAATTGGATTCATGCTAGAGTAAAGTTCAAGCCAAAGAAGAACAAAACGAAGAAGATAAACAGAGGAAGCGCCATTTTGTTGATGGGCACTTCGCGTTGACACGGGGCCAGAATTAGCTGAAAGACAAAAGAAGCGATGAACCAAACGAGGTAGTTCTGCGCTGGCGCTGAGCCTTCTGTCCATTTCCAATACCCCAAGGATTCGCTTAAAGGTTCGATTAAAAAGTCGAGGAAGACCATCAGCGCACTTGCCGCTAGCAGGAGCACGAAACGATTGTAACGAGGGTAAAAGGCCTTCACGATGTGCTGGCTTGCATACACCAACATCACCCATAGAAGACCAATGACAAAGGGAACTTCCAAGCCTTTCGTGCCCAACATATCCATGTAATCGTAGGAGCCAAAAATCACTCGGCTTTGAATACCCGAGACCTCCAAGCCAAAGCTTAAGACGAAAATGAGAATCAAAGCGATTGCCTGTTTTGCATCCCATTTTTGGTGGAACCAAAAGAGAACCAAGGCCGAAATGATGAGGTGGACAGCACTCAAGCTCAGGAATAGCTCCGACTTGCTGCTGTTGATTCCAATGAAACCAACGAGGTGCAAGATGAGCAGAATTCCAAACGCTATTTTACTTGCCTTTGATGATAACATCACTTGTGATTTTAGCTGAGAGCAAACAGAGTGGAATTCCACCACCCGGATGCACACTTCCACCGCAAAAATAGAGTCCTTTCACTTTTGAGCTGAAATTGGGGTGACGAAGGAAGGCTGCCGACCAGTGGTTTGATGACTGTCCGTAGATGCTTCCTTTATAGGAAGCTGTTCTGGACTCGATGAGCAGTGGATCTAGCACGTCCTCTTCAACGATGTGTGCTTTCACATCTACACCCAAACTTTTTTCAATTCGGCGAAGGATTTGTGTTCGACATTCTTGAATCAGATGTGCCCAATCCTGACCTTCATTGTAAGGCGCATTCACCATTACGAACCAATTCTCGCATCCTTCTGGCGCGTCGCTTTTGGCTTCTTTGGCGGTGATGTTGACGTAGACCGTTGGTTCGTCGGGCAATACCTTTTTCTCAAAAATTTGGGTGAATTCTTTCTTGTAATCTGAACTGAAGAAGATGTTGTGCACTCCAAGTTCCGAGAAGCTTCGGTTGATTCCCCAATAGAAGATGAGGGCAGAGGAGGAGGGTTCTACCCGTTCTAATTTTTTGGGAAGTTTTTGTTTGAGGAGCTTTGAATAAGTTGAGCGCACATCGGCATTTGAAACTACTAAATCACAGGGATGCATTTCACCTTTTACCTGAACCCCAATCACTTTTGACTGCTCGGTTATAATTTCTTCGACGGGAGCGTTGAGGTGGAAACGCACTCCAAGTGACTTTGCTTTTTCAACGAGGCTGAGCGTAATTTGGTGCATTCCACCTTTCGGGAAGAAGGCGCCAATACCATGCTCCAAATGTGGAATCACACCCATTACAGCCGGCGTTTGGTATGGGTTTGAACCGTTGTAGGTCGCGAAGCGATTGAAATACTGTTCGGCCTTCGCGTTGTGAAAGCGGAGTCGGTTGTTTTCAGCCAACGGCCGCTTTAATTTGGCGATTGGGAATTGCGCCAGAACTTTGAAAATTTTGGGATTTAAATAGGTGCTTGCCAGCTGCAGACTTTTTTCTAGAAAGAAGGGACTGGTAAGTTCATACAGTTTCTTGGAGCTTTTTAATTCGTCGACGACATCGGAGGCTTTTGCGCCCGTTGCTTCACAAAAAGATTCAATGAATTTCTCTTGATCAGCCCAAGCCTGAAAGTTGGTTCCGTCCGAATAAAAGTAATGGCAAAGTCGGTCGAGTTTGGAGTATTCGAAACGGAGCTTTTCTTGATTTTTCTCGCCTAAGGCCAATAATTCGACGACGTATTGGGGCATGGTGAATAAAGAAGGTCCTGCATCGAAGCGATACGCACCTAGTTGAATGCTTGTAAGTTTGCCTCCAGGGTAAGAATTCGTCTCGAAGATATCCACCTCAAAGCGTTGATGGGCAAGGCGGATGGCGCTTCCCAAACCTGCAACTCCAGAACCGACAACGGCAACTTTCATACTCACTGAACCTCAGTGTTTGAAATTAGTTCAAAAGCATCTCTATCGCGAATAAGAAGAGTATTTTCGCGGCAAATTTCGAAGATGAATTATTTCGACCTCAAACAAATAGGAACAGTGACGATGGTTTTGTTCGCTGTGATTGACATTATTGGCTCCATTCCGCTCATCATAGATTTGCGAACAAAGGTTGGTCACATTCAATCGGGAAAGGCAAGTATTGTTGCCGGAACCATTATGATGGTTTTCCTTTTTGTAGGTGAATCCATTCTTCACGTCATCGGAATTGATGTCTCGAGTTTTGCGATTGCGGGCTCCTTCATCATCTTCTTCTTGTCGTTGGAGCTCATACTCGGAATTCGCTTGTATCGCGACGATATGCCAGCGACGGCATCCATCATGCCTTTAGCTTTTCCTCTCATTGCAGGTGCAGGAACGCTAACAACCATTCTTTCCATGCGTGCGGAATACGATGTTCAGAACATCATTGTGGGCATTGCCTTGAATATGATCTTCGTCTATGCGGTCCTCAAAGCTTCCGCGCGAATTGAGCGCTTTTTGGGTCCGTCGGGAATTGCGGTAATCCGCAAGGTGTTTGGTGTGATCTTATTGTCGATCGCCATCAAACTATTCAAGACTAATTTGGGATTGTAACTAGAGCGTCGTAAGACGCTTCTTCAAACCTTCTTTGTAGGTTCTGCTGATGGGAATGCGCAAGTCATCGATGTGCACCACATTCTTCTCAATGCGTTCAATCTTGCGAAGATTGATGATGAACGACTTGTGCACGCGCATGAAGATGTCGCTCGGCAATTTTGCATCAAAAGCTTTCATGGTGCTGAGCACCGTGTACTTCTTGTCGTTTGTGATCAAACGAACGTAATCCCCTAGAGCCTCTACGAAGTTGAGTTCGTTCAAATTGATCTTTACCATCTTCGAATCGCATTTTACGAAGAAGTCCATACCACCGGTATTTTCACCTTCGAACACATCGTGGATGCGACGTGCTTTTTCAGCAGCTTTTAGAAAGCGTTCGTAATTGACAGGCTTGGTGACATAATCAGTCACATCATACTCGAAGGCCTCAACCGCGTAGTCCGTTTTAGAGGTGACAAATATGATTTGGGGAACATCTGGGAAACTCTGAATGAATTCCAGTCCAGACATCTCGGGCATTTCGATGTCGAGAAATATGAGATCCACTTTTTTGCTTGAAATGGCTACTCGAGCGTCCATGGCATTTGAGTATTGCCCAACCAGCTCTAAAAAAGCTGTTTCATTCACACACTTCTCGAGGACTGCCCTCGACATTCGATCGTCGTCAACAATAATGCAATTCACCTCTTAACTGGTTTTATTAAGCAAGCCATAAAAATAGGAATATCTCGACAGTAAATTACATCCTAACGTTTAGTGGGTTATTCTCAGTAGTTTGCCGATTCAAGAGCGACGGAAACGTAACGAAAAATAGCTTTGCAGCTATTCTGCGTTTTTTAAAAAAGAGTATCGAATGAATATGAGAAAAATAGGCTTGATTTTGATGGCCGTTTGTTTTGCACAAGGTGTAAATGCACAAGGAGAGGCTAAGCCAGATAGTTCTGCGGTAGAAGATACTGTGAAAGGACCATGGACGAAAGGAGGGGTCGGGTCGATCAACTTCAACCAAGTCTCATTGAACAACTGGGCCGCCGGGGGTAACAGCTCCATTTCTGGAGCCGGATTATTGAACGCTTTTGCCAATTACGAAAAGGAAAAAGTTAGCTGGGACAACAACATTGTTCTTGCCTATGGATTGATCCGTCAAGAGAAGCAACCAGTCATCAAAAGCGACGACCGTATTGAGATAGTGTCGAAAGCAGGGAAAACGGCGAATAAAAAATGGTCGTATACCGGCCTTTTTAGCTTTCGAACTCAATTTGCCCCAGGTTTTGACGATCCGGTTTCGCCTACACGCGCCACCATATCAGACTTTCTTTCGCCGGCCTATATGCAGCTCGCTTTGGGTATGGAGTACAAGCCGAACAAGAAGTTGAGCGCCTTCATTTCTCCGCTTGCCAATAAGACGACCATTGTAACCAACCAGACTTTGGCGAATGCCGGTGCTTTTGGCGTTGAGGCCGCTGAATACGATGCGCTGGGGAATCTTGTAACTGAAGGATTGAATGCTCGATACGAAGTTGGGGGTTACCTGAAATTCATGTATCAAGACGACATCATGAAGAACGTCACTTTCCAAACGAAGGTTGATTTGTTCTCGAACTATTTAAACAACCCCGAGAACATCGATGTGAACTGGGAAGCCCTCTTGGCCTTTAAAGTGAACAAGTTCATTACGGCGAGCATCGCCACACACCTCATCTACGACGATGATATTCTCATTGGAGTAGACACCAACGACGGCGGCATTGTCGATGGAATGGGAAAAAGAACCCAGTTTAAAGAGGTTTTGTCTATTGGCTTTTCCTACAAATTTTAATAGAACTTGACCAAGTCTCTCCTCATATCATTGTTGTTTAGTCTTCTTCTTGGAGACCTTTTTTCGCAGCGCGTTTTTCGCTCTGTTGGAAATGGCAACTGGGATGACCCCTCTACATGGGACGCCTCTGCGGGAACAGGGGGGATTGAAGGAATTACTTTTCCGAGCCCCACGGACAGTGTCTACATAGAGGCTGGAGACACCGTTCTTCTTGACCTCACCAATGTCGGAAACAATTATGAGTTTGGAGGTTTTCTGTACGTCGGCACAAATGCAGTTTTTCAGAGTGCCAGCGGAAATGGTAACACCGACGGGCTCGTCTTAGTTGACGATTCATATGTTGTGGTAGATGGAGATTTTTGGGTAGCCGAAAATGGAGAAGGCCCTGGAACAGCAGGTCCAGCACCCTTGGATTTCGACATTGAAAACAATTCGTATTTCAGGGTCAATACCGGTGGATATGTTTATTTGGCCGATGACTGGTTCATTCGCGACAACGCATTCATGTATGTTCAAATCAACATTTGCATGGAAGTCGACGACGACCTTCAGGTGGAGGACAATGCTTTTATATGTGGCGCTGGAGGTGCAAGCATCACTTAGTGTAGCAAACAATACGCTTACATACGCTGGAGGTGCATCTTCCGCAAATATTTGTAGTAATGTGAGTGTTTATAGGGGAACTGGAGCCTCTTGTTCGGGAACGGGAACCTTGGTGCAAGCTGGAAACGGCCCTGTTGGCGTTGTACCTACTGGGCGCGCAGATTTTCTTACTACTTCAAAAAATACCGTCGCTGATTTAGATGTTTTAGATGCTGGAGTGGATGACTTTGATCGCGATGGCGACACCTTGGGCATTCAAAGCGTTGGAAGCAATGCTGCTTTCAACAACAATTCGAGCGTTGCGGGAGCAACTCTTAGCATTAACAACAACGGAACAGCGGCAAATACCGACGACGACTATGTGGTGTTTACACCTGCCACAGGCTTTACAGGAGCCGATACCTTCTATTACGTTTTAGTTGATGAGCAAGCTCTGTTGGATACCGTCACTGTAGTTGTATTCGTAATTGAGTGTGGAGAGTATATCGAGTTGGTTGGAGATGGAGCTGAAGGCGTAGGAACCACCACCCTGAGCATTTCCGATACAGCATCGATTGACAGCCTAGTTGTTGAATCTCATTATGCGGGCACTGCGCCAGCATCAATCACTTTTGTCACCAACTCTCAAACGATTGTGAACAGCAGTCCGATTGTGGCTACAAACGGCTGAGGAGGTGTTTTTCGAACCAGCGTGAATCCCACTACATCCATCGCCGCAACCACAACCAATACTACCAGCACTCAATCGATTACCGCCTATGTTTACCGAAGTGGAACCGATAAGGAATTGCTTGGAATTCACGATTATTTCAGCTACTTCATTTTTGAAGATGAGGTGACTCGAACGATCAGTATCCCAACGGGAAGCACGTCTAGAAATATTATGGTGGAAGTCCCGATTTCGGAATTGGCCGCAGATGCACGATCAGCAATTGTTACCGCATCTTATGGAACGACTTCATACCGCCTCGAAACCTACACGCAAGACTTGGGGAATTCGTTGAAGGTCTTTACAGTCGTTATGGAAGATGTGCCTGGAAATGTGAACAGCATCACGGTAAAGGTTGAATCGCGCACTGGAACTGGAGATTCGTTCATAGTGGGAGGAGTTAATCTCAGAATTCAATGTGGGGGAAATGCCCCAGAGGCACTCCCAGACGCAGCAGCTACCACAGTGAACACGGCGGTAGCCATCGACATTCTTGCAAACGACATCGACCTCGACAACAATTTGGACATTGCAAGCCTTACAAATTTGGGTGTACTGGATCCACAAAACGGAAGTCTATCGAGCTTCGACGCAACGACGGGCTCAGTGACCTATACTCCCGATGCTGCTTTCACCGGAATAGACGTCTTCGAATATTTGCTCTGCGACTCAACGGGCATCTGCGATATTGGTCAAGTAACGGTAACAGTGACTTGTGCGGGAGGGCAGTTTGTGAATGCCACCAATTTCTATAATCTGAACCTCGGCGGGGCCAAAGATGGCGGACTCACCTGGGCGGATTTTAACAACGACGGCAACATAGATGTGCTGGTGAACACAACCAATACAACCAACGATTCACGCTTATACTTTGCCGATGCGGCAGGACTTCTAACATTCACAGATGTAACCACCACCAACGCATCTGGCCTTCTCGATAACAATTGCCGTAGAACAGCCATTGCAGCAGATTTAAACAACGATGGTTACGTCGACTTTTTAAGAAACTACTTCGACCGAATTGAGATTTATTACAACAAAGGACCAAATTCAAACCCGGCCTACAGCTTTGGAACAGGCACACAGGATCCGAACATTGTGATAACGGCCATCACTGGCGGAATGAATACAGAAGGTATTGGCTTCATCGATTGGAACTCGGATGGATACCTGGATATTGTCGTTGATAATGACAACAACGGGACTGAGATCTATGAAAACGATAAAGACGGAACCTTCACTCTTCAAACACCGGGCACAGGTGCTGGTCAACCCGACTTCCCCGCATCCATTGGTGACAATGGTGATTACATGGCTTTGGCAGATTACAACAACGACGGCCACACCGACCTCATCATTCGGAAAGATGCAACCGATGCCAACGGAGTTGATATTTGGGAGTACAACCCAGCAACAAGTCGATATGATGGAATTGCCTCTCCCAACATCGCAGCAGATGGCGGAAACAAAGGGGCAATCACCTTTTGCGATCTCGACAACGACGCAGATTTGGATATGATTTGGACCGCTGGACCGGGAACTGCCAACAAGATTTATGAAAACTCTGGAGGAACGTACACCTTGCAATCAACCTTATTGGCAGATGCTGGGATCGACGAGTGTGATTGTGCGGATGTTGACAACGACGGGGACTTAGACATCTTCTTTGGCGACGATGCGGGCACCTCGTATTTGTACAAAAACAATGGAGCTTTTTCGTTCACCCAAGACAACGATTGCATCAACCCAGCCGCCGATGTGGAGGGCTCTGAATTTGTTGATTTTGATGGCGATGGTGATATGGACCTCTACATGAACATCAATGGAGCCGCTAATCAATTGTGGGTGAACTCCCAAAACGACCAAAACTTCTTGAAAGTAGAGGCTCGTGAGTCTGTTGGAAATGGCCTTTATCGAGCAGCTCTTGGAGCAAACATCGTTTTATCGGAATGTGGGGGAACCGACTCCCTCGTACAAGAAGTGAGCGGAGGAAGAGGTCACGGTTCTCAAAAACCATCTACAGTTCACTTTGGTCTTGGTTCCAATGGAGATTCGAAGGCATTCAATGTGGTGGTTTACTTCCCCGAGGTCGACGGAAGTATTGATACGGTTATAAGAACCTTAGTTCCAAACCTCTATGCCAACCAAACTATATCCATCACACGTGGAGATGCAGACAACGAAAATTGCACGGATACGGATGGCGATGGTGTTCCGGACATTTCGGACACTGATGTGGATGGCGACGGTGTTCTAAACTCAGCGGAATATTCTGAATTTACAAGCCCATTTGCTGATTCTGACAATGACGGAGTCTACGATTATCTGGATTCCGACTTTTCTGCTTGCGGAGGGATCGTGAATGGTGTTTGTTCTGCCTTTGACCAAGACGGAGATGGCCTTGCCGATTTCTTCGATTTGGATTCCGACAACGACGGGACCTCAGATGTACTTGAAGCGGGCGGTACAGACTCCAACTCAGATGGAATCATCGATAACAACAACAGCGACACCGACGGCGATGGTTACCCAAATTCGGTGGACTCAGATAACGGCGGAACGGCATTGGCCGATCCCGACAGTGACCGTGATGGAGTGAAAAACAGGGTAGATCTTGACAGCGACAACGACGGCATCATGGACATCATTGAAGTTGGACTTACAGACTCTAATGGGGATGGCGTCTCGGATGTTTTAACCGATACAGATGGAGATGGGCTTGCAAATCCTTACGATTCTGACAATGGTGGAACGGCCCCTACGCTTCCAGATACTGATAGCGACGGGTTCAAAAACTATGTTGATTCCGATTCCGACAACGATGGCATTCCGGACGTAATAGAAGCCCAGACCACCGCAGCTTATACAGCCCCAGCTGAAGCGGATGCAGACGGCGATGGTATTGACGATAGTTTCGACGGCGGTTCGGGGCTGGTACCAGTTGATACAGACTCTGATGGCACTCCCGATTATTTGGATACCGATTCGGACAATGATGGATATTCAGATCAGAATGAAGCCTACGATACCGACGGTGATCGCATTACCGATACCCTCGAATCGGGGGATGATACCGATGGTGACGGAATTGATGATAGTTACGACGTGGATGCTGGCGCAACCGACAATGGAAAAGCAGATAACAATCAAACGCCTGCAAGCTTCCCCAACGATGACAATGCGTCTACCTCAGAGAGGGATTGGCGCGCGGCAGCAGACTGGGACAACGATGGAATTTCAGATCTTTTTGACATCGACGACGACAACGATGGAATCCTCGATTCTGAAGAAGGTGAGGGTTCAATTGTTTCGCTGGGAGGATTTGAGAACATCACTGGCCTCAGCTTCGGAAACAACATTGGGACTTCTATTTCTCCTTGGCAAACAGTGGGTACCACCAACGTGATTAATGTTGATGGCACAGGCGGGTCTACCTACGGCATTGGAGGGCCAGAATTTGATGCCAGAGGTGGTGCGGGAAATTATTACGACATCGTTGGGTCTGGAATTATTTATCAAACCTTCACCTTAACCTCAGCCGCAGTAGTTTCATACAGTGGTTACTTCTCTGCAAGAGATAATAGTTCTGGTGATGGAGCGATTACCATTCACGCAGGTGTTTCAGATACAGGAGCGGTGCTTTCAACGACCGATACCCTAACCACAAACAATAACACGAGCTGGACATTCCTTTCCAACTCAGTCACACTTGCAGCAGGCACATATTCCTTTGTAGTTTATCTAGAAAACTTCATCAATTTCGATGAAGGCGGTTTAATTCTAGATACGGACGCAGACGGCGATGGTATTTTTGACCGCTTTGATTTGGATAGCGACAACGACGGGATTGCCGACATTGTAGAAGCAGGTGGGGTCGATACGGATGGTGATGGTAAGGTCGATGCCTTCTCCGATACGGATGGTGATGGTTACGCCAACACTTTTGATCAGGACAACGGTGGAACTCCTTTGGAAAACCCAGATACAGACGCTGATGGTGTTATTGATGCTGTAGACCGAGATAGTGATAATGATGGTCTTTCCGACCTCGTGGAATCTGGAGGAACGGATTCCAACAACGATGGTATCTCAGACAATCTCACAGATACGGATGGAGATGGTTTTGTTGATACATACGACACGGATGATGGAGGAAGCAATCTTGCGAATGCCGATGCGGATTCCGATGGCCGAGCCAACAGAGCGGACATTGACTCTGATGGTGATGGAATAGTTGACCTCATCGAACTCCAGACCACTGCGGCATATGTGGGGCTCAGCGGAGTTGATACAGATGAAGATGGCATCGACGATCAGTTTGATTCAGATTGCAGTCCTTGTGGAGGTATTACAAGAGTGACACTCACGCCAACGAACACAGATGGGGCAGACAATCCCGATTATTTGGATACGGATTCAGACAACGACGGAGTTTCAGATAATATTGAGGCATACGACCTGAACTACGACGATGTTGTGGACAATGTAGCCAGTGGAACCGACTCCGACGGAGATGGCCTTGACAACACTTACGATTCAGACGCGGCGTCAACAACAAATGCTGGAGGTTCTTCCAACAATTCGCAAACAGCTGCGAGTTTCCCAGATACCTATCCTACAACGGCTGAGCGTTCATGGCGTGAAGAGCGCCTGCCCATTAAAACTGGTCCTGGCGATGTTGAAGTAACCTCTTCCTGCCCAGTGTTTTCAGGAAGCGATTGGATTGATGTAACTGGTGGAAGTGGAAACATTGTATACAGCATCAACCCGAACGGAAATAATTTGGGAGCTACATGCTGGGGTCTTCGTATGCTTAGCGGCTCTGCGAGTGTTCGAAAGGACACCAATAACGCTTTTCCAGAGTACATTCTAAACCGAAATTTCTACCTCGAGCCTACCACACAGCCGACATCCAATGTAGACATCAAATTCTACGTCCTGAAAACCGAGGTGGCAGATTTAAGAACAGCTCTTGCAACAGATGGTTACGGAAATGGCGCAAGTGAGCAAGCCTTTGTAGACGACAGTTTAAAAATCACAGAAAGCAAACCAGCTACAATCAACTTGGATCCACTTGACAATGCAGGTGCAAGCGCAAACCAATTGAACCCTGAGAATACAAGTTTTACGGCGGATGGATATGCCCTGAGCGTGCGCGCGGGAGAATTGGGTGAGTTCATTCCTGGAATGGTTCCAAACCTTCCGAATGCCGCCTTGCCAATTCAATTGCTTGATTTCTGGTTGGAAAAAGGAGAGCGTAAACTTTGGGCCAAGTGGAGAGTGGCCAGTGAAAAGAACGTGTTGAATTATGAAATAGAACGATCGACAGACCTGAACTCCTGGAAATCGGTTGGGACAGTGGATGCTCAAGGGCAAAACAATGGCCAGATGGAATATTCATTGTTGGATGAGCAAGTTCTTTTTGGCACCTCCTACTATCGCTTGATGAGTCACGAGTTTGACGGGCGAACAGTGATAGAAGGCATTCGCTCAGTGGATTTTGAGCAATCTGGAAAGCTTGCTGTGATCTATCCAAACCCTACGAGGTCGAGCATTTTCATCGACTTGAATCAGATAAAAGGAAACACGGCTGTTCAAATCTTCAATGTGGCCGGTGCACTCGTCTATGATTCCGAAATTTCTGGATCCGAATTGCACGCCATAGAATTGAACCTTCCTGCGGGTTCTTACCACGTAGAGCTGACTCATCCGGGAGGCAGACAATCGGAACGGCTCATCATCACCAACTAATCAAACATCGGCTGTTAAAAAGTCGCGGAAGCTCTCTTCTAAAGGCCCTCAATATTGTCAACCTTTGACCTTATGCTCAAAGCAGTTACAATAAACAGGCTACTCGCATTTCTATTGATCGCCTCATTCACTTCTTGCGTTCCCGCGAGAAAAGTAGAGGAGATGCAATCGAAGATGGATAAGCTCAGCGAAGAGAACTCATTGTTCTCCACCAACAACCAAGACCTTGAAGCCGAGGTGAAGGAACTCAATGTTCAAATTGAGGATTTCACGAAAAAGCTCACAGCTCTTCAAACGGATACCACAACCATGGGAACTTCCTTGCGGAAGATGATTGCCCAGTACGATAAGTTGAATCGCATCAACGACGAGCTCTTGTCGAAGCAACGCCAGAGCATGGAAACCAGCGAAGCGGAGAATCGCAAGCTGATGAGAGAGCTTCTTCAAGCACAAGAAGATCTTCAGCGCAAGGAAGACATGCTTCGTCAGTTGGAGCGCGACTTGAATGCCAAACAAGCGGAACTTGAGGCGAAGGATGCCGATTTGAAGGAACGCGAGAAACGTGTTCTTGAACTTCAGCGCATCATCGACGAAAAGGATAAAGCGGTTGCAGACTTGAAAGCAAAAATCCAGGAAGCCCTTCTAGGCTTTAAAGACAAAGGTCTTACCATAGAGACAAAGAATGGTCGCATACAAGTTTCTATGGAGGCCAAGCTGCTCTTTCCTTCAGGAAGCACGAGCATAAATAAGGAAGGTAAGGGCGCGTTGATTGACCTGGCCAAAGTGTTGGAAACCCAAGAAAACTTAACCATCCTGGTTGAAGGTCACACCGACACCGATGAATTTCGCGGACGTGGAGAGCTGAAAGACAACTGGGATTTGAGCGTGGTTCGTGCAACAGCTGTTGTGAAAATCATGATGGAGAATTCCAAGATTGACCCCAGCACGCTTACTGCCGCTGGTCGGGGTGAGCACGTGCCTGTTGACCCAGCTGGAACACCAGAGGCGAAAGCTAAAAACAGACGAATCGAAATCATTTTGACACCGAATTTGGATCAGCTTTTTGAGATCCTCAACAATTAATCCCTGAATATCCTCTTTATTAGTAGTTGTTAGATAGGGCGCCGTTAGGCGCCCGCTTTTTGTTATATACATATTCGCCTGAGGGCCGAAGGGAGCTCTATCTTTGGAGCATGACCAGGCATTGGAATGTCCTAGAAAAAGCGAAGCCCGAAGAGATTCAAGATCTGCAGCACAAGATTGGCGTAGAAGAGCCCATTGCTCAAATTCTGTGGCAACGGGGCATTCGCAGCATGGAGGATGGCCGTTCCTTTTTTAAGTCCGGACTTCAAGATCTGCACGATCCATTTCTCATGAAAGGCATGGACAAGGCAGTTGAACGACTTCAACAAGCGCTTGAAGAAGGACAAAAGGTTTTGGTTTACGGCGATTACGACGTCGATGGCACTACGGCAGTGTCGAGTTTCTATCACTTTCTTAGTTCGTTTTACGATGAGGTCGACTACTACATTCCCGATCGCTACCAAGAAGGTTATGGCGTTTCCTTTCAGAGCATTGCTTTTGCAGCCGAGCAAAAGGTTCAACTCATCATTAGCCTAGATTGTGGAATTAAGGCCACCGAGCAAGTGGCACTGGCGAAGTCCAAAGGCATCGATTTCATCATCTGCGATCACCACCTTCCAGGCAAAGAGCTGCCCCCAGCCGTCGCCATCTTAGACCCAAAGCAGAATGACTGTCCTTACCCATTCAAAGAGCTAACCGGCGCTGGAATTGGCTTCAAATTGATGATTGCCATGAAGGCGCGCATGCCATTCATTGAAACCGATCCTTTCGATTACCTCGACCTCGTTGCCATTAGCACGTGTTGTGATATTGTGCCTCTAATTGGTGAGAATCGAATTCTTGTAAAGTACGGTTTGCTGGCACTGAATCGACAAACACGTCCGGGTTTGGCGGCCTTGCTGAATCGCGCAGGGAAAAAGGAGAAACTTTTTGTGAGCGATTTGGTTTTTGCCATCGGCCCCAGAATCAATGCAGCAGGAAGGATTGGTCACGCTTCTGAAGCAGCTCGCTTGCTTCTTGAAACGGACGAAAAGAAATTGGAAGAGCTCTCTTTGGCAATCGAAGAGAAGAATCAAGAGCGACGAGATTTGGATAAGGAAACGACCGAAGAAGCATTGAAGATTCTGCGTTCCGAAAAGAATTTTGCAGAGAACAAAAGCACCTTGGTGTTCAGTGAAAACTGGCACAAAGGAGTAGTTGGAATTGTTGCTTCTCGATTGATTGAGCAAGTGTATCGCCCAACGATTGTACTCACCAAAAGCAATGGCCTCTGGACTGGATCAGCACGCTCAGTAAGAGGCTTTGATGTGCATGAAGCCATCGACGATTGCGCTACAGACCTAGAGCAATTTGGTGGACATAAGTACGCTGCCGGCATGAGTTTGAAGGAAGAAAAGCTCGAAAGTTTCAAGAAACACTTTGAAGAATCGGTTTCGAAACGAATTACAGAAGAAAAGTTAACACCGAAACTAAATGTTGATCTTGAGCTGCAGCTATCCGATCTAACTAATGAGCTCTACAAATGGTTGAAAGCTCTCCGACCTTTCGGTCCGTCGAACTTAAGTCCTCAGTTTATGACTAGAAATTTGGTCGATGCGGGAGGAACTCGGCACGTTGGAGACGGGACTCACCTAAAGTTGGAAGTGAAGTCCAAATCCCAGGACCCAAATCCCATAACCATCAATGGAATTGCATTTGGTTTTGGAGAATGGCAAGAAAAGCTGAAGTCTGGAGTGGAATTCGACCTCGTTTACGCTCTCGAAATGAACGAGTGGAAAGGCAGGAAAAGTCTCCAGTTGATGGTGAAGGATATAAAGCTCTCAAGCGCTCATACTTAGCCTTCTCTAAGACTGCGAAGCGATTATCTTTGCCCGCCTATAATACAGAGGATGTCACAAGAATTATCGGAACAAGAAGTAGTACGCAGAGAAGCCTTAGAGCAACTGCGCGCATTGGGAATTGAGCCTTATCCAGCAGATCTCTTTGAAGTGAATGTCAAATCCACGGAGATAAAGGAAGGCTTTAAGTCGGAAGGAGATTTTCAGGAAGTGAGCATTGCCGGTCGATTGATGGGGAAGCGCATCATGGGAAAAGCCTCCTTTGCCGAACTCATGGATCCTCATGGGCGGATTCAGATCTACGTGAACCGCGACGAAATTTGCCCTTCGGAAGACAAGACCATGTACAACGATGTCTTCAAGAAACTCCTCGACATCGGAGATTTCATCGGCATCAAAGGCCATGTTTTCAAAACTCAAGTAGGGGAAATCAGCATCCATGTGAAGGAATTGAAAGTGCTTTCCAAGTCCTTGCGTCCGCTCCCAATCGTGAAAACCGATGCAGATGGCGGAATACACGATGCCTTTGTGGATCCAGAGATGCGCTATCGTCAGCGCTACGTCGACCTCATCGTGAACGATCATGTGAAGGAGACTTTCCTGAAACGCAGCAAGGTCATCAGCACCCTGCGGGAGTTCTTCAACTCAAAAGAATATTTAGAAGTTGAAACACCCATTCTTCAGCCGATTCCAGGAGGAGCGGCAGCGCGGCCGTTCATCACCCACCACAACGCACTCGACATTCCCTTGTACTTGCGCATCGCCAATGAGCTTTACTTGAAGCGATTGATCGTTGGAGGATTTGAAGGCGTGTATGAGTTCGCCAAAGACTTCAGAAACGAGGGAATGGACCGCACGCACAATCCGGAGTTCACGGTGATGGAAATCTATGTAGCCTACAAAGACTACAACTGGATGATGGACTTCACCGAGGAGATGTTCCGCAAGGTCGCCATGGCCATTCACGGAACTTTGAGCTTTGAATTCAACGGCAAAACCATCGACTTCAGCAAACCTTTTGCTCGTGTGAGCATGTACGAAGCGATTTTGGAACACACTGGAGTCGACATTTCGGGCATGGATGAAGACGCGCTCAGAAAGCAATGTCAGGAATGGCACATTGCTGTAGACAACAGCATGGGTCGTGGAAAGATGATCGATGCGATTTTCGGAGAGAAGTGTGAAGCGCATTATGTGCAGCCGACCTTCATCAAAGACTATCCGATTGAAATGTCGCCTTTGTGCAAACGGCACCGCGACAATCCAGAATTGACCGAACGCTTTGAATTGTTCATCAATGGAACTGAGTTCGCAAACGCCTACAGTGAGTTGAACGACCCCATCGATCAGATGGAACGCTTTCAAGAACAACTGAAGTTGGGCGAACGCGGCGACGACGAAGCCATGTTCATCGACAAAGACTTTGTGCGTTCCTTGGAGTACGGAATGCCGCCCACCTCAGGATTGGGTGTTGGCATCGACCGCCTTGTGATGCTTATGACCAACAATACATCCATCCAAGAAGTGCTTTTCTTTCCTCAAATGAGGCCTGAGAAGCTTGATAAGCCTCAAGCTGTAAGCCATAAGCCACAAGTGGAGCTTACCGACAATGAAAAGCTCGTTCTCAAAAGCATGGGTGATGCTACCAAAGTTGACCTTGGTGAATTGAAAGAATCTGTTGGGCTCAGCAACAAGCAGTGGGATAAAACCTTGAAATCACTGCGGGAGAAGGAGCTGATTACCATCGCCAAGACGGATGAGGGTCTGTTTATTGAGAAGGTCTAGTTGTCACGAGATAGCCTTGTGATTTTCTGGAGGATTGTCAAAGATTCTATCCTCAGGATATTCTAAAGCGGCAAATTTTTCGAGGCATGGTGTTAAAGAGCTGAAAATTTCAATAAACCTTTCAGCCATTTCCCAAAACACCATCGCATTCGTACCACGCTGATGCAATGTTTCTCCATGTACAAACTCGAAGGATTCCTCGTGAAATATGTACTTGAAACCCTTTCCTGAGTAGGTGCCATTTTTGTGAATCAGACAATTTCTTAATTGCGAACAAAAATTCACAAATTCGAGGTCGGCTGAAAAATCTGACGAGTAATCTTTTGCTTTCAGCTTCCTTAAAAACCGAAATTTTCTAGATACAGGAATAAACGAATTTTCAAAATAGTTCCGTGCATTATCTATTTCTGAATCGTCAAGTTTTTTAATGATATTGAAGATTTTTAAGTTCATATCTTCAATGATATCTAACCGATCATCCTTCGATGTGATTTGGGAAAAAATGTGAGAAACGCACGCTTCAAAGGCTGTCCATGAACCTAAGAAGTGTAGATACCCCATTTAATAGGACAGCTTTGATTGATATTTAGGTTAATACTCATGCAGCTTTTCGGTATATGTCAGATGGTATTTGATCATCCAAAGATTGATGCCTTCTTTCAAAGTTG